>Ga0209208_10009337_pt1 | contig 12906 bp, 8 predicted proteins | sample S1TSphfallax_3_FD_187694 | JGI IMG/M metagenome (GOLD analysis project Ga0209208, IMG submission 187694) | Host-associated microbial communities from peat moss isolated from Minnesota, USA - S1T2_Fd - Sphagnum fallax MG (SPAdes) (version 2) | ecosystem: Host-associated > Plants > Peat moss >...
AAAAAAAATTGAAAAAAAAAAAAAAAAAAAAACCTTTACCGTGGGGTAGAAAAGAGGAAAATAGGCTAGCCCATTTGAAAATAATTTGAAAAAATGAATAAATAAACATAAACATAAACATACACACAAAACCATGGGGTAGAAAATTAAAAACTAGGCTAGCCCATTGAAAAAAATTTGGGAAAAAAAAATAATTACCTTTACCATGGGATAGAAAATAGGAAACTAGGCTAGCCCGTTTAGAAAGAATTTGAAGGGGGGAAAATAAATTACCTTTACCGTGGGGTAGAACGTAGTAGTGGGAAACGGGGTCCTGAGGGGGGGAGAGTAACGGCTACAGCCTGTCATTGCAGTGTAACTGCCCTCTTGTGGTAACCGGCAGTGGGGACAGAACTAGCTTCACACAGTACTTAGGTGCAATCATGTGGTGACTGCTTGACCTGTGTTCCCGGTAACAACTAACCCTAACTTGCTTACTTGCTTCTTCTTACCATTGTGCACTCCTTTGGTGATACAAAGTGTAGTAGGATAATAATGCCAAGGGCAAAGGCCATTTCCCAAAAAATAAGGGTGTCTAAGGCTAGAGTTGAGTGCAAGCCCAATTTTGGTAAATGCTCTCTTGTAAAGGCTTTAGAAATGTGGCTTTATGTGGCATAAGATTTATGATGTTACAATTGCAATTGAATCAAAAGCACGGGCTTTACATCTTTCGTAACGCTCTTTCATTGTGAAAACAAAACACCCAATTGCAATGTGAATGACTACTCTAGTTGAATAGCAAGTGTTTTTTTGACAAAAAAAATTTAGTCATGCTAAAATTTTCAAAATGTTTTTTTTTCCCTCAAAAAGAGTTTTTTGTGAAGGAAAATGAAGCATCTTTTGGAATATTTGAAACTATTTTATCTATCAGAGTGGAATCTTCAAATAATAATAATAATAATAATGAACTTGGGGGTCAACTATAATAACTACGCACTATAACATGCCCTCTAGGTACAACACACACAAAAATTTAAATTTTATGTTATAATTTTTTTTGACAAATAGGTAAGTACATACTACAAACATAACTTTTGTTGCATTGTTGGGACCATTTACCTCCTTCACATATAACACAAATTAAAATTTGAAGGAATTTTTTTGACTTGAATTAAATGTTTCAAGTTAGGATTTGGGGTTTGATTATGGAACAATGTTTTTCTATAGCGAATTGTTTTCAACTTTTAAAAATATCATAAATACTTGTACAGAGCAAAACCAAGGAAAAACTTAAAGTTTTCTTATCAAAAAGCAACCACCAAAGATGTGAAGGTGTTGATTTGCTTTATTGCACATTACTTTCATCACCACCTAGATTCAAGAGTGTAGCTAGGGTGTTATCACATAGTCACAGTCAGGTGGTTGTAAATTTCCAAATCAAGCTAAACATGTTAAAGTGAACATTTTTTTCATCTTTTGGTTCCACAATTGTGTGTGTTTGTTGGATGTTTTGATTATATAAACAGGTGCATTTTATGTCTAACAACTAACTTCTTCATATTCTATGTTTGTCACTAGAAACTTGTGAAAAAGGTAGAGATTCAAGTAGAGGTTCTTGTCCTTTTTCACATTTTCATTATGGCACCCCAACTCGCGCCATCTTACATGTTTAAGTTTCTAGTAGGAACTTTATTGTCACTAGGCCTCTTGTTATGCCTTAATCAAAATTTTGCCTCCTCATTTCATTTTACACCTTTTTAATCACCTATGACATTCCAAATCCTAAAGATGATTATGATTTGTGTGCTTGAATGAGCTTCCACCCCTTGGACCAAACTTGCTCACCCCACCTAATCTACCTAATGCGATGTTTGAGAAGAATTATGAAAGGAGGAGGAAGTTTCAAGAAACATGGGCTATTAAGATGGGCAAAGTTGGTTGCTTACACATGTGAAAGGAAGGAAAAATGATTTGCTTTTAAGTGAAGTTCATTTGCAAGTATGCATGGAGCAAGAAAGCTAAAAAGGATGCGAATAAAAGGGATTTGTATTACACACAAAAATGTAAGCATGCAAAGAACCATGTTGAAATTGCTAATCACAATCATCACACTATTTTTATGCAATTAGCAAATGGGATAGCAAAAGAAAACGCCAAAAAGGTAGTTAATTTGTCCCAAAAGTAATTATGAAAGTTTTAATGATAGAAAGGGGTTTGCCAAGAAAATAAAGTGCCAACAAACTCATCAATTTTGGGGCTAATGGTGTGAATGTGTTCAAGGCACCAAGTTGAATTTTACAAAACAAATCTAGGATGACTATGCTCCACACTTTATAGGGATCCATTATATGGCCCATTACATAAATTTGTTAGTGTTAACCTTATTTACACATCCTTTGGTGAAGCGCTTGGAGATTTTGTTGCAAAACATGCATGTTTAGTTTGCACTCATGCCTTAAAAACATTTAGAGTTCACAAAACTTGCGAAGCTCATGGAAACAAAGGGAACAAGATTTTTTTTTATTAAATCAAGGTGGATTTTGATTTTGACCCTACCCAAAAAAGTGATGGTAGAATACAAAATTTTGTTAGTGAATTAAATGGCATCGGCCATTCCTACAAATCAATAAGCAAAGATGAACTATGAACATTTGTTGGACTTACAAATCTTGTTTGGCCTTCCATGCATTGATCAAGTTTGCATAAATGTGGGATGTATTTGTGTGTGACTTATGGCAACTATCAAGGTTTGTCAACATGACATCTATGTCATCTATTGTGATTATATTTCAAATTTTACTACAAATAACTTTTGGGCCTTCAAAACTTTGCTTGGCTATGAGCATGAAAATATTTACATATGTATAAATTTATTTTTCTTACTTAATGAATTAAATTTTTCATTTTATTTTTTTAGGAATTAGAAAATCATTTATTATGGAACTAAAAATTGTGTTTCCAACTAATGCCATCATGGATGCCCTTGGGGTTGTGTATCCCCAATATTGGCTCTAATTAAATTGTGACATTTCATTCATCAATCACCTACATGAAATGTTTTTAACTATGAAATCTAATGTAAAAACATGCATGACTACCCCTTTTAACCTAAATCATCTAATAATATGTGGTGCCTCATGAAACCATCTTGCATACTAGTCTATAGTTTTCATATGTATGTCAAATTGGTTGAGTTTACTGTGGTGCAAGTAATAGATAATGAGGAAAACAAAACATGTTTTTTCTATGTTGGCCTTTATGAAATCCAAGCTTTGTAATAGGTTGACTACCCATCTACCTTTAGTTGTCCACATAATTGCACAACGATTTTATACTATTCAAAATTTCCTTCATGTGAAGTGCATCAAACAATGGAGAGTTCCATGACACTATTATTATTATGAAGGCTAAAGTTCAAGGTGTAACAAGCATGTTTTTTGAAGGACATATTTTTTTCAAAGAGGTATTATGTAGTTTCTTTACATTTGTGTCATGTGGATTGCCAATTTTTGTACATGCAAAAACTTGTTGACTTCTTTTCAATTTTGTGGTAATTCCATGGTTGGATGATCAGGTAGCCCTTGTTGTATATACTTTTGTTCCATTCTTCAATTATTTGCTTCCTTGGCAAGAACACATATGAGTTTATGTATTAGGGTTTGGGATTAATCATTAAAGTTTAAATTCAAGCAAATTATATTGGGCTAGGGGGAATTGAATAGTTCATGTAAGCAAATTTAATGGGAGATTGGAGGGTTTTGTTTCCTTATTCATTTTACATAATCTCTTATACAAACCAATTCATTTTTATATCCGCAACTTCTTTGTGCACACACATACACACATTGCATCCCTCCCTTGCACTTGCTTTTCCATACTTGGCATATCTTGCTCAAAATTTCCCCTTACATAAATTGAGGAACATGTTCTTTTAGATTATTTTGTTTGTTTAAAACTTTGATAAAAGTCACAAATTTCAATTATGTAAAATGAACTTGAACCAAATACAATATTCAATCACCCTTCATTTGTAATGAAGTTGCATCATAAAAATGAATTTGTATATTTATTAAATCTTGAAAAATATCTTCAAAGTATTCAAGGCAAAAGTAGATTTATTTTGCATATATCATGTGGTGGTTTAAAAACAAAGAAATACAACTATTAAGTTGTATTATAGAATGAAAGTTATGACGATATATTATGAGTATAATTTACAAATTGTAAGTTTTTAATCGATTGATGGGGTTTGGTCAAATTATGGTATTTCATAGTCCTTTTACCATTTTTCCAATAGATTGCCAAATAATTAATTAAATCATAAATCTTAATCTTGACATTTGGTTTTTTAACTTTGGAATTTTCGGCATGTAGTGGATTTATATATAAATAAACAAACTATTATGAGTTTTATGGAATAGCCTACTATGTCTAGATTACCTTACTTTTATAACCCTGTCCTTAAAGGTCTACGGTTCAAACCTAACAATGGAAACTTTGATTTTATTAAAATTCAACACAAATTATAAATAATTTTTCAAAAGTTTGGCAAAAAGAAAAATAATTTAATTTATGCTGAAATGGTAAAGGTATTATGGTAATTAATTTACCAAAACACCGTTTGGTAAAACTTTAAGATGATATGACCATTCATTTGTAAAAAAAAAAATTGGGTGAATTTTTGCATTGTGTTGATCAAAATCAAATCTAGCGCATGGATTTTTGTGGAAAAAATTTGCCAAAGTCATCAAATTTGGAGGGAAATTATATGAAATTGCCATATTTAAACAATGTTTTCCAACAAATTGCAACAATATTGAAGGATTATTAAATTTTTGTATTTTATTCTCTAACCTATAATTAAATTTGGCTTATTCCTTTCATGGACGATCAACAATGTGGTTATATCACAAAAATGAAAAACAAACATATATGTTCATGAAAATTTTCTTTGTTTAATAAAACATTAGAAACAAAAAATGTATTTGGATCTTCATTCTTTTCTCAAAATTGTTGTTAAATTCCCCCTATTATAAAGCAAGCATTCAACACACGCAATGAATTAAATGCAGCATGGTCTTTGATGCACTTTGACCATTGGGTTTCAAGATTTCAATGCCCCAATCCAAAACCCCTATCCTTGGTTAACCACCCTGACTCAGTTAACGAAATCCACTCGTTCACCTAGCTTGTGCAAGCCCATAGCTCGGCCTTTAGGCCATAAGCTTTAACCCCATTCCTTTTTTCTTAACATTACCCTGACCTCCTACTAAGAACTCCCACCTCCTTGCAACTATCGCATCTAACCCGCAGAAACAAACCGTTCCTTGGGCCCCATCCCCATCCCCTCACAAGAAAAACAACCCCTATAATGCCCAAGGAACCCCCATTTTCTTGTCTTCACGGTGTTGCATCCAATCCCTAGGGACATCATCGTCCATGGCCACAATGTTTCCTCGGGGAAGACTACCCTTCTCGGGGAACCAACCCTTTTCCCCATTGGGAAGCTCCTTCCACTCCTAAAGGGAGAACCAACCTTCTCAAGAAACCCCACCTTCTTCGAGCCAAGAGGTTCCTTCCGCTCCTTGAGGAAAACCATCCCCAAGGAACAAGCTTTCTCCCCATCGTGAAGTTAATTGAATTCCCCAGGGGAGACATTCCCTGCCCAAATGCCAAGATCTTACCCAACTTTCTAATCGCATCCCCTAGAACAAAACATTAACATATTTCGAGGCATGAGTTATTTCAATAAGCATTATTTCCATGGATGAAGTGGGAGTATTTGGATCGTCTACATCAATTGAAATCTTTTTCATCCCAAATGTATGCATCTTGTTTAATCTCTATCATGGATGTATTTTTTGCAAACCTCCCATGGGACAAATTCATCCATAAGTTTTGTAAGAATTGAAATTATATTGATGGTGCAATATTATCATTATTATGAACGTTCCAAATTTCAATGACACCATCAAATCACCTTCTCCATGATTGTGCCCAATTAGGAATGTTCAATTGATCACAATTCGATCATGTTGTAGTTTTTGCCTATTGGCAATTCCTTGGGGATTAACATATGTTTCCTGGGGAGGTGGTATTGGTAACTCCTCAAAAACTTACCTATTTTTTATAAGAGTAAAAGGAATTGCCTTATGGACTACACTACAGATAGCAAGAAATTTAAACATGCTACATATAACAACTTCTTTATTAAATTAAAAAGATTGTACATTATTCACATCTTAAGGGATATGTACATTCAATGCGATCTTTCATACATTGTTTCATTTATATTCGGGAATTCCTTCTTCCACTCTATCGACATTGCGTCCTCGATTATCTTATAAACTACACCCCGCATTTCTTTTGCATCCTTTGCAGTGAACCATTTGCCACCATCAAGAATTGTGTCTGGGCCTTTCCATTGCACCTTGAGGTCAAATTCAACATCATGTAGTATGCACACTCCGTACTCCCTTATTGTTGGGGGACCAAAGGCTTATTCCACAACAAGCTATAAATAACAACCTTACCTTCATCATCCCACACCCTTCATGAGATCAGCTTGCCACTTACTTTTATGTGTGGGATAATTCCCATGAGTTCAAGTGCAAAGGACGCTCCAATGTCCAAAAATCCCCATTGGTTGTCTAAAGGATGCTTATGTAATTGGCCGACCATGGTTAAACTACTCGTGCCCTATATCATATGTGAATGGGAAGATGTGATGGGACTTTCCCTTCACCATTTTCCAATACATAAACTTTCTAATCCTCTCTAGCCATTGTTTCACATCAATTGTGCACAATGTGTTCATTAGTTGCATGGGTGCAATCCACATATCTTTTGGGACCCCCTTGAAGATGCAACAAAAAAATAATTCATGATATTGTTTGTCACATCACTGCCTTTTATTGCATATTTGATGTTGTTAAGATTGATCATAATCTTGTCTCGACCAAATGAGATTTTGACATCCAACCTCCAATCCTCACCTTTGCGCTTTCTAGTGATGTCCTTCCACTTTGGAATGACCATGCATAGAAATCAAATACCCGCAATCAAAAGGAGTCGTTGTAAGTCCAGTGCATGATGCTTTATAACTAGATGAAAACATAACTTAAATAATAAATTTCAAAAATTGAGGTTCTCGAGGAGCTAAGCAATGCATCTCCTCGAGGAAGTGTGAGGATTAGGTCCATGGGAAGGTGTAGATTTATGCTCCTTGGGTGATCAAAATCCCAAGGAGTTGGTCACATCCCCAAGGAACAAAATTTATTAGTTGCCCGAGAAACTACAATGTACAACTCCCTAAGGCCCTAAGACGTGAACTCCCCGAAGATGATTGGTTAAGCTACTTAGGGACCCCAACTCTTGAGGAGCTCATGGGTGACATCCCCACGAAGCTATACAAGGTGTTTTTTAGGGAAACAACACCTTCAAGTCCCCAAGGAGCATCCAAATTTTAGCTCCTGAGTTAGTTGCACCATTTAGTGCACTCGAGAGTTAAAATCATAGGTCCTCAGAAAGGTTTGATGGGAATAGAAACTCAATTGCGAAAAACGTTTTGGGGCACATTACCTAGATTTTTGTGATCGAAACTACAAGTTTAGGTTGAAGTTATCAAGCCACACATTCCATTACCTATTGTTGCACTTTTTGAACTAGTAGTCGTTTTCCCCTTTGAGGTTTTGCCTTTTGTCCCCAATAGTGGGAATAAGCATCTTGTTGTATGTTTATGGGTATGGTTCATATTGTGTGCCTTCCTTGCCCTTTGGGTCCTTAGAGGCATTAGATGGGCCTTGAGCTAATCACCTTCCTTCTTTTGAATTTAAGTTCTATTATCAAAGATGTAGGTTGCTTAGTTCTAAACCTAGTTCATTTGAACATTTCTCCCTTGTCGACCTTTCAACATCATCTACAACACATTAACAAATCTTTCCATCACATTGCAAATTAAGAGGTTTAAAGGGTGGTAACTTCTTGGATGGTAACATTAGTATTAGGGCACACTCCCTAACTCGTAACATTTTAGGGGTAAGAAGGCATGTTGGAGCTTTGGAATGGGACTAGGATGAACTCATAAGCAAAAGTTAAAGATGAAATCAACTTGCACAATTTAAAAAAAAAGGCGATTAGTGCAAATTAAATGGAAATGGTGCGACGGATTTAATAAGGACAACCTCAAGCACAAGCTTTACACGACCCGCAACCTTGGGGAGGAGGCATCACTCCCCTCCTTATAATATAATTTGTGCCTCTCCATGGGGATTACATGCAAATGTCATTTTTCCCCAAGATTCCCAAATGAGAGTCCCAAAATTGGGATTCGTGTTGTCCCAAAACTTTAAACATTCATATCTTTTTCAAATCAAGTCTATTTTGAAAATATGAAGGCAATATCCTATAGCCCTCAAAAAGATCTTTTCAACATGTATAGCATGTACTAATCATAACTCATTTGACCCCTATTTTCAAGGGTTTGTGGTCGGGAGTCAAATTCCCAATTTGACTATTGCCCTTTTTTTAAATCATAACTCATGCAAATCATGTCTAAATGAACAATGCGAGGGCACTTTAAGCATTTACACTTCAAGACCTTTTGGCCTAATTTGGTGTTTGTTTGCCTTTCCAATGAAGGCTTTGAACATTCATAATTCCTCAACAAATGCAACTCCCAAAGTGGGAGTGCACTTGGGAGTCATTGGGTTTCATCCGTTACATTCTCCCCCATTTTTGAAAGTGTGTTTCACACCTAAACAAATTTTCTTAGCTTCATGAGCCCTTGCACTACAGATTTAGTCGTGAACCTAATGTTAAGGTTGCGAAATTCCAACAAATGTGTCTAATGATTATGTTTCATACATTCAGTTGAAAAGAATTTGATAATCTCGATGAATTAATATTTGAGAAAATGGAAGTTTTCTTACATGGATATAGGTGGGATGAAAATAGGAGCAAAAGTTCATTAAATAGTCGCTCATCAACAAAATGTGGCCCAAAAACAAACATGTAATCCAAACAAATGATAATGCTACAACACAATTCCTATATAACAATTGTTGAAGTATAAAAGGTTACAACACTTTATATTTTAGATTAAAATTTTCATTAAGTGATAATGGTTTATAGAAAGATAATATTTAGTTGTGGACTAGTTAAAGGCTAAACACAAAAACCATGGTCAAAGCTTCCATTTGGTCATGCAAATTGTACCAAGTGATTACAACCTACAACCCATTTTAATAATTTAAAGAAAAACCATTCGAATGTAACCCATGTGAGGAGTCACAAATTACAACATAAGAAGATCACGATTCCTCCCAAATATGGGTCACAATGAAAATTTTGAGTCGAAATTTGCTCATAATTCATTTATGCACCATTTTAACTTCAAAATGCACCGACTATCCTCGTGTGATTTGTGCAATTTGACACATCTATGAACTCAACTTGAGAAACTTATCCTAGTTTCAATTCAAAGCTTCCATGTCATTTTTCTTGTTAAGAACTAAGGAATGTGCCCTAGGTTTGTATTTCATTGTAAAATTAGAAATCAAAAAGGTTTTTTAATCACTAATATCATTTGACAAATGTCCTAAGGGTGCACCATAATTAGATTTGGATATATGATGATTGAACTTTTAAAAATTTTGAGTTCAATGAAATATGATACTAAATTTGGATATCACACATTGATTATACATAATTTTTCATCTCTTGGTTTGAATATTAAAATGTTAAATGATTACTTGTTGAAAGAGGTGTTCACCACCATTAACTTATTTGAACAAGATAAGGAAGGGCTAAACCAATTCAATACTTAATTACATTATGTTCCAAAATACCAAAAAAAAGTGTAAAAGCAATGTAAAAATAGGTCGATTTATGTCTTGATACATAGTAAATGGATTAATGGTATTTAATGTCACAATTACATGGAACAATAATTTATATATATATATACAAAAAAATGCTAACCACCTACAATGTATAGTTAATCTCCAAGATTATTGACATACATGTAACAAAACTAGCTATGGTTTATTTGAAAACATTCAAAACATAACAATAGTAATATTATGTTATGGATGTAATGAAAAACCAAAATTTATTTTTTATTAGGATTGGTGAACTAGTTCACATGAAAATATATTGTTTATATGGATGAATTAAGAATATAAAGTTAAGAAAAAAAAAGTTTTTCAAAACATCAACATGTGGTTAGTTGGATCCTACAAATGCAGAAGCTAGTTTATATATATATATATTGTTGAAAATTACAAATTCAAGCTTGACTTGCATTATGTCATCCAATAGTGACATGCATGGTATCAATTGGTGGCATTGGTTAAAATGAATACGTATTTATTCACAAAATGTTAAGCCAAAAATATTAAACAATAATAAAACATGAAGCCTTACTAATATATAATGGTATATAAAAATGAATAGTGGTATGTAGCCATTAGTACACACCAAATATAATTTGGAATTCAAATGTCACAAACCTATGTTAGAGGTTACTTATTAAGTGTTCAAGTGGTGGTCACATGTAATTTCATAATATCAAATCTACATACAAGGAAATTCTCATTTGGTGATATCCACTTGGTAGTCACAAGGCTATTTAAAAGAAGGCTCATATGACATGTACTTTCTATTTACATATTTTTCTTTTCCTCATAAAACAAATGTCAAATTGGGTCATTGTCATCCACATTGGAAATAATGAAAAAAAGGTTCTCATTTGGTTTGGACACATTAAGTTTACTTGTTCACACTTCTCATGCTTTGTAATCCTTTGACATTGTGTATTTCAAGCTTTTGAAGATTGATTTTTAAAATGAAAGATATGATGTTGTATTGTGCAATAACTATATTGAATTAAACACAATTGTTTCAATGGGAGGGAATACAAAAACATTGTACAAGGTTTTCTTCTCTCAAAACCTTTGTAACTTGGTTTTCAAATTAAGAGGAGGTTTGCAACAAGTGGTGATACACACATATAGTAGATGACCAAAATGAACCATCACCCATCATCACATCATGTAGGATGGATGTTACGTGGACACAAGGAAACATTTTTTCGATTGTATTCATGTCCCATAGCTAACCATGGTTGTTAGCTAGGTATCAACATTCACATGTATTTATTGGTGTTGGGCAATTATCAAAATTGAAATGAGAATTGACCATGTTTTTAGCTTGGTTCTAATCATGAAAATTGGAAGCTATCATTATTGCTGATACATGGATTGGGGAACCATCCTTCTTTTTTTTTCAAATCTGAATTTTTCCAAAGGTAATAAAAGATATCTAACAACAATTCTTAGTTATAGGGGTCTAAGGTTTGGGGCTAGTCTAGAGATAGGTGGGATCCTACTTTGGAATAATCTTTTAAGATTCTAAAGTTTCTAGGGCAGTGGAAAATTATGTTGTTATTTTCATTTGGAAAATGAATTATGATAATTATGTTCAAAGAATTGCCTCAAAAATCCGATAATTATCAAATTTGTGAAAACTATCCATTTGAGAATTGATTGAAAAAATACATTTGATTGAAAATTTGAACCTTGGATGGTTCTCTAAAATCTGATTTTTAAAAGATGATTATTCAAAATGATGAGAAGAATTGGAACCAAATATTTATTATAAAAAAATATTTAAAAAAAAAAAAACCACCCAACACTAGTAAATACCTACCTAGTAGCCACCAAGTGCCTTACCTACCTACTTATCTACATAGCAATCACTTACATTCCCTAGCTACTTACATTATGGTACTACCAAATTGCATATCTAGACAACTAGTTAATATGAGGTGGAAGTAGAAGGGTTTATAAGATATAAGTTTGGTAACTCAAGTTGCCGTTAATTGGTGATCAAGTAATACTGGGTTTCCAATAGATGGTGCAATCGCGGGTGTTGGCGTTGGGTCACATATAATCCATACTAGATTTGCATTTACATAAATTCAAAACATGTAACATTCTTGGCATAAGTATTAAGGTGAATACATATATCAAAAGCTATATAGCACAACATAATATCATTTTAGAAAGTCTTGTTGTAGGTGTTGTCATCAGACTAGAAATTTTCATTGTTTAACATATTTATTTCACTACCCTTCAATGTCTTTGACAGGGGACATATGACTAGGCCTAGTACATGCCTCTTCACCTTATTGAAGATGTTAGTTTAGTAGTGTGAAGAAGCTCAAGAAGCATGTGAGGAGGCAACATTGTAGGTCTAGCTGGTTTCAGTAGAATTCATGCATTGGTGGTTGGGTAGGGCCAACATTCTTAGGAGGTATGGCAGTTCAGAGTAACTCTTACTTTACAACTTGCAATTTTCAATTTTCAATGTTTCAATCCCCATTCATATTCATCATAATCCCCATGTCCCAAATGCATACATGCAATGCACCTTCTTCTTTTTTTCTTAATTTTGTTTCTTTTTTCTTTTTCAATTTTGTGGTTTTTCAATTTTGGTGCATTTTTCCATTTTTTTTTGAATTAACATCTTTCTACCCAACTTTATTTTGTCAACACAATGCAAAAAATTGCCCAAAAGAAGAGAAATGCTGCATACATTAGAAACATTACTACTTTTCAATATTTGCATGCACTCAACTCAATCAATCAAGGGTGGTTGTTGATTAAGCACTTGCAAAAAACCACCTCAAGGGGTTTGAAAAACGTAAAGTAAATGACTAAGTATAAATACAATATAACCCCATTACAAAAAATACTTAGAGATTAGTACTTGGCCTTTTCATATTCATTTTTTCCTCCTTTATTAATTTTAACCCCCATGTCCTAGATGCATAAATTACACACATGACTACTTTTTAGTATTTACATGTACTCTCAACTCAAGTTAGTGTTGTTGATTAAGCACCAAGGGAAATATAAAAAAAAT
>Ga0209208_10009339_pt1 | contig 12906 bp, 9 predicted proteins | sample S1TSphfallax_3_FD_187694 | JGI IMG/M metagenome (GOLD analysis project Ga0209208, IMG submission 187694) | Host-associated microbial communities from peat moss isolated from Minnesota, USA - S1T2_Fd - Sphagnum fallax MG (SPAdes) (version 2) | ecosystem: Host-associated > Plants > Peat moss >...
TTGTTTCTTTCTTCATCTACAATCGTCTTCTATAATACAACTACTTCCTTCTTCTAATCACCTTGTGTTGTCACAATGCATCCAATGCAAGTTGATTCACAACAACACATCTTGGGTGTTGTGATTGGTTTGAAAAATGACTATTGTTTTTTAAACTATATTTATAACTACTTGGTCACAAATATTACTATGTAATTGTAAAGGATATCAACTAGATGCCATGTGGCATCATGGTTTTGTGACTATAATCAATGTGACAACATGTTCAATTTTTGGGTAGATATATTATTGTTATTATTGAATTTATATTAATATATTTGAATGATTTAAAATTAAGAATTCAAAAATACCATTTACTTTTATGACTAATAACAACTAATAAAGACTCAATTTCTAATGATGATGTGGCATGCCATGTGTCAACAAGGTGTTCCAATTAATAGTCATGACATTAATTTTAATAAAGTTAAAAGTGTTGGTTAAAAGTGTTCATAATGCTAAAACATTTTTTTATAACTTGTCTTATGCAACTACAATGTCTAACACTAATAAAGAAATGACAAAAAATGTCTTTAACAACTAATAATCAACCTAATGATTCATGACATTAATTTCAATAAAATTACATTTATTGATTGGTCAAAAGTTTTCATAATGACAAAACATGATTTTTACGACTTGTCCTATGCAACTATAATGTCCAGCACAATTAAGGAAATGACTAAGATTATTTTTAACGACTAGTAATCAACTTAATGAAAGTGACACTAATTTCAATAAATTTTCTTTATTGATTGGTCAAAAATGTGCATAATGCCAAAACATGTATTTTATGACTTATCTTATGCAACTATAATGTCCACCATCATTAAGGAAATAACTAAAAATGTTTACAGCAATTGGTAATCAGCTATTAATTCATGACATTAATTTCAATAAAATTACATTTTGTGATTAGTCAAAAATGTTCATAATGCCAAAACATGTATTTTATGACTTGTTTCATGCAACTACAATGCCCAACATGATTAAAGAAATGACTAAAAATGTTTTTAACAACTTTATGATTAATCCAATTAACAAAAATGACTAAAAAAACCACAATCGCATGGGACCAATCATTTCATTAGCCAAATTTAGTTTAAATAACCTAATTTAATTTATAATTTTATCACAATTTAATTGTATTTAGCCATGTTTCACTTCAATAATGAACTTTGTTTTAATTTTTCAAAATTTAGCTAAATATAACCTAAATATTCAAATTTAGCTTAATTTATCATTGTTTAACCATGTTTAACATAAAAATTATGTTTAGTTTCATTTATATTAATTTAGCCATGTTTAACCAAAATCAATATTTTAAATATAAAATATGTTAATTTAACCATACATTAACAATTGTCAACCATGTTTAACTTCAATAATTGTGTTTAAAGGTGTTTAACCACATTTAGCCATAGTAATAATGCTTAGCCATGTTTAGCTCAAACATTTGTGTATAAAGTCCAATTTATATATTAATTTAGCCACATTCAGCCTAAGTGATTGTTTCTAGCCAAATTACTTAAAGTAATTGTGTTTAGCCATGTTTAGACTAATTTAGTCTATGTCTAGCCTAAATTACCTTAGTTTAGTCTTTAAGTCTACCCTAGATTACCCTAGGTCTAACCTAGTTTAGTTTAAGTCTAACCTAGTTAGGTGTACCTTAACTTAATATAAGTCTAACTTAGAGCCTAGGTAGTTTTTGTTAGGTTAGATTAGGTTAATTTATTTTTAGCATAGGGAGGCCTAGGTCAGTAGATAGTAAATAGGTTGACCTATGTCAACATATGGTGGCCTACTTTAAATTTAAGGTTAATTGCTTTTTATATTTATAACTTTGTGTTTAATAAATTTAATATGAAAAAATGTGGTAGTGTAATGAATGAAGACTTGAACCCCAAAGTGGAGGTGAGGGGTTTATATAAGTCCTTGATCTTGCAACTTATGATACCTAGGCCATTTAACGTAAGTTAGGTAACATAGTCTAGGCTATTTAGGCTAGGAGGTTGAGGTTTGTTTTAAACCTATACTACCTAACCTAAACTAGTTAGGTTGATTTTTGGCTAGGATAATTACTTAGGCTAAGATAGGTTAATTTTCCCTCATGTGTGATGAATCATAATTAACATGTGATTAAAGATTTTTGACACATGTCATCCATTTATCAAAGTGTCTTTTGTAATTCTTAGTCAAGTAAAATGATTAGGTTGACAAAGCATGCACTTTACACGTTAAACCAAAGTAAATGAGGACTACATGGAATTTCAATATTATAAAAAAATAAAAAAATCCTAGTTGATAAGATGATTGGGCTTTGCAATTAAATGTCCTTTGCAACTAAATGGGTGAAACAACATGGATTTAACAATTCAATACACACACAAAAAATCTTGTTTTTTTTTTTCCACTCCCCAAATTCATTAGGTTTTTAGTGAAATATGACAAAATTGGGTAATATGCAACTTATTTGGTTTTGGTAAAAAATGATTAGTTGATTAGGACATTTTTACTAAAATGTTTTTTAGTCATTTTGGATAGTCACATGTTGCGTTAAATAATTTATAATTTTAAAGTTATGACATGGATAAAAATTCAAACTTTAACATATGTTTTCTTTTTCAAAATTTATTCAAATGTTATAATTGAAAACATGATCTTGAAGTTTATTCAATAATGTATATATAAATAATTAAAGGGTAAAAAAAACCTTCAAATTGCTTGTCATGAGAAATCCTACAAATATCTTTTTGTTTAAATTGACTTAAAATCTTTGTAAATTCAATGTCAATTCAAAAATGCATTCATTAAGTTTTTAACAATTTTATTTTCATTACATAAAATATGTCTAATTTTTATAGAATTGTAAATTTTTATTTTCCCCAATATGATGGGGTACAAATTCCAACATTAAATTTATTTGAAAACTTTTAAAGCACCCCAAGCTCTTTGTTGGACTCAACTGCAAGCCCAAAGGAGAATAACGGAAGGAGAAGGAATTGGGGCGCGCTCCTTGCCTCGCAACATTTCGGGTGTAGAAGGGTGTGTTGGAGTTCTGGGATGGGATTAGGAAGATTGAAAAGCACTTCAATCATTCACACGGACCTGCACAACAAGTTGGTTAGTGCGTAATGGAGCACTTTGGTGCACGGATGAACCACGGGCAAACACAAACTCACAAAGTTCACCACATGCTAGATTTGGGGGAAGCAACCACCTTCCCCTTATAGTATACTTTGTGCCTGGCCACAGGCTCAGCACCCAAATGTCATTTTGTCTTGGGACTCCCAAGTGGGAGTCCCAAAATTCCCACAATTGGGACTCTTGTGACTTTGGGGGCCCATAATTTTGTGTGTAGACCTTTGATTGAAATGAGGTTTGAAGCAAAATTGTAGTCCTCATCGAAAGTTTTCCAACCATATGTTGCATGCCACCTTCATGCAAGGAAATAAGGGCGATTCTTGGCTTTTAATGGTCGGAAGTCAAATTGCCAATTTGACTCCCGACCCTTCTTTTGGCCATAACTTGTATTTTAATTGTCCAAATGGGTCATGCGAGCCCATTTTAAACATCTAAGTTCTAAGAGCTTTTTAATGATATAAAAAATTCCTTAATTCAATGGGTTTTGACCCCTGCAATCGCTCTCTGAAAATTTGAAAATCCATCATGGCTTCAACTCCCAAAATGGGAACTCACTTGGGAGTGTGAGGGTTGATTCCCCCACATTCTCCTACATTCCCAAGAACATGATATGTGACTTGCGGGCTTCCCTCTTGGCCCACACCTGTGTAAGCCCTTGCTTTGGTCACGAACCTAAGGCTAGGGTTGCGACAACTTTTAAGTTTAATTTTTGATATCATTATAAGCCTTATCCAATGTTTTGAAAAATTTAAATAAATATTAATGATGTAATTGAATTCTTTTCGTAATGAATTTCCACCATTTTGCAAAATAAAAAAGGTCATTAACATGAACAAAATATTATTTCTAAATTTTTTTATTAAAAAATGATATAAATCTACAATGGGTTTTAGGATTTGTAGCCAAAATATTAAAATATTTTAACAAATTTGTACCTCCATATATGGTTTATAGGAAAAACATGGTTAAATTTTCTTGTGAATGGTCTTTAGAAAGATTAAAATTTTGAGAAAATAAAAATATAAAAAAACCATTGATGTCATTATTATTATACCATTTTTATTTCATTCATTATTTTAGTTTTAAAAATGAAAAATGAAAATTCATCTTTAAGTATTTAAACATAAACCTATAACACATTTTTAATTTTTTTTTGATAAATTATATTTAAAATAAATAATAATAAGTTTAAAATATTGATCATTTTTCATAATAATAATAATAAATATAAAAAATAATCATTGTTTTACCACGGATTTATTTTTTATACACAGAAAAAATGGGGAAAATTTTTGGGATTATTTTTGGGGTGTTTTTAGTGTGGCATCATGAACATTCATAAAAATAAACTTGTCCATGATACCTAAAACAAATTAAGGGAAAAACAACATTTTATACATAAATGTACAAGAATTTAATACATGAAACAATTATAAAGGTTTACATGCATCCTAAATTTTACGTGCATGAACATTTTGACCTAATCACTAACCTATTCAAATATAAATGTGAAACTTGCCAAGTGTTTATACGTCCATTTCAAAAGATTGTCGTGAGTGCAAAATGCAATTCATGGAAATGGATTTAACAACATTCAAAGTGAATGATTCAACTCATGTGCAAATGTTAATAGTTCAAAAGATGTGAAAAACTTCAATAACCCATTCAAGTATAAATGTGATGCATTAAGTTGTTATGTGTGTATCAATATACTACTAAGTGCAATATGCAACGTTTGAATAGTGGTGTGAATAAGCTTGAAGTGGATGATTTGACTCATGTAAAGATATTGATAGTTCAAGAAATTTGAAAAAAATCATTAAAATATTCAAGTGTAATTGTAAAATATTGAATTGCACGTGTTTTAGTATATTATAATAAGTGTAAAATGAAATTTATGATCAATGGTATTAATATATTAAAAGTGAATGGTTCAACTTTGATAATTGAAGAGATGTGAAAAAATCATTAATTCATTCCAATTTAAATGTCAGGTTTAAAATTGTTATATGTGTTTTATTAAATTATGGTACATGCTAAATGCAACTCCTAAGTAATGGTTTCAACATGTTAAAAGTTGATGATTCAACTCATGTACCATGTTCATAGTTGAAAAAATGTTTAAAAAATCACTAAGCCATTAAAATTAAAGGTTATTTCAATTTGCATGTCAACAATTTAAAATTATTAAATATTTAAATGAGGTCCAAATTATATTCATAAGTGAACAACGTAATAAATGTAACAACTATGAACAATATTAACTATTAATTAATGCAACACACCACTTGCAAACTTAAGATGGCCGAATGTAGTTGAAATGTAGTCAAATCGGATAATAGTCGCAATTTTGTGTGAAGGTGGAAAAAAACAAGATTTTTTTTTGTGACAGTCATTAGTCACAAATGTCCATTCTAACTAATACATAGTCATAAATGCAAGTTATAAAACCCAAAATGTGTTCTTATGATTCTAGCATTTCAACTTACTCATTTATTGGTTGTGATTGTTTTATACCTCCTTCATTAGCTTGTTCAATCTCTTAAGCTAATACAGTTTGAACAATTAGTTGTGTTGGCGCTACTTTAAGAGATATTATAACTTCTTAGACAAGGTCCTTTCCATCCTCCTTAGCTTCAATGTTTTCTATATGTTCTTATGTTTCATCTATTGGTATGTCGAGACCCTTTTCTTGAGGTACAATGTTGTGCAACTCCTTAACTTCATAAACATCTTATTTGGTCATCTCCTCTATCTCTATGGCTACAAATTTTCCATCACCTTCACTTAATAAATTATTGGGTGAAAGCATGACTAGGTGATTCAAAAGTGACGTTTGAGAATTCATAATCTCACACTAATGATTTTTTTGATAGTTTTAACAATTATCAAACCATAAATCCTATAATTATCCCCTATACTTTCAATCATAAATATTAATAAGCCAACCACTAAATATCCCTAAACATGTGATTGATCAAAAAGTCCATGTAAAAGATTAATTTTTTAAATGTGAAATGAACTTTCAAGAATAAAAATTTGCAACAATTATGTCATATAAAACTTTAGTTATATATATATATTTGAAAGTTTCAGTACACTTCATTAAAAACTTCTTCATTTAATGATGTTTTAAAAAAAAAAATTAAATTAATTTTTTTTTATAAATTTGATACTACCTTGACATTTTTTTGGAATCCACGTTTTCATTTTTCAATGTGACAAATGTGGTGTTGTCATTTCAAAAATCAATTACAAGTCCATAATCTTATTAGAAGTCATCCAAAAAAATTATGATGATTGCCATTCAAGTTTATGGCAACATGAATAATTAGAAAATTAACAATGTTAATTTTGTTGATAAGTTTTTTGTGGTTTGTTTGGTTTTGGAGGTGTGGTCCATTGTTTGTTATTTATGCACTTGGTTGGTAAAAGTATGGGTTATTGAGGAGACCTATATATTTTTTCAATTGACAAGATTTGGAGTTGAGAAAGTTTACAAGTTTATGTTGCTAGGAGTATTGGAAGTGTTGTGGGTCATGGTGATGGTGTATGTTGTTTGATTTGTATCAAAAGTGTGTTGTGATGAAATCATTATCAAGGATAAAAATAACTCATGAGAGTAAACTTCAAGTGTTTTGATCCCAATTTTTCTTTAGGAAATAAAATGTAAGTTGTTGTTTGAATAAAGGTGGCAATCTTATTGGTGTGCAAGACTTTGTCATTGTTCACACTATATTTTTTGCTTATCATTTCTTGTGTTAATGGGAGTGGGCAAACATTTCTATCCCCCCTTTTTTTTGTTACATCACTATAAATCATCAATTTCCTTTGAGGATGCATAAATGTAGTTAACAACCCCTAACTAATATTTTTGGTGTGCTAATTCATGATTTTCAGTAAAATCAACTAGAGCAAGTAATCCACGAAAAGGAAAAGAGTGAACAACTTATTGATAATTAGTTGATTCCAATTGCAACCATAATTCAATTATGTAAATATATAGAGTACCATGGTTTCATGTTTTAAGCAGCAAGCTCATATGTAATTTTGTAGTAGTGTTAACTCTACATTTGTTCCTTGGACTTCCTTTACCATTCCTTAGCTTTTATGGGAACAAATAGGGACAAAGTTTATCCAATGATTTTTTTGGGACAAGTTTTTGCCAAATGGATTTTTTCAAAATAGCAAACATGTAGTGGTTTTTCAAAATTTTAGTTGCCAATTTTGATTTTTTGGGAAAAATATCTAAATCATTAAGATTCATCATACATTCTAGTAGGTAACAAAAAATATAGAAGGATGTGTTAACAAAAAAAATATTTTTAATTTTTAATTTCCAAATCCAAATAATTGTCTTATGGATGATTGCCATGAAAAAAATTGGGCTAAACACCTAAGTTAGCTTGAGGCAAATTCAAACCATGAAAGTTTGCATTGATGGCCATGAGATAAAAGGAAGTGATTGCATTTGGACTTGTGAGTTCAAATGGATTTCAGCTCAAAGTGGAATCATCTAAAGCATGGCACCTTAAAAAAGTTCTAAGTGTCAATGAGTGTCATTGAGGAGATTGGCCTCTTCTTTTAATGGGGTTGTATCACAATTTTGGCCTTGGGCTTCCAACCAAGGTTGGGGCACGACAAGGGAAATGCCTTGGGAAAGAGGCCAAGTTGCTCCAAGAGGCAAACACACTTGGACCATGTGTTATGATAATGTGAAAAAAAAAAAACAAGTCCCAACAAGGTGCAAGCATTCATTCATGAACCACATTTGCCCCTTAGGTCACTACTTTTTAAAAAGAATATTTGTGAATATTTTTAGTCTTTTAAAAAAACATTAAATATCTTTAAGATGTTATTTATACTATATGTTATTTTACATTATAATTTTCCCAAAAATAGGTAGGTAGGTCAATTTTTTTTCCCCCAATTTTTTCCTATTGATCCAAGAGTGGTAATCAACCACAAGATGATTTAGCCAAATATAGCTAGACAAATAAAGAAATATAAAAGCTAAGAATTTTATTACATGTTGGAAAACCATTAAAACCTATCAACTAAATATGGTAATTTAAAAAAAACAAGTTAGAATTTTCCCCAAATCCTCCAAAATCTTGGTGATTCCACAACTTTCTTCTTCAAAATGTGATGATTTGTTTTGGAAATTTCCCAAAGAGTTCCCTTGTGATGTTGTTCGGGACTTTTTAAAAAATAACAAAATGGAAAAAAATTGTCACAAAAAAATCATTGAAATAAGTAAGTATTAAAACTTCGAAAAATAATTAAATATGAATCCTTTTACATTACAAAAATAATGGTTACAACTATTTTGAATGTGTTTTTAGTTTTTTAATTATATTATATTAATTTCAAATTTCAAAATATGTATATGAATGTATTGAAAGCAACATTACATAAAAAACCTCCATTTGTAATTCTCTTTCTTTTTATAAAATGTTATATACAAAAAATTGAATAATGGTTTCAATTATTTTTGTACATCTTTGCAAAATTGTGCGCAACATTTTGAAATGGATTATCATTTTGGGAGTGAGGAGTTTTAGGGAGTCTAGTAGATTTTTAGATCAAGACTTGGGGACCAAACATTGTTTTGAATTTCCCTAACCCTAAATATTATTATTCATTATTACCTACCTTTGTACATCCAACCTACATTGCAAAACCTACTATCCAAAATTTTCCCTTATACACTCCCCATAAAGTTTAAATGTCTAAAATTGTCGAGGTTCAAACCCCTTAGTTATCCAAAACTAGGTTTGTCTAACTTTTCGTACCTATAATGTTCAATTAGCCTAAAATTTAAATGACTAATTCATTCTATTTGGAAACCTATCCAAAATTAGGTTGTTTGACTTAACCTACCTAGAATGTCCAATTAGCTTACAAATTAACTAACTAACTCATTCTATCTATAATTCTTGCTAGTATAGGATACCCATTAAATGTCCTTACTAACACTTAGCTACCCACCTACCTACGTCCCTACCCACCCACCTATGTGGGTCTTTAATCTACCTACCTACATAAATCCTTACTTATTTACCTAACTTAATTACTTTCCCAACAACCTACATAGCTATGCAACTCACCTTACCTATTTACTTTAGTCCTTACTTGTTTACCTTACATTATAGGTCATATGTGGCACCACCCTTCCTTTGTGTGTAGATCATGAACCATGGAAGCAAGGGGTTATTTCAAGACATACATACACCATTAACAACAACAAAACCAATTCATCGAAATACAATGTTTAGGTTGTTGTCATAATTGACAATTTATCAACCAAAATGCATGCCAAACCTTTGTCATTGAACAAGCATGGTGCTACACCATCTTGCAACCTTGGATTCATGCTAAATAGTCCATCATATAACACAAATTAATACAATCCAAAAAAAATCAGCACATGAAAATAGTTCACATTACTAGACAATTCAACATGCATATTCATAAAATAGTTTTCATTATTGACCATTGCCTGAGCAACCATTTCATTATATGTTTAGTTTTATGATAAAAGTAATCCTTTGGATAAACACTAAATGGCTTTGTGATTGAAATGCACCAATTCTTGAAATCAAACATTATTATTTGTATCTTATTAATTTAAAATTAGTTTCTTGAAAACAATATTGAAAGCCATGACCAATTCACAAAACAAAAGATCCACAGTTGATTGTTCAATGTCAAACAAGTTGTTGTAAGTAAGGATGTTTGCACCATGGGCAATCCTGTAATTGGCACAAAAGAGTTGGATCCATATGATTTTTTGAAAAAAAAATTCATTTTATTGTTTAAAACCAAAAGCTTTTTTTGCTAAAAAATGTCAAGGATTGTTTCCTTCAAAATTCAAAAGTGCTTGATTAGGATCTATTGTTGTCATATTTCATTAACAAATAATATTGTATTACACAACTTCAACCAATCTTTGAACTCATCACTAATCATCAACAAACTATTAAAGACTTCATAATCATGTAATGCAATTGATGTCAACAATACTTTAGAAGACATAAAGTTTGAGGTCATGTGTGATGCATCAAGCAAATCAAAATTGCTTCTAAACAAGTTCATTTTTTGCAAAACTTGAATAATAAAACAAAAATACCAAAAATAAGGGAACAATCCTTAGGGAGGTCATTTCCATTATTACAAATGACATGCAAAAAAAGAAAAGGTGCAGTTTATTTTTAAGAATAAAAACTATAATTAATTTAAATGTAAATAAGATGTCAATAATTCCTTTTGAAATTATACTAAGAATATATCAAAAATATGCTAAGAATATATCATTACTTCATAGCATATTAAAAAATATCCTTTTGCTTTAGTCATTTTTTTAAATATACAAGGAATGACCTCCCTAGGGAACAATCATGTTGATCTATGAATTGAACAAACCTACAAAAAATCAACGAAAATTTATAAGAGGAAAAAAGAAAAACAAAGAAGAAAAAAAGAATCATAGTTAAAAATAAAGAAGTTTATGAATTGTTTAGGAATAATTTTTTTTGTTATAGTGAAAAAATTGTTGTGTAATAAACTTTTAGGAAAAAGATGTTATAAAAGGTGGATGTTGTAAAAGAATTGCATGTTAAAGTTGATGTCAAAGTGAGAAAGTTATACTATAAAGTTGTTACAAGAAATAAAGTTGTTTGATGTACAAAACAAATGCAAAAGATGATAATGAATTGCAAAATTTTGCATTACAAAGTTGCTACAAGGTAGAGAGCTATTTGATGGACAAAACAAATGCAAACATGTTAACAAATTGTGAGACAAAAAAACAATGGCAAAAACTAAGCAAAAAAAATAACAAAATGAGAAATTGAAAGAAGATTAATAAAGAGTTGAAAGTAAATGGGAATGAATACATAATTGCCAAAAAGGTATGAGGAGTGAAATAACAATGGAAAGTGAACATTGCAATGTGAAAAGTTGAAAACAATAGGTGTGGACAACATTTCAAATTTAGAGGTGGTAAGAAAGGGGTAGATGTGCAGTAGATAGGTTGTTACAATGTTAGCATGTTGATGTTAAGGTTAGTGATGTGAGAATGTGAGGGGAAGCCACATTGATGGTAGGTTTAATATTAGTGTTGTTAGTAAAACATTTACCATTTAGGACTAAACATTGGGTGTGCCCTAAGTTCTACTCAAATAAATTAGTGGAATGAAAGATGGGGCCACAAACATGTTCCTTTCAACCAATGATTGCAAATTCATGAAAAATAGATTACATAGATCTTCGTAAATCCAAAATTTGAGAAGACTTAGGAATACAATTTCAAATGACAATTTTTCTAACTCAGTATAAAATATTAATTACAGGCCTATGGGGGTCAGATCATTTCAATCTCTCTCTCACGAGCATCACTTGTCATTCTTTGGCAAAACAAGGTATTTTTAGACACTTGCACCCAATCCACATACACGAACGAAAAGCAAAGGACCCAAAAAAAATAGAAAAAAACAACTACTCGTGATGATGAGGAAAGTTAAACAAACAAAATGATAGGAAACAAACTAAAGAAGTGCAACTTCATGAAGTTTTACAAATGCAACCCATTGTTCCCCTTTTGGAATCCCCAATGAAACTCGTAGATAGCAAACACATTGAACACATTCATAGGTCCCAAAAGATTGGGTATATTCTTCTTTCAGACATGCAAAAACCAAAGTCATTTAAGATAATTCCCCACAAACAATGTTTGATTTGCCAAATTAATCGCTCTTAAAATCCCTAGTGATTTTCATCCCCCCCCGTCACAAACCCCTAATTTTGGTAATAAACTGCATTTCCTCAAGAGGTACAAGGCGTAGCGAAAATTGCATAACTTCAAACTTGAAGACTTTAGAACCAAATTCGAGCATTCATCCCTTGTCCTCCTAACAAACTTCATGATAAACACAAATTGTCAAATCATAACAAGGACATAAGCTCAGAATACTTAGTTGTTTCATACTGCCAAACTCCTCTTGTCCTTGATTGACGTCCAACAAAGAAAATCCATAGAGTAGCAATGCACCACACAATGCTCACCCACAAAAAAGAGCTATAAAAAGATCGAGCATAGTTGATCATAAAAACTCCAACATGCTCATAAGCAACACAAAAATAGAGATCCACTCCTTCCACTTCCCATCACCATCAACTGTGGAATTCTATCGTATTTTGCTTCCGATGGTTGATGTGACTGTATCATCCAGCTAGGTTATCATCCCTTAAATTTTTTATCACACTAGATCTTTGGGGTTGGTCTGCTCAGCAAGGATACACAATGGGCTTATCTCGCAAGTCGCCTGGCACTTGTACTGTAAAGGTTCTATTGCCTATTTGTCTTTTCCAATTCCAAATGAAAAAAGAAGGTGAACATTGCTACAGCACTTATCCTTGAGTGTTCCTTTCCACATTACTATAACACTCCTTTTCCACTGGCCCACATATCCCAAGTTAATGCCACAGTATGGAACATCTGTGGTGACCTCTGCTTCTTCCTTTTTTTTGGGGGGGTGGGATTATGATAGTGTGGCATGCAGCTGATACATTTATTAATACTATTTTGTCTTGCAAGTTGCATAGTCATAAGTAGCATGGCCCAAAAGCCTCCATAATTGCACTCCAATTCCAGGAATGGCACGTCTGTAAATTCCATGAATGCCACACAGATGGGTAATAATAATGAACATTAGTAACACT
>Ga0209208_10009340_pt1 | contig 12905 bp, 11 predicted proteins | sample S1TSphfallax_3_FD_187694 | JGI IMG/M metagenome (GOLD analysis project Ga0209208, IMG submission 187694) | Host-associated microbial communities from peat moss isolated from Minnesota, USA - S1T2_Fd - Sphagnum fallax MG (SPAdes) (version 2) | ecosystem: Host-associated > Plants > Peat moss >...
TCCACGCAGTAAGTTAGTCGACGTGCTGATCCGTGACAGGTCCCGTCCCCTCGTTCACGACCTCTGCACACTCAATGGCTGACGACGTCACCTGGAACAACACCTCACGTCACCTGCATGTTTACCCCACGTCATCCTCTAGTTCGAAGTTCGTGAGGATATATCCTCCTAGTGGGAATGCGGAAGTAGCTCCTCCACGTGGCGCAAGCGCACTCTTCCTCGTCTTGGTCGTCGTTCCCGTTGTTCGCTCCCGTCGCACGGGACCATCGCCGTCGTCTCGTCGCGCACGCGCACATCCCACTCTCTCTCTCCCTCTTCTTCTTCTTCTTCTTCTTCTTCTGCTCCATTCTCGTTTCCTGCCCTTACCTTGCCACAAACAATAGAACAATTTTTTGATGCAATAAATAAAATTTTCTCCAGGTGTTTTTTTGCTTTTGTTTTTCGGTTTTTACTTCGTCAGTTCCATCTTCCCATATTCATTTGTTCGCGAGAGTTTTTGGCGATGGTGCTGATGCAGTGCATCGGTGGCGCTGCTGCTTGCAGCAGCAGCGCGGGTTCGCGATCTTCTTCCTTCTCTCTTGACAACAGATTCTCTTAGAGTTTACTTTTTTTCTTTTTGGAGACTGTTTCTTTGGTCTGTATTGCCTGTATTGCTCTGATCACGGTGGACGATGATGTCTTCTGTTGCTCCTGCTGCTCCTCCTCCTCCTCCTCTTCCTCCTCCTCCTAATTTTCTTTGATTGTTATACGTTTTGTAAGTTTCTGAAATAAGTAGCAGAGTCGTCGTCGTCGTTTTCCTATACGGTATAGTAAGGAAGTCGTCTTTTCGTCTAAATTTGAGCAATCTTGAGATTCACAGTCTCTCTGTCTGTCTGTCTGCACCGCGCTCCTGTCGTGAGAGAGAGGCAGTCAGACGGGAGTCGACCAGGAGCTTTTGAGACGGGTAAATGTGAGACTTGCTTGTTGCTGGAGTTCTCTTTTCTTTTCTTTTCTGTGTTCCCTGTGAGTGCTTACTACGATTTTGTCTTCTTGAATGAATGTTGTTATTGGTGCCTTCTCTCCGTTGTTGATTCCAGTCTAGCTGTTGTGTGTGCGTTTTGGCGATGGTTTGCTAGCGTTGTTTTTCTCTTTTATTTTGTTTGTTTCGTTTTTCTGGAGCTCGATCGTCTCAGGGGAAAGAAATAAAGAAAGAATGGCGGGGATGTAGAGGAGGAGGAGGACTTCTTCGCGCTGGTTCGTCATCATTCGAGCAGGTATATTCTCGCTGTCTTTTTTCCGCCAAGCTTTCTCAGACTTCCTCATCTGTGTGATAAGATGATTGCTGATTCCTCTTCGCCTAATCATCACCTTCCTGTGATAACTGCAGCAAGAAGCAGCATCAAGTTCTTCCCGGTTTGAGCGATCGCGATGGATCGGGAATAGCGGCTTTAGCGTTTCTCAGGTGCGAGAAGAAGTAGCCATAATAGTGTTATAATACCAGTAATGCACTTCTCTTCTGTATTGTATCTCATTTGATCTTCTTCCTCCTTCTCATTGCCTGCCCTCTGCATTATCCCCGACGAGATCTTTGAGATCTTTCTGCGGAACATCTCCATTGAAAAAGTACTACTGCATTGTGTGTGTGTGTGTGTGTGTGTGTATCTGTTTGTCCCTCTTCCATCCTCCTTCCACAATGATAATATTTGTACAGTGCAATATCTGAGGATGATGACGATGGGAAGACGGTGCATTGTCTTTGTCGTGATCCATCTTCTGTGAATATTATTCCCATATTCATTATCATCGCAGTTCAAACAAATAGATTTTTTCTCCATTGCCAGTGTTGTGATAGTCTGTTCAATGGACCAATCCATAGAAAATCAAAACTCCTTATGTGTACTCCTCTGTATCTAGTTTTTACATTTCGGTTTTGTCTAGCCATGTTCATCCCTTGTTGGATATTGATAGGGAGATCTGTCTTCTGCTTTACTGAGAAAAATGTTGCACTGAATCAACACTTATAGTAGACCTGCCAAGGTGTCCCATGATATTGTATCCTCCCTCCCTCTTCTCCCTCTCTCTTGCTTGCTTTACTCAGGGTATATGGTCCGGTGGATTTAGCAGCAGATCAAGTGGTTGCTCACCAACAACATTGGTCTCCATTACCAGATAGGAATAACTAGTTGGCTCACAAAGGTTGAGGCACACAGAGCTGAACAATCAGCCTACTAGGTTAGAGAGCTGGAGGCTGCATATAGGCTCAGGAAAATGCTGAATGCTGAAGCATGCACTGTATTTTCTGCTAATCGTGTGTGAAGCAAGCAAGCATGTCTTGGGTCCAGATGCTTTTGTTCGGAATGTGTCTAACAAGGTGAATTTTCATCTGCAGTTTTCACAGGTGTAAACATTTTTCAGTCATTTACCTATCCAGGGATCAGAGCAGCCACTGTGCAAGCTTCTGCAACTGGTGCAAGACAAGATGGAAAATAACTGTATGAAAAACCTTGCTTTCACTTTCTCTTTTCTGTGTGCACCCCCCCCTGTGGGATAAGAGCTCTAGTATGGAAGTAACTTTGGATCATGTACATTATTAGAGCAAGATATTTAACACTGAGACCTTTCCATCTAGGGATCAGACAGCAGTAACCTTTGCACAGGTATCTCAGTCCCATCTGATCCCTTTCATGGTGTGCAGTTGCAGCACATGAATAACACTATGAATGGCTCTACAAATGCATCCCAACCACATCTTGAAGTTGAACTCTTGTTGGGTTTTGGCTCCAGTTGGATATCTGCTAATAGTAAGTCACTGCTCAATTGAAACAAAATTTTGACCTAGCTAGGGGCCTGAGTCTCAGAGAAATCTTGTGAAACAAAGTATTGGAGAATTCTTTGGTACTCCTGGACTTTGCCAATACATGAAGGGACATGAACACCATAATCTGTGGACAATGTTGAAGCATTTTCTGATGTAATGTAAGCTGTCTCTCAATACAAACTTGTCCTGACCTTTCTCTTAATGCTTTCTGTGCAGAGATTGGCTATCAGGACAAATGCTTGTCAGCTGCTAATGTATAAGAAATGCTGGGTGATAGACATATTGATGCCTACTTTCTAGCATCATTTGACTTGAATCATCACGGCCAACTTGTCTTGCCAGATTGACTGGAGATATAGCTCTGAAAAGGTTGGGGATCAGAAAGCTGGGATAAGCAATCAACAGTAAGTGCCAGATAAATACTCATGGCATGGCTTCAGGCTTGCTTCAGTACAGCCCAAATTTACATTATGCCTTTTCACAGAAGTCAACTGAAAGGACTTAGGAGCCAGGCCTCATATGAGACTCATGTGTATGATGCTCATTTGGTTCTGGAGATGATATGTGCAGTCCTCAGGAAAAATGTAGTTCCTCATGATCAGGAGCCCTTTGAATGAGTTTTAACACTCTCTGCCTGATGCTGTGATTCCATACCTCACTGCTTGATGTGAGAGGGCTGAAGGAGATCTGTAGCCTCAACCTTGCATCCTTGTCAAGGACCAATCTATTCAAAATCTTCTTCTGCAAGGATGCCACCCAATCCGAGCAACATCAAGGTGGACACAATAAAAGGGCTGATATCTCCAGCTCTTCCACAGCATGACTCACTCAAGCGACCTTTTATTCAGGGTACAGAATTCTACCCCAATCAGGATTCCCAATTTTTTTTCACAGTGGGAAACAATTTGGATTGTTTCAATAGAGAAGCTGTTACATGAAGACTAGGAAAAAGTTGCACCAGTTTGAAATTCACTTCCCCGCAATTTTACACCATCTGGTTTGAAAAAGGTAGGTTTTGATAGCTAAATATACTGTGCTCGTGTTACTTGCAATCAAGTTGTAACACTCACAACCCTTTAGTGCATTCGACAAGTGATCTTAGAAGGATTACAGCCGGAGGTGATATTAGAAGGCGCGGCTCAAGCATGAGAGAACTCACAGAAAAAGCAGAGATATGTACTGCGACGTCAGTGATATTCACTCTGTGGGAGTCCAATAGCAAGATTCTTGAGATTCTTTCAACACGTACACCAGACTTTTAAAAGGTGACCCATTCCCCCAATTTTATTTTTTTCCCCCTATTCTTTCCAATTGAAATAAAACTCCAAGCCAAAAATCGTTTGAATTCACTGCCAGACTCTTGAATTCTGTTTGTTATCATAAAAGATGCACCAAGTTTCTGACCTATTATTGAATAGTCTCCTCCCCAGGCAGCACATTCTACCATCTGTCTATTGGGGCAAATTACCTTCCACTGCTTCAAAGTAGTACTTGTCTACTGTGCCAAATAACAGAAGGTATGAAGTTGTTAGTTTGTTCTTTGTTAAAAGGAAGGTTAAACAAAGTTGTTCTAGATTTATCATGACTAGGAATCTTATATACTAAACCATAATTTGCAATACTTGATAAAAGCTTTTGTGAATGAGATTGAATTGCAACATTGAAGAGAATTCCACAAACCATCAAAAGACTTAGTTACAAATTTTTGTAATTCCTCTTTTTCTTTTCTTAAGCTTTAGTTCCCAATTTTTGAATAGTTGGTTCAGGAATGTCCAGTTTCTTTTATACTCTTACAAATTTTCTTTTACAACTTTCTTTCTCTGTTGCCATTTTTGCTACTGTGCATTTCAAATGCTAAGTGATTGGGAATTTGCTATGAATGGAATGGAAAGGTGTCTTTTTGGATTTGTGTCGTTTCATAAACACCATAGTCATGAATGATGAAAAAAGATCAGAAAATTTTCAATACTTTTTACATCAATTTGCATATCTTTTTTTCCAATTATATTTGAATTCAATTAGGAATTGAAGTTGAAGTCAATTGAATTTGGATTGAAATCAATTCAACTTGAATTCAATTGAACTTACATGCAATGTCATTTGATATCTCATTTGCATGGAACTTAACTGCCCATGCACCCCTCCTCGTCAAGAGCTTTCCAAAGACACCAAGAACACAATCTGAAGCATCCCAATTCAGTGAATCTCATAACTACCAACAAAACAAAACAAACAAACTACCTTCCTTCATAGATAGATTGGTAGTGTGTAGGAGCCCAAGTGACATAAAAGATGTTCCAAATTTAAGTGACATAATTTTTTCCATTTGTTTTTTATTGAGTGCAATTGATTCTATTAGTGACTTTTCTTACAAGTTCTATATTGATTTTCTATTCAAATAAAGGGGAGAAAAATACTTTGTTATCTTTTACAATTGGCTATTCTTTTAAATTTTAGTTACTAACTTGATTTTTCAAATGTGTTCAGAATGTGGAAAAGCCTAAATTGGAAATTTGATAGTTTTATTATCCATCTGTAGGTAATGTATTAATATATTATGTCGGCTTTTGTTCTACTAAGAAATTAATTATCATTAAAAATAACCTTTCAATTGTAGATTAATGTTGAGGGCCATGAAATGAACTCCCTTTCAATATGGATGACCAAAATTACCAAATTTTTTTTTAAAACATCACAAACATCCAAACAAAAAATGTGTGAATAAAAATGGAAACAACACTGCATTGCCAAACATATACCCACAAATAAACCTACAAGCCACACATTCAAAAAAATATTGTTTTTCAAGTTTCAAACTGCACCCAAAAAAACAAACACCTTCAAGTTGCAACAAGATAAGCTAGCGTAAAAAATTTTATACTTAGTTCATATAAGGTCTTTTGAACAATTGACATATGGAAACTTCATTGAATTTAATCCCCAAAGGAGTATAATGAAGGTAAAACCCTCATTATTTTCAATTTGTTCAACACTGATCCGAAACATGATTTTAAACATAACTTTGTTCATTTCATTTCATGTTTTCATATGTTATTAAAATATCATTTCATTTGTCTTACACATTTCACATTCTTATATTCTATTTCATGTTTTGAATTTGAATTAAAACTTTGCCATAATTTGTTTTAATTTTCATGTATTTAATAAATTCGTATCTTTGTAGTTTTCATGCCTACAACAAGGAAGGTTGATTATTGACCCAAAAAACTTTTTGCAACTTGCAAGATACCAAGCTAATCCCCAATTGTCAAGAACAACATCATCACAAGCAATTTTACCTTATTACTCATAACAAAGTGTTGAAAAAAATTTCAATCATTATCTTGGGTGATGTTAAACACCCCCTTATGAACTTTGCAGGTTTTAGTGCATGGTTCAACGCATTGTTCAAAGGAGAAGAAAATTATCTTACATGTGATGTTGCCCATCATGAAATTTGATCTTACAACCTCTCATGAAAAGGGCCACATTATTATTGATAGCCTAGTTTCATTTGTTTGCACACAATGTTGTCAATTTTATTCTAGCTAAACTTTACACCAACATTAATCAAACATTGTGACAAAATCCTACAAGACCCATGGAAGTTTTGGCATTAACACCCACAAAGTTCACAGGAAGGTTTTTAACATCTCTATCTTGGATTCTTAGAGTCTAGAAAAGATAAAACAACAAAACAAGCAAGGACAAGAAAACAATCAAAGTGACATGTGTAAAAAGCAAAGCAAAATTAAACTTTTCACTATCACATAACCAAATCTGAATCTTTAAGCTTAATATATATATATATTCAAAATCTAAATAATTCAATTATCAATTCACCACACAACTTGTTTTGCCAAAGTTGATTAATGACATAATGAAAGGGAACCACAAAATCTTTTACATTTTAACGAACTAAAACTCCTATGCATGACATCAAAATTCAAGTGTTAAGCTCCAACACCGAATCTAAGCTCACCAAGATATATTATTCAAAAAAATTAGAAACTTGAAAGCACTCTCAAAACAATGAAAGCACGAGAGAGAAGAAAGGTGAAATTAAATATTAAATATAACACAAAGTGAGGAGACCAGAAGATGTGCCTCCTTTTAAGCCAAAAAGGTGATCACCACTAGATCCAATTTCTTTAATGTTCTTCACAATCCCCGATGCCATCATCCACAAACGTGGTAATTACTAGTATGGAAGACTTGATGTTAATGTAAACACAAAGTATGTATTAATTATGGGTTGTAAAATATTCTAAATTGAAAAATCATTAGATTTGGTGTTTCAAACATGACTTGCATGCTTCAATCCATATATTCTTTAAAGAAGTTGACATGCCAAACTTGCTCTTCCTTTCTTTTTCAAAACCTTTCAGTTGATCCATTTGGATTTCCTCCTCCAATTTTTGTTGTAGAAATATTGTTTTTAATCAAAATACAGTAGTCTTCCATATCTTCAATTACAAGTGTGGATAATATTATGTTGATGGAATCAAACTTGGCAACTACTAAGAAAGTTTGTTCATACACAATCCCATATTCTTGAAAATATTCTAGGGCAACAACTTGAGCACTAAATGATTTTATTACTATCAATTTATATTTATTTTTGTAAATTGATTTACTCTTTGCAAACTTCTTGTTTACAAATAGTTCATAAATTGTTTAGGCAACATTCACAATTAGGGATTCATATCCATCATTCATTACGTCTTCCCATTTTTCTTTATGGTTTTAAAAAAGGTCCTACTCAAGCTCAATAGATACATCTATTTTAAATTGCATTCTTTAAAGTTAGTTGTTGTTAAAATCAACCATGATCAATTTTCCTTTACCCTTATTTAAATACATTATGCAATAATGTTTATCTAATTTTTTATTAATCATTTATCCCATGAATAAGAAATTCTTACATAAATTCAAAACATGTATGATACATTTTTTATGATCCACTTTTTGCTAAACACCATGAACTAGAGATTGTACTTTAATGTTCCCAAAACTTGTCAACCCCAAGGTTTTATATGTAAATTTATGTGGTTTGATCACAATGTGAAAGCAAGGTAAAAAAGATGGCTCATTGTTCTCTATCAAAAAAGAAATACAAGTAACCATAAAAAAAAACTTTTGAGTTATTAGAGATAGAAATATTATTTTCTATACAATGACTTATATGATGATAATCTTTTAGTTTATAATTATAATGTTGAAAAACCCCATTTTGAAAATAGATTTAAGTAAAAAAAATCAAATGCATTTGCTTGCATGAGATTTCCAATCTTACAAAACGGGTTGCAAGTACATGAAATATTGAAATTTTAAAATTTTCAAGTTAATGAAAACATGTAAGATATTATGTATTGTCAAATTATGCATGTTATAATCATAATATATCAAAATTTCAATGTGAACTAGGTTTGAACACCATATTGACCAATCATGTCCAAATGTACTTTTAATCTACTTCTATGATACCAAAGATGTTCAAATTTTGTATATAACTTACCATAAACTAAATGCAATGGCATATCTTTTCATATTTCTACCTAAAGATATTTTGAGTCTATTTTCTTGTGTTTATATTGACTAATATTTCATTTAAAAAGTAGAATGTATTGCATGTATTGCAATGTGATAATTGCTTGAATTAGCATGTGTGTAACTAGTAAGAAAAATGCATTTTATGTATAGGGGTAGGTGTGCATTAGTAATGATATGCCTTATTTTGAAAAAAACATTTGGTTGATAGTGCAACCTAAACTATATGGCATCATTGTATATGGATGGTGGTTGAAATTGCTTGAATTATATCATCATATCAAGAATTAATGACTTTGAGGTGCTTTTGTCTTCCTTCTTGCCTTTTACATTGTGTTTCACATTTATATTAGTGCATATACATGTATTATAAAGCACAAGGTTAATATTAACATTACTTGTGATGTTTGACTAACCCCATGATTTTATAATTTGGTAAACTAATTTGCAAATGTAACAATGATGACTTGGGTATCATTATAAGAAGCTTATATCTTTTGGTCCATTCACATCAATGACTTGTATATGTCATAGTAATAGTAAGCAATATTCATTGTGAAATTTTTTGACGAATTAACATGCACTTTACTATATGGTTTCAAATTCAAACTTGTTAATAAATATAAGATTGAAAGGTGAATGATATATTCATCTAGTGCATTTAACATTCCTATTTTAATAGAAATTTTTTAATGTTTGGCATATGATGTTGGGTTTTATTAACTTCATGTGTATATTTGTGGTTCATATAGTTATGCCCATGCCTATAATTATTTTGATCCAAAATAAATGTGATATGCATTATGTATATTCAACCCAATTGTACTAATTAAAACATTGTAATCTTATGTTCATTTAGTTAAGTTTGAATTTTAGATGCACAAGCAATCATGAAGGTCATTTCCAACTCAAAGTTTAATTGCATCGTTATTGCCACTTAACACATATCAGTAAATAAAAATGTAATTATTAATTGGCACTACACATACAATTGTAATTTTGTTACATGAACCATCTTGACACATGAATGCAATAGAACACAATACATGCAACTATTAAATGAACATTATAACTTTAGGTCATTGTTATCAAATAATAAAACGACACAACATTTCATTACACAATTAATAATGAATGTTTGGATTTCCAAATTTGTGATGAAATATCAAATAGAAATTTGACACATGGATGCAATAGAACACAACACATGTGATTATGAGATGAATGTCAGTCCTTAATTATCTAATGGTAGACTAACACATTGCATCATAAGAAAAGTCGCAAAACCCAAAAAATGCATTTTTGTGACAAATATAATCACAACAAGTGGTAACAATTAATCCCCATTGCACAACTAACAATGAATGTTTGCATCTCTACATGAAATAATATGAAATAGAACCTTGACGCATGGTTGCAACAAAACACGATACATGTGATTATTACATGAATGTTGCGATTATAAGTCATTAATAAAGAAATAATAGTTTCACACATGGCATCAAAATATATTGCACTTGTAATTGACCCAAACATCTAAATATTTATTACTTCATAACATCCAATAAGAATTTGACAAATGGATATTACAACCAATTCACTCTTGGTCACGTGTGACTCAAAGTTCGACATGTGTGAATAATTTTTTGACACTTCATGTCACATTTATAAGAAGGCATCCTTTATAACACCTAGTTGAATAAAACAACTAGGTTGATATGGCATCCACATCATTTTACCTTTGCAAGGCACACCATGGAAATTTATGACATGGAATTTGAATATTATCACAAAATAAGAAAATATTCATTGATGATACAATTAACCTTTGCACCTAGATGGCATGTCATCGTCCCTTGGAACTAGGTGGGTGAAACAAGGGTTTAACATCACATAAATTATTAGTCACACATGTCTTTTACAACTAATATTTAATTGCAAATGAAAGTTACAAAACCCAATATATGTTGTCGTGAAAAACACAAACCCCCAGTTCAAACTTAAAAATTAGTCCAAGGTATCATTCAAGACCTAAAATACATGTCATGATTTGATTCAAGAGTTCAAGAAACACCTCGAGCCATTTTAGACTTTGAAGTAATCAAAGTTTCATTTGAAACTTAAAACACATTTTAACATCATGTTTAAGGTCTCAACAAACAATTCAAACCTTTGTTTTAAACCTTAAAAATAATCCAAGTTTTGTTAAAAGTTGAAGTACACCTCAAGTGTCGCAACCCCACTTTGGGCTAAGCGTGAGGATGAGACTCACACTCTCGAAAGTGGGGACTTGGAGTCCTTTGGGACTCCCGAAAACTCAGAGCTCAATTGCAAGGGTCAAAACACCTTGCATCAAGGTGTTCTTTATATCAATGGAAAGGTCTTGAAGTTTAGATGTCAAAAATGGCCTCGCATGATCCATTTGGACATCTGCAGCCCAAGTTATGGGCAAAAGAAAGGCCGGGAGTCAAATTGGCAATTTGACTCCCGACCACTAAAAGTCGGGAATCGACCTCTTCCCGATGTTTGCAGAACGAATGCAACAAAGCAATGGAAAGTTCTCGAAGAGAGCTACAACTTTGGTTTAGACCTCACTCTAATCGGAGGTTTGAGCTAGGAGATATGAGTTCCTAAAGTCCCGGGAGTTCAACCCTCTTTGGGAGTCCCGGGAAAAAGTGTCATTCAGATGTGACTCCCACGGAGTAACGCAGAGAATACTATATGGGGGAAGGTGGTGGCTTCCCCCAAGTCCGAGCCATGGTGAGTCAAGTGAGTCCAAGGTCACCCGTGGCTTGTCCCGACACCAAAAGTGTCGCAACCTCACTTTGGGCAAAGTGTGAGGATGAGACTCACACTCCCAAAAGTGGGAACTTGAAGTCCTTCGGGACTCCTGCAACTTCAGAGCTTAATAGCAGAGGGCAAAACACCTTGCCTTGAGGTGTTCTTTATATCGTTGGAAAGGTCTTGAAGTGTAGATGTCCAAAATGGCCTCGCATGATTCATTTGGACATCTACAGCCCAAGTTATGGGCAAAAGAAAGGTCGGGAGTCAAATTGGCAATTTGACTCCCGACCACTAAAAGTCGGGAATCGACCTCTTTTCAACGTCTGAAGAAGGATTGTGATAAGGCATTGAAAAGCTCTCGAGGAGAGGTACAACTTTGGTTTAGACCTCACTCCAATCGGAGGTCCGAGCCAAGAGATATGGGTGTCCAAAGTCCCGGGAGTTCAACCCAGGACAATTTCGGGACTCCTCCTTGGGAGTCCCAGGAAAAAGTACCATTCGGATGTGGCTCCCGCGGAGTAATGCAGAGAATACTATATGGGGGAAGGTGGTGGCTTCCCCCGAGTTCGGGCCGTGGTGAGTCAAGTGAGTCCAAGGTCACCCGTGGCTTGTCCCAACACCAAATGAGTGCAGAATGAGTTTTAACCAACTTGTGTTGGTTTTGGATGTAGGACCGTGTAACAACATAATTGTCCCTCTTCCTAATCTAATCCCGGGACTTCTAGCACGCCTCTCTTACCCCCTTTAGTGCTGGAAGTTGGGAGCGGCCCTCAAGTTCCACTTTTCTGCAATTTCACATACTTAGACCCTCAAGTGGGTCTAATAAGGAACTTGGGAGTGCGTCAAAAAAGGTGCAGAATGAGTTCTAACCAACTTGTGTTGGTTTTGGATGCAGGACCGTGTAACAACATAATTGTCCCTCTTCCTAGTCTAATCCCGGGACTTTTAGCACGCCCTTCTTACCCCCTTTAGTGCTGGAAGTCGAGAGCAGCCCTCAAGTTCCAACTTTCCGCAATTCAACATACTTAGACCCTCAAGTGGGTCTAATAAGGAACTTGGGAGTGCGTCACTTGGTATCAGAGCTCAAGGTGAAGCTCGACTTACTTCTTGGGAGTTTGGGATGGCACCCAAGAAGAATCGTAAGCAAGCACAAGACTCCATGTTGGAGGAACATGTCGAAGACCGAGTATTCCCGCCAGAGTCAATTGGGGAGGAGGAACCGAGGACCTGGGAGGACCAAAATGAGCTCGAAAGTGAGGAGGAACAAAGGAGCTCGGTCCCATTCACCCCGGAACAATTGGAAGTCCTCAAGATGAATAGGCCTGACTTTGGTGAGTTGGTGGCGGCCCTCAAAACGGGGACCTCCAAGGGTGAAAGGTTTCAACTGGCTAAGCCCGGGAACTTCGATGGTGCTCGTGACCGAAAGGTTGTGTATGCTTGGCTTACGGAGATGGATGATTATTTGCATGCCGCCAAGGTTGGACAACATTCCGCTGTGGAGCTTGCCCAATCCTACTTGAAAGGCTATGCCGCCACATGGTGGAGGACGGTGAGACAAGAGGAGGGGAAGAACCATGGCTACACATGGGAGTTCTTTAAGGAACGCCTTGAGTCGAAATTTGTTCCAAGGAATTCCGACTACATCTCGAGGTGCAAGCTCCGTGACCTTGTGAATGCCACAAATGAAAACTTGAGGCAATATGTAAGGGCTTATTCGGAACTCATGCTTGAGATCCGGCACATGCATGAGCTGGATCGTGTGTGGCAATTTGTG
>Ga0209208_10009341_pt1 | contig 12905 bp, 5 predicted proteins | sample S1TSphfallax_3_FD_187694 | JGI IMG/M metagenome (GOLD analysis project Ga0209208, IMG submission 187694) | Host-associated microbial communities from peat moss isolated from Minnesota, USA - S1T2_Fd - Sphagnum fallax MG (SPAdes) (version 2) | ecosystem: Host-associated > Plants > Peat moss >...
AACACTGTGATTTCTTTTTGTTCCTAATCTACAAGTGTCACCCGCATAAGTGCACTTGGAAGCCATGTCTTTGCAAACATGCATGGTATCGACTGCAGAATTACAAAGCCACAATGTACTTATGTGAATGGCTGAATAATGGCAAACATAACAAATAATCAGCCTGTTGTAGAAATTGGAAGAAGCTACCATGCTTGTCATCCCAGTATGTATGTGCTTTACAGAATCGGACCAATGCAGACAGTAGAATGATTTTCATGGGCACCAGTTTGAGGAGCAACTTACAACATCAAAGTGTCGATAAACACTGGACTTGCGCATGATCACTATAGTACTTGGGTTTCGGGTTTCAAAAGCTCTTGCAGTTGCTTCTGTATGCCTCCGTTCCTGCATTAGGGTGTCTCCGAGAACTCAATCAGTTTGTGATGACGCAATTAATGGCTGGTGTGGGGAGATGGAGGATCCAGTGAGCGTAAGTCTCTCCGCCACCACGACCCACACCTGGCGCTAAAACATTTCAGGCCAGGTGCAGCTCATTTCGGGACCTCGTTTATGTCATCTGGGGGGTTGCAGAATCGGCCTCGCAGAGACTGTTAACAGGTCGAAATGGACAGGTTCAAACAGACACATTGACAGACCAAGTGAATTAATATATAGGATATTGGAATGTTCACCACATCAATATTGAGGGCTAGGCAAAAAGGAACAAATATTTGCAAAAAACATTCATATACCTTTAAATACTTGAAATCTAAATTTCAAACTACTTAAAATTAAAGCTCTAATTCAAATACTTTCAAGTGCATTGAAAAAACATAATTATACCAATTTAGCTTTTGGAACCAATGCCAACAATAATTAATAAATGATGTACCCAAAAAAATTGATATTATTTTCACAAATTCATTTATTTTTGTACTTTTTACTTGGAGACCCCAATTTTTGCATACCAAAGCTACTTTTTGGGCTACTTTATCATGTTTTCACCCCACAACCTTGTGTGAGACAAACACTTCAAAGGAAGAAGCATGGTACAATGATGATGATGAGGACACCAATAATGATGGCAAAGAGGCACCAAATGATAATGATTATCATGAATCATGACCCCAAAACATTAATCCTACAATTGGTCATGGTTCCATGTTTAATGTCACTAAGGCATTACAATCTAGCATCATTTAAGGGGGTTAACCACTAAAGGATACAAAAAAATTTGCTAATATTCCCATCCATACGAAGGTTTACAACTCTTGTATAAATTGTATGTTTTTGTGTAAATGAATTTGTTGCCATTTGATTTTGGACCTTATTTGGTGTTTATCATAATTTCATAAAATATTTGAACTATTCATTTTATCAATATAAGTAAGATTTAGAGTGTGGTTCAACTAAAAATTGTTGAACATATGGCATATGCAAAAGTGTATGTTGTAAAAAAATATTTTATGTGAAATTATGTGTTTTATAATCACATGTCATCAAAAAGTTCTAAACACATGAAAAAATTGACTTTTATTTTATTATGTACAAGTTATCACAACCATTACATCAATTGGAAAAATGTTTTTTTTGCCCATTGTGCGCCATTCATAAATATGACAATGGGAATTTACATATTTTTGCTTATGGGTTGGAGATGTTATGTACATATGATGTGCCTAATACCTATGTTAATTCCTCCTCACCCTAAACCTAATAATCTTTAGATCTTCTACTCCTACATCCCCAAATTGTGTTTGGAATGTTGGTTGAGATTGTTACAATGATGGACCTTGTTGCCCAATGTTTAGCCCATGCAAAATTGCATTCAACCCAAAAAGATTATTTATCTCATCAGTCATGGCAACCATGTGCAGTGATACTTCAATTAAGAATGTAAATGTTGCTTCATCCTTCAAATGTTGGGAATTGTTGGTCTCCTAGATTAAAAGGTCACCTAATACTTCATCCAAGAGGTTGCATAGACTATGCACCTATTTGACCTCATCATCCATGGAGTTGTACCAAATTCCACATGGGTGTGGACCAAATTCAAATTTCTTGGTCCTTGGGTTAAACCACCTTTAGAATATTTGGTAAAACCATCCATATCTCACATCATTGGGTGTAGGGTATAAGGCCTCACATGCCTTTTGAATTTGGGATTCGTCAACTACTAATCGTCGTATTGACTCCCAAATGCAATAATTGACATGCCCACTTGCCAAATCATCGTATGTCTACATCCCATGCTTGAGGTTGATCGGATGTGTAATATTGATGATATTCCCAATGTTTTTGCATGGTAGCTTGAAGGTTAAATTGTGAATATAAATGATGATGGAACGAGGCCCTACATTGTGGACATCTCTTCCTTGCCACCGTCAACATTATTAAGCATTGTGGATGGTACATGTGTTAAGAAGTGCTTAACTACCATGTTCCTTTTGGTCCGTACGTGTTGAAATAATTGATCCCCACTTTTAGTGAATGGTTGAGGTGAAGGACAAAGGAGTTCCCCCATTTTTTCAAAAGTGGTAGTGCGATATTCCCATTCAATCTTAAGGTCCATTAGCCAATCTACATTTTTGATATCCTACATATCTAGTAAGTTATCTAAAAACATCTTAAATATCCTCAACCATGATGTTAAATAATGTGATCAAAATTTCTTGTTTCAAAATATTCTATTTGAATGCACATCAACTCCACCTCCATTTGTGTAGCCCAAGATACACCTAAAATGCATGTTAAAAGAATTTTGTTTGAGGCTAGTTGGGCTACTTTGGCAAACACTTCAACATCTTTTCGATATTACTCCTTCATGTCAATCAAAGCTTCAAGGTAGCATTCAACATCCTCTAAGGAATTGAAGCATTCCCTTTCCGTCTCAATTGCCCTTGTCTCTACTTTCAATAATGTTAGTTATTTATATGCAACCTCATGTTCTAAAACTTCAATCCTTATTTTTGTCTTGCATAATTGCTCGTGCACCCTATTACATTCCAACTCCACCTCACATGGTGTGGTTTTCATTGTAGCCAATTCCCCTTGTAATGCATCAAAGGCATGTTCTACGATCTTAGCCCTTAAACTTGCCTCCCTAGAATTTAGAGGCAGTGTAAGTGTGTTTACCCCCTTCATATGCCTCATTTGGTGTCAAATGGATCATATCATATCGTGCCATTTGAACCATAACCTCCAAGTTCCCCTCCATTTGCTCCCAGGCCCCTAGGTTTCCATCCATGTCCTCATTGTGCTTGAACTTGACAAAGATGTTGGCCCATATGAACAAATGGGACTTTGCTCCTATGGGCATTCAAGAATTTAATCAGTGACTATGGGAATTAAAGTTTAATCGTTAGTGGTTCCAAAACCATTATATGGTATCAATTGAAAAGCAATTGGGAGATGTGGTGGAATCATTTGTGTTCAATACATAGACACATTGGTCCTTTGATTGCTTGGAATGGTCGTCCAATCAATTTGAACCTCAAACACCACCTCTGTACACACCATTTGTGCCATAGTCAAAGGCACCTAATTTTTGGCAAAGATTGGGCTCCTTGTGCACCTCCAACATGCGTTCCTTCATATGTGCATTTAACAATTCATAAATTTGGCAGCATTATTCTTGCAATGAATTTCATGTTGAACCAATGGCCATTTCTTGTCAATCTAACACCATTACACATAGTTGGAACAATGTGTATATCCATGGTTGGGGCATGTTTTGCCATCCATCATTTAACATAGTTGGATCTTTAAAGACCTCAAGTTTTGCATCACAACATCTTCCTTTCACCCCATACCTCTTAACCACTACCTTTGGTCCGCACCATCTACCATCTTACCCTATTAACAATCCACTTGTGTTAATCTATCGAATGTTCAGATCCTCTGAACTTGTGTGAAATCTATAAAGTTGGGATCTTCCATATTCATTTAGGGTTATTAAGTTTAATTAATAATGTAGTAAAGGTTGGGGTCCTCCAAGGGTTCAACAATGATGTCTAACACACAATTGTTTTCACAAATGGCATTGTGAACTTCACCACCCTCCAAAAAGGTCCCATTTTCTTCCACATGTGTGCCACCAATTGTTGGAAGTAAACAAAGTCCTCATACATCAAGGAAAAAAAATACTAACAATGACCAAAATATTGGATCCACCCATTTGAAACGAAATAAGTGTGGGCCCAAACCACTTTCAATCACACCAAATTGCCTTACATGTGCAAATTTCATCATTGGGCTTCAATGACTGGCCATGATGATGGGAATGATTCAATTGCCATTTGATGGCTAGGACATATCAATAACAGCATGATGGTGACCAAATTAGGTTCAATTGCCTTCTACTACCAATCAAACTTAGTGGTGATTGAAATATATTTTGGTCACCATCCTAAACTTTAAATCAACATCATGACAACTAAAATGAATTTTGGTTGCCATCCTAAAGCCTAAACAACCTTGAAGGTGACCAAAATTGATTTTGGTTGCCATCTTGAATGCTAATCACATTTCAAGGCAATCAAAACGTTTTTTGGTCACCATCCTAAACCCTAAACACACATTAAAACAACCAAAATTGATTTCTATCACCATTGGGCAGTTAGAATGACCCTGATTCATTTTAGTTATCCGAAGGTGAGCAAAATCAATTCCAGTCACCATCTATTGTATATAAGGGTTTTGAAATCACATTTTGGGAACTTTCTTCTTTAATGTGCATGGTTCATATTGTCTTTGACAATCATGTGATACACTTGGAAGAAAATGTTTGGCCCTTGCAACAATTTGGGGTGTCCTTGTGTTTTAAGCCATCATGAAAAATCCTATCCATCAATACCATAATGCCTTACAATTAGAGCTCCAAAATAACTAATATATAAACTACACTATAACTAAAACATGGAAATATGAGCAATTAATAAATAACATGTCTTGTTGAAAAATCAAGGAATTGTAATGTAGTTACAACTTCATTGCAAATGGGACACCTACACAATGTAATGTGCACATCATATATATAGATGTAGTCAATCATGTTTAATTTTTTGCCAAGTTGCATTTTAGTTGTGTGTGGCAATTACATTACAACTATTGTAAATGTAGCACTAAATCAACAACTACATTGCAATTCATGTACGACATTGACACATACATTGTGCCATGTGTACACATTTCCACCGCCATTAAATATGACACTTGCAACTAGTTGTTGATTATGATTCCTATTGATACAACTAGTTATGCCACTATGTTATGACTATGAAGTATTATTTTTCCACTATTTTGTGACAATTAATTATTTAATAATTAAGTATCTAAAGTAGTTAACTAACAAATTAGATCAATTAAACTAATTAGCTCATTAGTTAATCTAAATGATTAATTAAAATTTTAAATAAAAATAAAAATGATTAATTATCTAAATCAAAATAACTGATTATTTGATAATATATTATATAAAGAACATGTTTTTTCTTGCATGCTTGCATTAAAATACATGTGCCAATTTGGAATGAGGTAAAAAAAAGTCAACCCTAGTTACAAAACATAAAATCTTTAAAATATATTTACATGGTTGTTTTTTAGTTCACTTATCTTTTTACCTTCCTACTTATTTGCCTATTTAGGTAAGTGCTCAAGTAGTTGGTCCTACTTTTTTATTTACCTATCTAGGTATGTATATAGTTGTGTAATGTAACTAAGTATGTAGCTTAAGTGTGTCTTACCTACCTAATTTTAACTATCTACTTATGCCTATGTATTGACCTACCTAGTTATGTAATTAGACATTTATTTTTGTTTTATTTTAAGAATTCAATCAATATGCCATGTGGCAACTTTCAATTGTGCCTCATGTCATAATTTAAGACCATATAAAATAAACTATCATAATGGATGGTGGAAACCAATTTTTATATATTAATTCACCAAAAATCCCAATAGTGCCATGTGTCATATTTTGATGGATCATTGAAAAGTAACATCAATATGAAGTTAACATGGTAGTTGCAAACTAATTGCATTAGAGTTGCATAGTAGTTGTCTTTACATAGTTATAACTAAATTACACGAATTGCATATGTATATGATTTCACATATGGTGTGTTTCATCCATTACAATTTTGCAACTTATCCAATAACACTCGTGCACATAAAAATATGATAAGTTGCAATGAGTTGCAAAAGGTCATTACAACTCAAAAACTCAATTGCAGGGCTAATTACAAATCGCCCTATTTTTTCAGAATGGGCACAACTAACCATATCAAATAATCAAGATGAAGGCGTGAGATGAGATTAAACCAAGCTAAACATGACACCTAATCACAATCACAATTGGGACAATGATACCATGATTACATGGGATACGAAGGAACAAATGTCGTGTATTTATGAGGCCAGAAAAAGGGAAAATATCATGAGGATATGGTTTGATTACTAGAGGACTTATTGTACAAAGAAATCCCATTGACCTTGTATGTCAACAATGAACAAATCATGGAAGGGGGGATGAATGTTTGTAGCTTGGGATAACAAGGGCACGGATGTTAAATATCTACCATGTGCGTTTGAAGGCATATATCTTTAGACGTCATCAATATGCCAAAAGATTTGTTATACAAAGACATCCTCAAAGAACTTCATATTTATGACACACATGACTACTTCAATAAAATATGGCCATAGATAAGAATAATTACCATGATAAAAGTGCATGATTATGTTAAAAATGAAAAAATGCACATTTTTGTAAATAAAAGGTTAGTGATATTCCCCCAAAAATTGATATAAAAAGTTGGACACATTACCCACAATTTTTTTTTTCAATTTTCTTACTTGAACCTCTAAGCATTAATATCAGTCATTTTCACATACTTAGGCCACTTTTCAATTTTTGAAAAATGATCACATTCATTCAAAAAAAACAAAAAAGAAGGGGGAAAAAGCCTCCATGGTAACTAAAGTTGAATATATTGATTTAGTCGTTGTTGAATGGATGTGGTGACCTTTTGGTCACCATTGGACGAATGTCGTGTTTTTTCAATCGTCAAACCTTTAAAAAAATTGTCACTAACCGCTTTCATTTTTTGCCACCATCAAAAGGTTGTGACCAATTCAATAATCATCAATTGACTACAATCAATTATGTTGCCATTAAACAATTGCGACAATTTTCAATTACCAATTGTCCAATTTGGCAATAAATGAACATGTGGCCATCCGCTGGTGATTGAACAAGAATTCAATCATCCGATGGTGATCAAATTGGGTTGAAATTATATGAAGTTTTTCAAAATGAATAATGTCTTCATTTTTTTAGGGAAATTTTAAATTCACACCTTTTTTGGTTAAATTCACACCCTTTCTTTGCGTCGTGGTCAAGAAACGCGGCAGACCTGCAAGCTCTAAGAACAAGACAAGCACAACCAAGGTGTGAATTTAACCAAAAAAGGTGTGAATCTAAAATTTTCCTTTTTAAACCACCTTTTTTCCCCTTCGGATTTTGTGATTTTGGTTACACCCTTACAACCATTGCTTAAAACCTTGGGTGACCTAAAGAGGTCGAAACCTTGGGTATGTGGGGGTTTTTGTTGGTCTTTTTTGCAATAAAATGGAAAACCTTAATCGATCCTTGACCTTTCAAAACTCTAGTTGTTTATAACAATTAGTGTTTGGAAAACTTTAAGGTTTTTTGGGCATCTTAGATTATAATGATGTTGTCTAGCCAACCTTCAAGGGGACAATTTGATAGTAAACCACAAGACCCTTATTTCAAACATTGAATGATCCACATGGAAGGCCTCTTAATGTGCCATGATTAACCATGTAGAAGTGAACAACATAAAAAATGTCTAAGGGTCAGAGCATTTCATCAACCCATTCTCAAAAACAATAAAGGCTTGTGGCAGATGACTAGGTCCAAACAAATTGCCAAACAACAATTCCAAGAAATTGTCTTGGAGTTTTCAAGGAGCATACAATGGCTTACTTCAACTTTGTTTTTGTCATTGAATAAACATGCAACCTAAACAAGTACAAACAAGTCATGGAATTGAAATTTTGAATGAAATTAAATAATTCCCCAAAGTACATCAACTTACAAAATTCCCCAAGGTTTTTAGAGTGGCTTGAATGCAAGGTTAGGGACATGACATCAAATTTAATTCAATGGTTTGACATCTTGTATCCAACAAAGGACAAGTTGGCAAATTAGACTATGGAGGTGGTGGAATTTTGGGATTAGGTGACATGGTGGGCCAAAATTAGCAAGAATTTCTAGAAGAAGGCATGAATTGGCACCATGGATGGAAAAAAGGGTTCAAAATCTTTTTTCCCAAACAATAAGTTAGGGCATCCTATGGATTTTAAGCATAGTGAACGTGCTCCCTTTGTTTGGTATGGACAATCGAGGTGGTTATGGTGTGGTGCATAAGTTGTGGAGTGAAATATTTGATCTCATCCCAAACACCATTGGATTAGCAAGGAAGATACCCAAAACAAATGATAAACAAAAAACATGCAAACAAAATTTTGTAAAAGTGTTGGTTTGCCCATGCAAACATCCAAGTGTCATCAAGTCAAGAAACTTGCTCTTATTAACCATTGAAATAAATAAAATTCATAAGCTCAATATACCAAGGTTTAATTTATGGAAACTTTCCAAAAAAACAAAAAGTAACCCTCATTGAAATATTTTACCATGTTTTCACCCAAGTATAATGCATTTTCAAGTTAACTATTAAGTGATTAAAAAAATTGACATGTTATATAAAAATGAGTTTAGTTATTAAGATAACAATAATGAAATTAATTGAAATTTTTAATTTGAAAATATTGGAAATTGGAATTAATACACCACCAAATGTATGTTCATTCACTTGTAAAAAAACCCATTTTTGCAACTTGTTTTATGCAACTAAAAGTGTCGTTTGCAATTATTTGGTCTCATAATAGTTGCAAACAACCCTTTTAATTACATTAAACAAGTGATAGTATGGGGTCTTTCTACTAATGATTGTAATTTGTTGTGTTTTTGGGTCTTCAATACCGAAGGAGTTATATTCTACTAACTTTGACTTCCAAAACAATATGCAACAAAGGTGAATCATACTGAGGGGGGGAGGGCAACACAACACATTACTTTTGAACACAATTATAATAAACCAAACACTATATAATACAATAAAAAGGTATTGAAGTTAGTTCAACATCAATTTCTTGCAGTACACAAATTGAAAGTAAAATCTTTAATTAATCAAGAATTTTTTTTTGAATCCATGCTTGAACAACTTATAACAATGGTATAATTAATTTGCAAACACTATTATAATTATTGGTTTTTTTAATTGGGTTTTTAATATAAAAAATCCAAAAATGATAGGCATAAAAAAAACCCCCCTATCAATTTGAACAAGTCAATTTGGGACTTCCCAATGTGATTAAATAGTCAATTTGGACCTTGTCAATTTGATTGACAAAGTGATTGATTATTTGACTTATTGATAATGGATTATTTGACTACATCAAATGTATACTTAAATTATAATTATTTATACAATTATTTAAAAATTTAATAGGTAGGTAGTAAATAAGTTTAAGTAGGTCAAAAAAATGCACGTAGGTGCTAACCTAGCCTACCTAACCTCATCGAACTACTTTAGTATAACATACTTACTTTAGCGCTTTAAACATGTACATAAGTTGCAAGTATGAGGAATTGAACCCCAAACCTTCATTATGATAAACCAAATACTTACCAATGGACTACACTATCAAGGGTGTTCAAGTTTGTCAAGTTTTTTATTTTAGATATTTATTTCACATCACCAAACATAGTGGCTAAACATAAGCAACAACTGATCGATAAACTTAATGGTTAATCAAATGGTTAAATATAATAGATTAACCTAGTGATTTAATATAGTGGTTAATCAAATGGCTAAACTTAATAATTTAACCTAGTGGTTAAACACAATAGCTAAACATTAATTAAATCTAATGGTTAAATATAATGACTAAACTTTGGCTAAATATAGTGGTTAAACCTAGTTGATGAACCTAATGGTTGGACTTTGGTTAAATTTAATGCCTAAACATAATGACTAAACTTTGATTAAACATAGTACTCAAATCTAGTGGCCAAACATAATGATTAAACCCTAGCTAAACATAATGGTTAAACATGAGCTAAACCTAATGGTTGAATGTAGTGGTTAAACATAATAATTAAAATTTGGCTAAACATAGACTAAACCTAGTGGTTAAACATAGTGGTTAAACCTAAGTTAAGCCAAGTGGGTAAATCTAGTGGCTCAACCTAGGCTCTACCTAATGGTTAAATTTAACCTAAACTTAGTGGCCAAATCTAATGGCTCAACTTAGGTTAAACCTAATGCCAAATTTAGTGGTTAAACATAATGCCTACACCTAATGGTTAAATTTAAATTAAACCTACTAATTAAACTTTGGATAAACCTAATAGCTAAATCTAGTGGCTAAATATAGTGGCTAAACATAATGGCTACGCCTAGTGGTTAAACTTAGGTTGCTAAATGGGTGATGGGTAGGTAGGTGGGTAGGTAAGTAGGTAGGTTGTACAAAGGTGAAAAATATATAAGTAGGTAGGTAGGTAAATGGTAGGTGGGTGGGTGGGTAATAGGTAACACAAAAACACATTTTGGGTTTTGCAACTTACCTTTATGACTATGTATCAATTAGAAAAGACATTTGTGACTAGTGATTATTGAGTTGTTAAACACATGTCATTTCACCCATTTAATCACAAAAGACATATAATTGCAAATCCTAGTTGTCTTATCAACTAAGATTTTTTAATTTTCTTTTAATGTTGAAATTTCATATCATCATTGAACTTGGTTTGACATGTAAATAACATGCCATGTCAACTTAGTCATTTTATTCAACTAAGAATTACAAAAGACACTTTGATAGATGGATGACATGTGTCAAAAATCTATAAACACATGTTCAATTATGAATCATCACACATGAGTAAAAGTCAACCTCACGTAACCTAAGTAGTTTAGGTAACTAACTTAACCAAAAGTAAACCTAACTTAGGCTAGGTAGCGTAAGTTAAAAACAAACCTTGACCTCTTAACCTAGATAACCTAAACTAGCTTACTTAACCTAGGTTAAGTGTTAGGTACCATAAGTTGTAAGAATAAGGACTTGAACCCCTCACCTTCACATTAGGGTTCAAGTCTTCATCCATTGCACTACCACATTTTTTTATATTAACTCTAATAAACATAAAAGTATCAAGATCAATTTTTTTAACCTCAAATTAAGTTAAGCCATCCTAGGTTGACATAGGTCAACTTACCTACTAACTACCAACCTAGCCTAGGTTAATTTAGGCTAAACATAAATTAAGTTAGTTTAAACATGGCTAAATGCAATTACTTTAAGTAATGTTGGCTATAAATAATCTCATAAGCTAAACATGGTTAAACACCTTCAAACACAATTATTTAGGTTAAGCATGGTTTTTTTTGTTGATGAATAACTAAATTAATATAATTTATTTGTAGAATATTAATTTGGGCTAAACATGGTTAAATTAATATGAATGAAACCAAACATAATTTTTATGTTAAACATGGTTAAACAATGATAAATTAAGCTAAATTTGAATATTTAGGTTATATTAGACTAAATTTGGAAATTTTAAGATAATGTTTATTATCGAAACAATCCATGGTTAAATCTAGCTACTTTTTGATAAAAATATAAATTAAATTAGGTTATTTAAACTAAATTTGGGTAAAATGATTGGTCCCATGCAATTGTCATTTTTTTTAGTCATTTTTATTAATTACTTGAACCATAAGGTTGGCCACTAATTGTTAAAGACATTTTTAATTGTTTCCTTAATTGTGTTGGACATTGTAGTTGCATGGGACAAGTTGTAAAAGACATGTTTTGGCATTATGAATATTTTTTACCAATCAATAAATCAAATTTTATTGAAATTAATGTCACAAGTCATTAGGTTAACTATTAATTATTAAAAACATTTTTAGTTGTTTCCTTAATAGTGTTGGACTTTATAGTTGTATATAAGACAAATCATATAAAACATGTTTTGACATTATGAACATTTTTTACCAATGAATAAATGTAATTTTATTGAAATTATTAACATGAATAGTTAGGTGATTACTAGTTGTGAAAAACATTTTTAGTCATTTTCTTAATTGTGTTAAACATTGTAGTTGCATAGGACAAGTTATAAAATACATGTTTTGGCATTATGAACACTTTTGACCAATCAATAAATGTAATTTTATTGAAATTAATTATGAATCACGAGGTTGACTACTAATTGTAACACCTTGTTGACACATGGCATGCCACATCATCATCATTATAAATTTATTGGTTATTTTGATTAAAGATCATTGGTCATATTGATTAAATGTTTCATTTAAGTAAAGACGATTTGTCATTTTACTTAAGGTTGTACAACTATATATATATAGTCAAATAAACCATTATAATCAATTTGATCGGTCAAAAAATACATGTGTCATTCAAGCCCCTTGCCTTTAGTCAAAATGTACATGTCCATTAATAAAAAATAAAAAATAAACCAAAGTTTGAACCTTCACTACTAGGAGATGCGGGCCAAGTTCACCTTGTATTTCACTAGGATTTTGAGTGAACTCGGACAGATTCACTGTATGAAATCATGGTAAAACATGTTAACCCCTAGTGACCGGGGACCGGTCGAAAGGACAGGTCAATTAAGCTAATGAAACAAGATGACAAAAAGTGATGCCCAAATTTAGGTGGAAATTACACCTATTAGTTAAATCAACCTACAACACTAGTCAATTAAGAGGGTTTTTTCACCCATTGTCTGTGCATCAATTATGTAC
>Ga0209208_10009342_pt1 | contig 12904 bp, 8 predicted proteins | sample S1TSphfallax_3_FD_187694 | JGI IMG/M metagenome (GOLD analysis project Ga0209208, IMG submission 187694) | Host-associated microbial communities from peat moss isolated from Minnesota, USA - S1T2_Fd - Sphagnum fallax MG (SPAdes) (version 2) | ecosystem: Host-associated > Plants > Peat moss >...
TAATCTTCCCCCCCCAAAAAAAAAAAAAAAAAAACATAAAAAAAAAACCATATGGAAAAAAAAAATGCAAAGAAAGGAAGGAGTTTACCTTTCTTGTCTTCTTCTTCTGAAGTAGAAGAAAAGAGAAGAAAACACAAAGAAAAAAAAAATCATAGAAAGGAAAGAAATTGCAAATAAACAGGAGCTTACCTTTCTTGTCTTCTTTTTTTGAAGTAGAAGAAAAGAAAAAAAAACATAGAGGAAAAAAAAAACCATAAAAAAGAAAAAAAATGCAAATAAAGGAGAGAGCTTACCTTTTTTCTCTTGCTTCTACATTTGGGATGAAGTGCTCCTCTTGCCTTCTCCTCTCTGTGTTCCTTCAATGTTGAGCTCTCCACCTTCCTCAAGCCTTATGTCTCACGTCTCCTCGAAGCTCTGTGCCACTCAAGCTCGAGAGCTCTCCCGAGCTCTAGAGATGGAGTGAGCAGGAAATGAGGTGAGGGAGCTAGGTAGGAGGGGAGAATTTTAGGGCAGAGAAGGGGGCTGAAAAATTCCTGGGCAGAAGAAGAGGATGTGTTTTTAGTTCATCCCCAAAATGGCTTGATTGGCCTCATCCTGAATTGGTGCACCTGTGAAAATGCTCTTGAAATCATATGTCAATATCAAGGTATACATGGTTTTTCCCCAAATGCAAAGTCTGTAAAGGAAAAAATTGGCCAGTTCTTTATGGACTTACGAAATGAAAAGGAGCATGATCATGTTGGTGTGTTAACAGCCAATTTCCCCTGCCTCCCTTCCCAAGTATGTGGGTTTCTACTCTGTATATCCAGTTCAAAATATTGTGCAAGTTATTTCCAGTGCTGAGTGTTTAGTAACTTTTTTTTTCATAATTGCATGTTTAGGTCCTGTTTTTTTTAATTTAAAGAATTGAGATTATTCTCAATTTTCTTTAATTTTCTTTTCATACCATGTCTGGGTTTTCTTTTTTCATGCTCAGCATGTTCTCTCCCGACCAGTTCTTAACTCATTTAGATTAGTAAGTTATATTATGTCGATTCTTTAATAAAAATTAGATTTCACAATTATGATCATTTAAAAAAATAATTCATAGGTCAAAAATAAATTAGCAAGGTTAATTACAAAGTTATAGCTATTTTAAAAATGTGTGATCACATTTCAAAGATATACAAATTTTTAAATTTTTTAAAAATTAGTCCTCTTTCAATTCATCTCACTCAAATGAAATTTCAAATTCATCTGATTCTTAAGTTTAATTTTGAATCTATCAATTTTACCAAATTATTAAGAGCCTTACAACCCACTCTTGTATCATTTGACCAATTTTTATTCACAAAAATTAAAATTTCAAAGTTAAAAAAATAAAAGTCTCCTCCAATTGATGACAATTTAAATATTAAAAATCCACTGAGCACTGGTGGAGTTGCTCTTTAAGTCCAAAAACTACTGCCAAGTTAGTCACAAAACTCTAGTCAATTGTTTGGTGCATCATGAGATAAGTAGGTAGTATGAGACCAGTGTTGTTTTGTTGTTGTTTATCAACACCATCCAACCATGGTTTTTTCAAACAAAATTGTGATGTACTCATGCTGGCAATCATCTACAAAAGAAATTAGCCAAATTTGGCTACAGGTCGGTCCAAGGGAAGTAGAAAAATTTCAGAATCCTGCTATATTTTGATGACCTGCTCAAACCTATTGTCCAAATAGGTGATTTCAGGAAAAGAAAATTCCTTGAAATCTGAGGACTTTGGCACATTTTTTTACAAAATCCTTTGCATGAGTTGCACTGGATTTATTTTTTGTTGCCATGTGACCAAAATTTAGCAAAAACAAAATGCTGCAGGTAACTGCTGTTATTCTTGTTTATTGGCTCCTCCTGTAAGGGAGAGAAACTAAGGAGCTATGTGTAGTTTTCCTTTTGGTACATTGTGAAGATCAATTTCAAATTATCTCAAGTAGTAGGAAGTGAATGTGTATGGGTGTTTTAGAAATATGAAAAAATGATAAACGAAAAGGAAAAAAAGGTATAAAAATTGAGAATTCAAAAAGAGAGAAGATATAATAGGATTTTGTACCTTGACTTGGATTTTAAAAAAGTTTACATGACTTGGGCCCAATTTTTTTAAATAATAGAAAAATAGTTTTTTTTGTTTAGTCTAATTATTGCGCCAAAACCTCCAATCTTGGACCCACGATCAATTGAGCCTGGGCCCTCGTGTAAACTAGGCCTAAGTTTTATTATTACTAGTGTGGTTTGTGCCGTGGCCCAAGTGTTACCATGTTCTCAACTGAGTTTTCCTTCCAAAAGCTGGTTTTTTTGAATTTTCAACAGCAGAAATCAAATAAAAGTCAATATCTCCCACATTCTGAATCCAAATTTTACCAATAAATTCCATTAACTCCTGCTCATCAAGATCTTTTCAAGAACACCAAAGGCACATTCCAATTCCTCCAAAAAAAAATCTACAATTTAAGTTAATTTTCAGTCAAAAATCATTCAATATTCAAAACCTTTTGCGTCACAAGTCCAAACATGATGGAACCAAGCCCATGCACCCCTCCTTGTTGAGAGCTTTCCAAAGACACCAAGAACACGACCTGAAGCATCCTGGTTCAATGGATCTCATAACTACAAAACAAAACTGACTGCTTTCCTTCATAGATAGATTTGCCACCTTATCTACCTAGCACACACTATGCTCAAAACACATCAATGCCAAAATGGGAAAAAACAAAGTATTTTGGGCAAGGTGGCAAGGGCCCAAGTCAGATGGCAGGTTAGGTCTGAAATTTTCTCACAATAAAATGTCGGACCCTATTTTGTCCAAAAAATAGTTGGGACTTAATCGGAGTGTTGGCATCCATGGAGATGGAATACCTGGAAAGGCCTAATGCCCAAGCCCCTTCACTAATGGCAGGGTTTGGCTGAACCTGGCTCCTAGCTCTCATACATGGCCTCACCCTACCCACTATTATGTGGCATTTTGAAGAGCTGTTAGGGTTTTGCCTAAGCCCATCAATGGCATGTGTTTTGGTGCATACTGGTCATTGCCATGTACCAAGATGTGACAATAGATGAAAAATTTATCTGAGAAGGCATATCCAGCAACTAGATGGACAAAATCAAGTGCAAATCCAACGTCTACCAGTGTCTGCTTGGATGACTTTAATTTTTCATTGATAGTCTGTCACAAATCCCCCTCAAAATTTCAAGAAAAAATTCTGCTTTTAAACTTTCACCTTGTGCTATAGGGGGGAGTAAAGCCCGTGGGGGTGGGGAACATTCCCAAATGATTAGTAGATATTGGTACTGTCACTTCGCAGCAAGCTTTGGATTGGGGATTTAGTGATGGAATGCTAAGAGGCTCAGGAATATGTTGGAATTTGCAAAAATCAGCACCTTACAATGTTTATAAACAATTGGTTTTGATGTACCAATAGGTACCAGAGGAGATTGTTATGATTGTTATTGTATTTGTATCGAATAACTCTTCCAGTCTATGTACATTGCTTTGTTTAAGAGGTTGACTGCCTATCTTAGATATTTCTATATTTTCTAAGCAATTCCAAATACTATCTGGTTTAGTATTAAGGTTTTTTTTTCTGATTGTATATATATGGGTATGTGTAACATTTTCACAATATTGTTATAACCAATTAATGAGACTTGGTTGAAAAGTTTATTTCCATTTATCATTAGCTTGGGTAACTTTTGTATCTGGTGTTCTAGTAGCCTTTGATTGACTCCCTTAATTTATTGAGCAATTTCACTACAGTGCAACCAAAAAAGATTGATCATTAAGAGAAAATAATGAGAGATGAACAAGAAAGCCCGATATCAAAGTCTCACCAATGACCACCTTATTATAAGTGCACTGCTCTAACCTTTGAGCTAAGCAAGCTTTGCCAATACCAATTATCAAATAGTGATATTAATAAAATGAAAATGCTGGGTTGTATTTAGGGCCTTTATTTCAGAATGCGGGGTTTACCTTACACATTTAGATGAGTAGATGTCCATACTCCACGTGTCTTCCCTATGGGCATTAATGCAGGATTTGGGGATAATTTTGGCTCAATCTTAAACCAATGTGCAGGTGACAGCTATGATAGCATGGGCATTTAGAGGTGTCCCATAGAACCGCATGCACGCATAAGAGAAGTTTTAAATCCATTCAAATGGAAGTTTTAGTTTGGACTTGGGTAAACGGGCAGAGCCATAACGCGACAAGCTGCTTGTTGTTGAATAGTTTGGGGCATCTCCGTGCCTGCCGTATTCGTCCACACCGCCAACCTGCGCCCACGACATACATGCCGCCACTCTAGAGATGAAGAAAAGAGAAGCGGACAAGACCGTGGGGACCGGAGGCGACAATGTAGCACTTCTAAATGTGATAACCTCATTCAACTAGAGTTTGTGACACAGACATAGAGAGACAGAGGACAGACGGGTTGTGGATAATCGTGAGATGGACTGCACGAAAGAATTATTTCTTTTTCATGCATTTTGTGGGTTTAGTAGCTCTTCGTGAAATGACATTTGTGGTTTCTGACGGGGAATAATAGGTGACGAAAAAATGGTTTACTTACTATATTTCTCGGCTGTCTTTAAGTTGTGGGTTAGGTACGACGCCTGGAGGAGGAAGGAGGTTTGTTTTTTGGAAGGAGAGAACGATCGGTAGAAAATTTGATTAGCGGTTGAGCTTTACTTAAGATTCGAGAACTTTTCAGAACCGATCAGGGCGCTTGCACGCTGCTGATCTTTGAAGGTATGGGGATAAGCCTAATTCGCAAATGTCGTCTCAAGCAATGTCAGCTAGCAGGAATACTGTTATAATTTTCACGCTACTTACTTGTGGCAGCTTGCACGTTTGCTATTTCGGGAAATTCTCTTTCTTGAGTGAGACTAATGACATCTTTCCATTAGGTTGTAGCGATCACAGCAGCTTTCCATTTTGGATTTCAAGTATCTGTGCTCATAGTCATCTCATAGTTCTATTCGTCAAGCATTGACCAATTGCCGGAACTCTGACAGATGAGTAAAACTCTGACTCACCATGTAGTGACATCTGTCCACTTTTCATGAGAACATGTTATCCCAGAGTTCTTCAGTGATAATTGCATGTTTTCAATGCACTTGTAACTCTACAATGGAAAGCAACTGTGCTCAATTGCAGGAACTGCGAGGGATGAGTTTAACTCTAACTCACCATGTAGTGACATCTGTCCATTTTGCATGAGACCATGTTATTTTAGAGTTCCTCACATGATTGATTACATATTTTCAATGCACTTGTAACTGTACAATGGAAAGCAACTGTCCATACAGCAAGAAACAAAGCCAAGCGACTTTCCATTAGGCTACTGTGATCGCAGCGTAGCCTAATAAAGAGACGATAAGTTCTCTTCTGGCAATCCTCCCTTGTAGTGAGCTTTTGTCAACAAGGGAGTGTCTAGATTTGTTTGGGATGTAGCACCAAGATCAGTTGAGGATCCAGTTATGCAGTCACTAGATTTACTTCCATTCTTGGTCCTGTTGTTCTTGTCAGGGAAATCAACAATTTATTTGCCAGGGATGCAGGATTTCAAGCCAAATTTTATATAGGATAGACATCAGAAAGTCCCATGTATTTCTGTGAATAACTCAGCTGCTTGTTGTCCCTCAGTGCAGGATTTTTGTCCACGAAGAGTGAAAAACGGGGCTGCCAAACCTGGAGGTTAGAATTAGAAACGTTTGATGATCCTGCCTAGTGAGCCGACACCCCAGAGAAGACTTTGGAACTCAAATTTTAACCTTGTCATCCCACAGATACATACCCTGGTCCCACAGTGTATACTTTTACCTGAATGATGGAAGCCAAGCTGACTTTTTCAAGCATGAAAGCCTTGTTGCAGCATTGGAAAAGATGTTGGTGCCATTTTACCCAATTGCTAGACGGCTTAAGAAAGAAGATGACAGCCGGGTGGAGATTGATTACAATGCAGCAGGGATTTTGCTTGTAGAGGCAGAAGCAGGTGTTCGAAAACTTTCTGACATTGGTGAGTTTGCTCCAGATCTAAGGTTTCAACAAGTGGTACCACAGATCAATTACTCTTGTGATATCTCATCATATCCTCTTCTTGTTCTCCAGGTGCGTCTTCTTGTCTGTTTCTTACATACCTACAGTGCATGCAGCTCAATAAAGCAACCAAGATTTTCAATCTGGTTGGCCGCTCAAGTTTTCAATACTGTATAACTGGTATTGTTTCTTCAGAAAACTTGGACAAGTCTTTCAACTGTATCTAAAACTGACATATAGATTTCCAGAACAGACATGCCTGTAGAACATTATGTACAAAAAATTGATAGCTTGCAGGAGTAAAAATGGGTGTGGAAAGCTTTCCATAAGAGGATTCTTATTAACATCCACTAAGTTAGAGTAAGTTTTCCAATCACACTTTCCCATGCTGATTTTTCTGAACTTGCAGGCTACTGAAGCTGTGAATGAGTGACAGGATTTTATTTTCATTGTTTTATTTTTTTCCTTTTTTTGTGTAGGTCACACTCTTCAAGTGTGGGGGTGTATTGTTGGGAGTTGGAATGCAGCATCACATTTCAGATGGCACATCAGGAATTCATTTCATAAATTTGTGGTCAGATATGGTCAGAGGAATTCCTGTTGGAGTGCCACCATGCATTAACTATATTCTGCTGAAGGCAAGGTCTCCCCCAGTGCCCAAAATCCATCACATCGCCTCATCAGTACAGAGGGAGCCACTGAGACCACGAATGGAGCAGGAAACAAAGATCAAGAGCAGTCACACTGTATTACACTGGAAGTACCGAACCACACAACTCAACATGAGAAAAATGGCACTTTTGGAGTGGCAGAACTCCCAATGGCAGTGAGTGTTGTCAGGTTCACGACGGAGCAATTAGGAACTTTGAAGCAGATGACAACTGACAAAGAAAAGAATGTCAAATATAGCTGATATGAAATGCTTTTGGGTCATATCTGGAAATGTGTAACTCAAGCCTGGAAGTTCTCTGGGTCTCAAGAAACAAAGCTTTTCATTGATACTGATCATTGGCTGTTCATGCCTCAAACCCCCACTGAGGGTTACTTTGGTAATGTAATTTTCATGGCAACCCCAATGAGCATGGCCAATGAGTTGGTTGAAAATCCGTTGACATATGCTGCAGGCAAGGTGAGCTTATGTTGTAATGCCTCCTTTGATGCAGTCCTCCTTTTCAGGCTTTCTGAAGGTGGGATTATGTTATCAATGTCAGTTTTCTTGAATTTGAAGACAACATACAAGGATGGGGCAAAAATCTAGCAACCAAGAGTCACAAATCTGGAGAGTTAAACCACCTGGGTAGTCTGGTGGTTTGGCTGCCAGTGCATGGCAGTGCATCTATCAGCATGCCCTTGTAAGTAAGTAGGTCTGTTTCTTTCTATCTCAGATCAATAATTTTAGAAGGAGAACAAATTGCTAATAACCATCACCTTGCAATGTGTCACAGATCCATGATGCAGTGGCAAGAATGGATAGTGATTACTTGCAGTCAGCATTGAACTACTTGGAGTTGCAGCCTGATTTGTCAAAGCTAGTGCAAGGAGCAAGGTGTTTTGGGTCCCTAAATTTGTGGATCACAAGCTGGGGAAGAATGTCAATTTATGACTGCACTTTTGGGTAGGGGGGACCCATCTTCATGGGGTCTGCCATCATAGGTTTTGAAGGCATGGCCTAAATTTACCAAGCCCAAATGGTGATGGGAGTTTGAGTCAGTCCTTAGGCTTGCAATCTGACCACATGGAATGTTTTGAGAAAATGGTGACAGCAATTTGATGATAGTTCATCTGTTACAAGGAATAGGGATCCAATTCATCTGAATCCCTTAGATAATGATCAAATGTGGGCACATAATACTCCATGCTCCACAAAGTCCATCTTTTGACCAGAAAACAACTGTGAAGAACAGTTACATTGTGGTTTTGATGCTTCAAACTACAACTGATGCTTCTGCTACAGCTATTTTTGTTGAGGAGTTGCTCTAGGTGGACTAGTTCCAGCCCATGCACTTCAGTTATGGGCTGTTTTAAATAATATAAACTTGAGATGATCCTCACTTACAATGACTACAAAAAAAAATTGATTCTGGTTTGATTTCATAGGAAAGAGAGTGAATGCAAATTATATGCCTTTGTTCAGGAGCTGCATCTTAACTCCTATGCATGCCACTTCCATCCCTGCATGTAGTAATAGACTGTGACTCAGAATTTTGTGAAAACCATGACATGGAATCGTGAGCTATCAACCTTGGTATGGTGATTGTAATTCTCAGTTCAGATGTGGGACATGCCATATTTACCACAAGCTTTGTACAGCAGCTTCATGATTTGATCACTTTTCTCTTGCCCTGCATGTCTTCTGTGTCTGATGGAGAAATGTGAAACCGAGTCATGGCATATAGCAGCCAGCTTGCATGTTCTAGAACATAAATATGCACCTTCTGCATGCCAATTCTGTTTCTGATCTGCACCAGCAACTTCAAAGGTTATTGGTGCAAACAACTACTGCAGTGGTGGATTCAAGAACAGGGAACCATGACTGCTGTAAAAATGTACTGAGAATTTTTGGTTTCTTTATGCTTTTTTAACAAGTGCTTGAAGGCCTTCCCAGCCCAACATCAACCCAACTGTGAAGGGCTTAGGGTTTAGGACATTTCAGCCAACCTGGTGTACATGAATCCCACTTCTGAGAGTCTCAAAGTTCACTATTGCACATAAAAGATGATTAAAAGAAAGTTAAGCTGTAAATCCTCTTTCGCTGTGACCTTAATTTTGTTGCAGTTCCCTGGCATTATAATGTCCTTAAAACTAGTCTCAGTCATAGGATCACAAGATCTGACTAATTCCCTTGATGTGAAGCAACCCATGAATACCCCTAATGCCAGTGCTTTGTCATCAGATGAGTGATCAGTTTTGGCCATGCAAATCAAGACCATCAAGTTGAAGTTCTGGTGAATGTGGCTGACTGTTGTGGTTTTTCAGCTAGATAACCACAATCTCCCTCAGAAATTCAAGCCATTTTTTCAACCATGGCTCTGAAATTTGAAGATATACTTTGGTTGGATATGCAGAAGCAGTTCAACATCAGTTGGCACCACTTCAAACCCAACCTAGCAGTTGAAATGGTACAATGAAAATGTGGTGAGCCTCACTCTCATTGTACCTGTGGTAAGCTGTTTGGAAGGAACTGGAGAAGTGCAATTGCTAATATCTGAACCACTTGCAATTATTAGTATAAAATCAGATGCAGAGCCAGATTAGAATCAAATTAAGCACAAACCTTAGTAGAGAGATTTTTGAGAGACAAAAGTGACAAGGTGGATGGACTATTGTACATTTTGCATCAGCATTCTATTTTGTATCTCTTAGGGTTTGCAATGAAATGCATGTCATCCTCCTTTAGAGGTCTTTTGTGTGCATTTTTGTCTTGGGTGTTTGGACTGTGCAAACCAAGATGTATTTATTTGTTTGATATGTGTAGCTATTGTGCACTTAATGGTAATCGAGGAAATTTGACTTTTAAGATTGTGAGAGATTCCAAATGAGGTACAACTTAACATGCATAGTGAAAGGAGGAGCCAGGAAGAAAGCAAAAAAGGACCAACAATTCATAGACGAATAGATGTATTTTTATCTTCAATATGATTCCTTCACACAACTACCTACATAAATGATTTGTGAATTCATATCTCATGAACATCACTTTAATTAAATTTTTCACTAGAAATGTACCAATCAGATGGAAACGTCTTTTGTGGGCATGGTAATAGGTTTAATAAGGCCCATGTGGAACATAATCAAACTTTTGGATGTTCTTTGACAAAGAAAAATAAATTGTTTCTATTATATTGGTTCGAGTTTGTGAATTGGAATGTGATGTGACTACTCAAGGTTGTTTTCTAGCTTTCAATTTTATGATGACATAAGACATGGTGTCACTTGTGGAACTCGTTGAGATAAAACGGCCACTAGTTAGTAGATAACCAAAAGTGGAATCAAATAGTTTTAACTTTTACTTTCAATGAATGATGAAATATTTCATCATTAAGTTACAAAATGTGTTGTATTGAAAGATGAATGTACATTCTTCAATCAACACTTATGAGATGCCTTGGATATAAAATCAATATATGTTTGAATGTTGTGTGTGTTGTCACTAAAAGTAACTTCCAAGTTATTATATGTGAAAAGATTTGAGACACCATGAAGGTTGGACACAAGCAAGCTTATGTTTAGTTTTTATAGTCTCTGTGTTTTTTTATCACACATCCATAGCACAAAGGTGATTGATTTACCAAGAATAAATGCAAAGAAAAGAAACATGTATGAATTTTGTTGGTTATGAAAAATTTATTGTTAAAGCACCAAAAAGCTATTTGATTTTTTTTTTAAAGTTATAGAAAGCATTAGAGAAATGTCAACCACAAAGTCTTGAACAAATATTTGAATATTGAATTTTTATTCAAATTTCAATGACCAAAAAAAATCAAAATTCAATAGCTCCCACATTTTAGGGGTGAAAGTATGGTAAAGTTTGTCACCTGGGGATATTTTCTTTCCATTGAAAAGTATACCAAAAGTATGTTTGGATATCTTTGTTAAGGAAGATGAAAATTTTGAAAAGAAAGTATTTTCCTTAGCTTGGGGGGTTTAGGAAAGCATTATGCAAAGGGAAGATGATAAAACTTACCCAAAAACTAGTTGAATTTTGCATTTATTATTTTTCAAACCACATTAAAAAAATGCAAGTTATTAACACTAACAATAATGACCTTTTTAAAGTGTATCCATTGTAACAATGTTTTTTGAATTTGAATAATCTAAAATAGTTTTAAAATATGTTTCCATTATGGTACTATGTCATTAAGCATCTAGAATATACTTTTCTACATGATATAAATGACAATTCACTTTTGCAACTTAATAATACTTCCTAACTATTTTAGAGTGTGCACTATGTTTGGAATTTTTGAATTACAATTTGTACATGTATGTCAAGAAACCTAGGTCTAAAAATTACAAAATCACCTTGATAAAATTTTATTCGTTGAAAGCTTTTCAACAATACAAAAAATGTGCCATAATTTCAACCATCTTCATCATTCCATCATTCTTTTATTGTAGATCATATACCTTTTGAAGCAAACTAAACTTTCATAATGCATGGACAACCAACAACACAAGCTTAAACATCTAATCAAATTAGATCCTACAACCTTGGGCTCTACCAAAATTTATTAACATTGTGTCATCACCATGTAAGTTAAAATTTACAACCTATACCATGAAAATCCCAATGCACTATAAAAAGTTGGTGATTATTAAGGATAATTAATTCACCAAGTGTTGGTGATTTGGGTTGAGATGTTGTTGACAAGATGGTGAAAAGTTCAAAAACTATGGTGACAACACTTGTAAACATGAAATGGAAATGAAAGAAAAAATGGCAACTTAATAGTTAACAATTTCTTATGGTGGCGATCTTGCCACTTAACATAAAAAAATAAAAAAAGATTAGACTTGATTCAATCATGTATTTCCCAATGGACATGTCATAGGAATTCATGAATCACCTTTTTTATCGCTCCCATGGTGGGGAACAAGTACATTCTATGATGCCATTCAAGATGTTTTCACTTCCATCATAATAGTTGTAAGGTTTCATGTTCCACATGAATAAACCCATCTTCTTCTATGCCCTTCCCTTTAGTTTTATCATCGACAAGTTGACATTGTGTTATTTGGCTAATGGCATTTGCACCTTGGCCAATGTAGTCATTGTCAATCCCACCCCATCAGATTTTGTTTCATGTTTTGCTTCATTTAATGGAGACTAGAGTGGCCATGATGGTGGTGAAATAGCAAAGGAAGAATTTACCACAATTGACACCTAGCAAATGCATTTATTCCCCTTGCCATAAAGATTTTTATTTTTTTACACTATTAAATGAATAATTTTTTTCATCAATGTGTTAAGATGGCATGGTTAATACAAGGCACCAATGGTTTTCCTCTAACAATTTTATGTGATTATATAGGCATAAGTTCTTTATAAATAACATATTATTTCTATATTGAGGCATGCCATGTGACGCACTCCCAAGCCCCTTGTTAGACTCAAAGATGGGCCTAATGTAGAAAACAACAAAAAGGTGAGGGGCTTAAGGCAGGCTCCCTGGCTCTTAGCATTTTAAAAGGGTAGAGGGGCATGTTGGAGCTTTGGGATGGGACTAGGAAGAGTGATAAACAATCTATTCATTCACTTGATTCTATATTCAACCAACCACAAGTTCGTTAGTACTATGTTGCAACACCTTTGGTGCTAGGATAAGCCACGGGCAACTTTGGACTAACAAGATTCACCACGGCCTGGATTCGGGGGAAGCCATCACCTTCCCCCATATAGTACTCTTTGCGCCTCTTCGCGAGGCCCGCATCCAAATGGCCTTTTTGTCCTGGGACTCCCAAAGGGGAGTCCCAAAACTGCTAAGGTTGGACTCCCGCAACTTTGCGAGACCGTAACTTCTTGCTCAGACCTCCAATTGGGATGAGGTTTGAAGCAAAGTTTTAGCTCTTGTCGAGAGCTTTTCAACAATGTATTGCACTCCATCTGCACGCACGGAAGTCGGGTCGATTCCTGACTTTTTGTGGTCGGGAGTCAAACTGCCAATTTGACTCCCGGCCTTTCTTTTTGTCATAACTTGTGTTTCAGATGTCCAAACGGGTCATGCGAGCCCATTTTAGACATTTAAACTTCAATAGCTTTCCAATGATATAAAAAAATCCTCAATGCAAGGTGTTTTGATATCTGCAATTACTCTTTGAAGGTTCGGGAGTCAGCCGAGACTCCAA
>Ga0209208_10009344_pt1 | contig 12902 bp, 10 predicted proteins | sample S1TSphfallax_3_FD_187694 | JGI IMG/M metagenome (GOLD analysis project Ga0209208, IMG submission 187694) | Host-associated microbial communities from peat moss isolated from Minnesota, USA - S1T2_Fd - Sphagnum fallax MG (SPAdes) (version 2) | ecosystem: Host-associated > Plants > Peat moss >...
TACTACATGAACTGTCATATGTGTGGAATTGAGTGTGGCATTGTAATGAGAATTGTGAGTACACAATTCATATTTGTCATGTGGTCCTAAAGATGTTTGTAAGAGAGCATATATGTTTCTTGAGAGATTTGTGATAGGAAAGTCCGTTGTGAAAAGAGAGATGGACCAAAATGAGAACAATCTTTGAGGGTATATGATCCAAACCACCATCTTCTGATTTCGATATTTGCGATCCCCTTGTTGTATAAACAATTTGAAAACCAATGGATGGAAGGTAAAAAGAACAAGTGGAGCCATGATTTGATCTCCATAAGTTGCATTACTCACAGATTCCCTATCTTATTTTCCAATATTGAGAATCCCTTTGAGACTATGATACTACTTGAGACATGATCAAACTATTTCATAAACTCCTTGAGCTGATTAGGAGATGTCCCTCAATTCCTACAATTTTTGCTACACAAATCTAAAGCTCCACTTGAATCCACTTATTATACAACCTCCCTATATGCATTGCTCTATGGTTTCTTTCCATTACCTTACTAGCACTATGTGTACTAGTCTAAATTATAAGTAACTAAATACATATATGCTATATCATCCACCCTATCTTGCATTGACCCAAATCCAATACAAAATTAATTTTAATTCATCTAAAAAATTACTATAAATTCCAAAAGGAATAATTTTTCCTCCTCCAACCCTTGATTGTTCATCATTTACCAATTAGGGAACCAAGTCTTAAGATTAATAAAAAAATTCCCAACAAAAACATACATACATGCATTACCAATTATTTCAAATTGTTTATAGAACAAGGGGATCACATATAAAATTATTTCTTGTAACGCATCTAAGGAAACATGGGATGAGCTTCTTTGATTGTTTGAAGTATATGATTTCATAATCAAAATACACTTAATGTCTAGAATGGCTAACAACACTTAACATGAAAGAACATGAAACTATGATGGAACATCTACACAATTTTAAAAGATTTCCCTAATACTTATTTGTGGCCAAAACTAGATGAAGGATGAAAATGTAGTGTTCACATTAATGTAGAACATGCCACAGCCTTATGAAGTTGTCGAGTGGTCAATCACTTAATTTACAACATTAATCACATATTCAATACACAAAAAAACCATGTTGAAAAGTTTCAACATTAATGAAGTTATGGAAAGTGATTGATCAACCTTTGCATTAAAAAGGAGGCCTTTGTCTAATAACCCAATAACCCCTTTCAATTCAAATTTTCAAGGTCAAAGATTTGGTAAAAATATTAATTATCAAAGGGGGATTCTTCTTCAAGACCCCCTTTTTGCAATGTAAAAACAGATTCAAACATGATGCCTTTAAGGAAATATTTTCATTTTGGTAAAAAGAACCATGTTAAAAAATTATTGTGGAAAACAATTGGGGGTTGAAGCAAATGAAATGAACTTTTGTAATGACAACCCTAATCAAAAACGAATCTTATATATATAACAACATTGCAAGCATAAACCAATTTCACAAATGATGACCAAATTGATGATTTGGGTGGTACAAAGCATATGGCCCATTTGAATCACATTGGATCACATATGAAATTTTCTCACAAGGCAATTTGCTTAGACTATAGATGAATCAACATATGAAATCAAAGGCATTGGAAAAGTCAATGTAATAGTTCATGAAGGTACAACGCAAATCATTCATCATGTACATCATGTAGTTTATGTACTACTATTGAAATGCGAACATTTTTAAACAATTGTCTTTGGCCATAAGAGAAAAATGAAGGTCATATATAACCGCATTGAATCAATGAAATTAATGATTTTTTTGGGTTATCCCTATTGAACCCAAATATAATCACATTTTTTCATCATATTAAAATCAATGCATTTTGACAAATGAACACATTTGCTAAAGTTTGTTGTCCCGGAGACGCAATATGACATACCTCAACCTTTGCCTAAGCTTCATGTCCAAAATTTCATACCAAAGTTGGATAATTTGCATTTTTGTGACCTCTTTTTGTTGAATCCTAGCTTTAAATTTGGGATGACCAAACTTTAACCTTAAATTGAAATGTTAAACTTGTGTTAAGGCTTAGCTTAACCTTAATCTAAAAATGCATTCGTATGCAAAAAAACATTTATTCTAATGCCAACAAAATTTGAACATTTTGTGAACACAACAAATGTGATCTACCAACCATCAACACAATTTAACATCCACAAACAATCAACAAGACAATTGATATCAAATTTAAAATATTTGCAATCATGTCAAAACAAGTTTATAACCTAACCCTCTCCAATTAACATCCAACGTTGTTTGATGAAGAAATGCACATGTGGGTTTTGACTAATAAATCCCAATGTGATAATTATTCATGCAATATTTGAAACTCAACATGTCTCAAAATTACAAACCAAGCCAAGGCAAGCCCAACACTTTCCATCAACAAAATTAGTCATAAAAAGAAACACATTGAACCCAAAAAAAACCATAAAGTGAAGAAGAACTTTTCATATTACACAATCCTCTAACTTGGAGCCACCCCCAAGCCCAACTCCCAAATTGGCCCAAAAGGCTTGAAAGTAGGGCAACACCAAATTACCACATGGCTTCACAAGACCAACTCTTAAAGTTGCCCCGAAAAGGATTTTAGTGGGGATAACACCAAGTTGTCCTTGGGCCAACACTTTCTTCATGGCTTTGAAACTTTAGAAAGACAACTCTTAATTGTCCCATGTGTTTTAGTGGGCCAACCCTAGATAACACTTAATCATCTGTTAAGAGTTTTAATGGGATAATGTTTGCACTATAATCCCGAGGAAAATGCCTAATTGTCCTTTTGGCTTATGCAAGCCCAAATTCTAACCTTAACCAATCCAAACTGATTAGTTGGAATGCCACCCTAAACCCAACTCCTAGGGGAGTAAAGCCTCATGGAATGATTTTAACCTTACTCCCATATGGCATAAGTGCCCCCATTAAAGTGATTTTGATATGAGGCTCAGTCCACTTAAAACACTTCTTAAGTAAAAAGACATGTAAGCTCCCTTTCTCACTTATATAGGTGAGCCAAAAGGAAAAACATCTCCATCTTTTTATAAAAAAATTATTTTCAAAAGCCTCCATACTTTCAACTTTTTCAATAAATATTCATAGTTTATATTCCCATGATTAGTGTCAAATTTCAGATGGGAATATGGAATTTACAGAACATACATTTTATAACATAAATGAATCTATAAATGATTGATTTATCATACTTGGGAAATTGTCCTTTGGAAAAAAAAATGCAAAAGTTCCTTGAAATTGTTCTCTAAACCACAAAAAGCACTCATACAACAAAATTATGTGAAACTGTAAAACATGAACGGGTTTAGGACCGAAACTATTTATGTTTATTACATAGCTATGGAAATATATGTCCGTGGTTACACAAATATTTTCTCACCCTTCTATTGTCTATGCATAACAATATGTCACATCATTTTCCTATCATGAACTAACATAAACAACACCAAAACCATTCAAAACCAAAAGCTCAAATTCTTTCATAATTCTTTTCCATCAAACTTTGCATTCATACAACAAAAATCTCTCTATCAAGTGAAGGTCTATCCCAAGGTCACAAACACCCTACATATATACTATCCAAAAGGAAACTAATTAAGAAATTTCTTAAAGTTTATACATCACATAAAATAATCAAAAGGAAATTAAACACATTGTGCACATAACTTTCACATAAATTAATATGTGAAAGTCAATGCACAATGACAAAATTAAATTATGAAATCCTATTAACAAGTAATTCATTAAACAATTACATAAATTATTGTTTAACTACATCAAGTTACAAAATCATCCCATTACTAAAGTTGAACCCAACTATTAACTTAATTCATGAAATCATGTCCTTAGGAAATATTAGCAACAAGGTGTGTATACGCAATGGCCCTACCATTAATTTAATATAAACAATTCATATTGTATGATAAATTGGTCATAGCTAGGGGAAAAGAAATTAAAAATAAAAATATTTTAATGTACATCATCATGGTGTGGTAATGAAAAATTCTTTTTATAATGATTTTTTTCATTTTTTAGCATCACATTGGTTATGAGGAAGATAAAAAGATCTCGCATTAAATGATGACATGTTCCAAGAACCTATGTAAACATTTTAAAATAGTTACCAAACTAGAACCAATAGGAAAATATTCCAATATGATTTGCAAAAATCTAATGACTTTTTTCTCCAAACTAAAAAGTGGTCAAATATTACCTTTTCATATTTATTTTTCACATTTGTGCAAAGTTTCAAACCAAAAAAGGAAAAAAAAAAGAAAACTAGTTATGATATGTGTATTTGAATGTTTTCAATCACATTGTCACAAAAGAATTACATGAATTTTTGTGTATGATGGGTGCCATAACCATTTTTGGGAAAAATTAGTTTCAGATTTAGATTTGTGGATTATGGATAGATGACAAAGTCAGCCCAGTGCACATATGAGGAGGTGGCAGAGAAAACAAAATGTCAAAAGATGAATGTGAATTTTTAACAACCAAATTAGGATCAATCATCTCACCTAGTTTCTAGGGGGCAAAATCCCTTGAAGGTATTATACTCTATAATGATTCTCAACACAACATCCCTGCCTTACAAGTCAGGGCCAATAAAATGGAATTGATGAATTTCCACTCCCCATTTCCAGCACTTTTTCATATGCAACTTGCAAATCCCATGTGAACCTCTTATCTTGTGTCCATCAACATAGAGGTTGTGAAAAAAGCTCCAAAGCCAGTGCCAGAGCCGGGGGTTCGTGGCTAGAGAAATGTGGATCAAGGAATCAAAAGCCTGGTCTGTGGCCAGTATTGAAATAGTGGGTGGGTGGCCTGTCTTCATGTTCTCCAAGCATGGTGGCAATACTCATTTCCTCACCTCTTGAAATTTAGGAATTTTTATCCCAACAAATATGTTGTTTCATTCATGTTTCTTGCAAATTCGGACTGTTTCTCCTTGAAATATGGCAATTTTGGGGGGAAAGAAATTCCACAAATGCCATTGGCAAAATTTGCACATGATTTTCTTTTGAGGTCATGGTTCCAAAAAAATTCCAAAAAATAAAATAAAATAAAATTCCACTGTACTGGAGGTGCTGTATTATTTTATAAATATGAGATATTCTCAGCATACACTAAGAAATTTCTCAAAATGCTTTACAAAATAAGAAATTTACCACAGGCTCCATCTTGTCCAGGTAAGACAAATGCCATCTTTATTGTCTAGAATTGTGAATTATGCCAAAGTTACAATTGCACACTCTAGGCTAGATCTATAGCTTTACCCAAGGCTTTGCAATTATTTCCATTTTTTAGTGTCAAATTTCAGATGAGAATATAAGAGACTTGGAGATTGACATTTCAACAAGGAATAATAATTGCATGTGGATCAAACAATATAACATGATTACCTTAGCCTAGGGTCAGTTTCCACATTGACAAAACAAATAATTATTTATTTTCAAAAAATGAATTTTTGTTCTAAATATTGGAATTATTATTATTTTCATCATGTATTATAATATTGTGATATGAGTAGTGAAATTATTCAGAGTATAGTGTGTGATAATTACAATGATTTTCAACATGTCAACTTCATATTTTCGCAAAATTTCATTTCTCTATTTTGAGGATTATTTAATGATGAAACTGACCTTTGGGTAAGGTACTTGTCCTTTGTGGAAAGTATGCAAAAGTTCCTTGAAATTGTTTTCTGAACCACAAAGAGCAGTCATTCAACAAAATTTTGTGAAAACATCTCATTACTAAAAGCTGAGCCGATTTATTAAGTTCATTCATGAAATTATGTCGCTGGAAATAATGGAAAGAATGGAAATGATTACTTTCCATCCCCCTTGCTGACAACCCCATTTGTGGATTTAAAACTTTGGGAAAAAAAAAATTATATCATTTTTTTGAATTTAAGCTAAAAAACTCCAAAAAATTCCAAAATAAATTTTTGGAACTGTGCAAAAATTTGCAAAAGAAAAAAGATCACGTCTATGGGTAAAGAACCATAGATCAAGGAATCAGAAGCTTGGTCTGTTTCAACAGACATACAAATCAAAGGACCAAAGACTAAGGCTTAGAAAATGTAGTTTTGTAAAGGAAGGTAGTTTTGTTTGTTTTGGTTGTTTATAGCATTGAGATCTCCCAAATCACAGGGCCTCTTGTTGCACTCTTCATATTGTTGGAAAACCCTCAATGAGTATGGGTGGTGCAAGTTGGTTTCATAATGTTTTGACCTACATTAGAGAAGTTGTTGAATAATAAACAAATTTTCATTCAGAATTCAGTTAGATCCTCTAGATACTAGAGCAGAATTTGGGTCCAATCTTGGTGTTGTTGGAAAGCCCTCCACAAATAAGCTTTAATGAACGTGATTTTGATATTTTTAGACCTAAGGTGCATGAGACATTGATTTTTGTCATTGAAAATTCAATTAACATTGGCTAATGAGTTCACACTTGGGCCAATAGCATGTGCTACACTATTTAATTGAATTAAGCAAAAACCATTCTCTTATCAAACTTGAGCTTTGCATTGTTATGCATTACGAATGACGATCAATTAATGGGATAAATGGATTGATTATGTGGAAATTAAGTTCCTTTTGAACGAAAATATTGAATGACATTGCATGCAACTTGAATGGAATTGTATTTCAATTCTTAAATTGAATCCAAATACATTGAATTCAAATTCAATTGGATTCATATTATCCATTTTGAATTGAATTCTAATTCACTTGAAGAATAATAGAATACAATTTGATGCAAAAGATAATTAAAATCTGCTTGTGATTAGGATAGAATCATCTATCCCCAAATATGTACCTATCATTGAACACTTTCCAATATGTTTTTCATTCTCTAAATTGAAATTTTTTGTGTCATTGGATGTGCAAAATAAAGGGTTACAAATGGTCTTTGAATATCATAAGTAAAAAAGCAATGGAGAAAACACAAGAAGAAAATGAGTAATAAGTAGATAGGTCGGTGAATGAACATTTAAGAAGTCAAAGGACTTCAAATCCTCACAGATTGTTCTTCTACTTCTGAAGCTCAAAGTGGAGGGATAAAAATGTTCTTTGAGCTTCAGAAGCAAAAGAACAATGTGTGAAGAAACAACCTCCTTTGAGTTCTTAAATATCCACTCATTGGCCTATCTACCCTATGTTGTTGTTGAGAAAAAAGAAATCTGAAATTATTTTTTCAAAAAATACCTTTTCAAGTAAATTGGTTAAACAAAATCCTAATTTGAAATTGTCATTCAAAAGAACAAGGACATATTGCTTTTCCAGGAGTTAGAAGGATTTATTAGACCCCTATGAATGACCAAAAAATAAAAAGGCTCTCACTCCACCCAAAAAAAAAGAAATTCTGAACTAAAAACATGACAAACTTTATTGCAAGAGAAGAAGACCACTCTCTTATGCAAAACCTCTTTTAAACAAGGATTGAAGGATTGAAGAAGACCCCTTTGAAGGACAAGTAAAGCTTCAATTTTAAGCCACCTTGACCCATGCAAAAATAGAAATAATTTTGAATGAAAATCAGGTGAAACTTCATTTACATCTTTTGTATGTAGTTGTATCCAGTGTTGGGCACATATCTAGAAAATTGGAATATTTTCATCGGATAATATTCACTTGTAATATCCTAGGGTATCAAGGGTATAAATCCTAGGGTATTCTAGATAATAATCAACGGCATAATCACTTATAGATGTATAGATGATTATACTTTATACTAGATTATATGATTTATAAATGATAATTATATATTTTTTAGTAGAAACATAAATCTAGAATATCACTTATACATCTAGGATTATTGTCTTGAATATCACATGTAAAAATCCTCTAGATATCAAAATTCGTGATATTCAAGATGACATTTTTAATATCCTTGGATCTCAAATTATGAGGTCCAATCATATAATATTCAGAGAGGTCAAAAAAATTGAAATTTTGATATCCAAGTAAGACATTAGATCTCTACCCAGATATGGATATGAGCACAGGGCGTTTAGGTTTAAGCTGTTAAAAGAAAGGGGGGGAAAAAATGGCTGCCACCCCATGAACTTTTGGAATTGTAATTTTATGTTGATGTATTTTGTTATTTTGAAATGCTTGGATACCTGATGGATATTAATGTTAGCAAATATCTGTTCATATTGAAATCTGACATTGGATGAATTTTTATTTTTTTTATATCCTTGTAGGATATTAGGGATGAAACAAATAAAAATAATTATGAGAACTGGTGGATAACAAATTAACAGATAACTGAAACCAATGGAGACTAAAAAACATTTATATCCGCCCAACACTTGTTATGTCAGGACTAAAAAAATTGGTGAAGATCACACCACAAAGACATAGAACTCAGAAACTACAAGTTTATTATTTTCTCTACATGTGGATCAACGATAAAGCATCAATGAATCCACAGTAATTATTCATTTTGAATGAGTTGGTTTTGATCAAAGTACCCTAGACAAATTTTGTGAATAGCAAGAGCTGTATATATCACCCTCCTACACATTTCATCTATATTTTAATACGGTAACTAGTGAACTTCACGTATTGTGATGGAGATGCTCTTACTCTGAATAAAAGCATTAGCATTACTTTTTTAATTTGCCAGCATCTCCCAAAAATTTACACTCCTCTCCTAAGTCTTCTTAGTTTCGACCAACATCATTATGAAGGTTCAGCTTCTAGAAAACCTAGAAAGGCGAAGCCTACACATCTACTCCTTGGACAGCAACAACAACCAAAAAAACTTCATCCACATTTTTCTGTCACATTTATATGGTCTAATTACACTTTTGTTCATCACTGTTGCAGAACAAACTGGGTTTAGTTAAGGATGAGCGTCGCTGCTTTGGAGGTTAAGGACTCTTAAGTAGAGCTGCAGTTGAGACTGGTTCTTTTGAGCAAAAAGTACATTAAGCCTTTTTGGCTCCAGTGCAGAAGAAGCTGATTGACTTTTTGTTTTGTTCGCCCTACTTTTCCTGGTGAAGACAGTATGATTCACCCAGAAAGAAATGGTCCAAAGTTTGGTATCCCTATATTCTAAGAGCATCTCCAACGGTGTTCAGTATGTGACTCCAGACAGTAAAATTTATTGCAAAAAAGTCAAAATGTGCTGGTTTAGCTCAGGACATTGGTTTTCTGCACCAAATTCATGCATCTTGCCCTGGCTGGTAGATGGCGCAACACAGTTGTGCACCTCCAAAACAGAGTGTAATAGATTGGACCTGACTGCGGCTCAGTATTTCTTCTGATTGGTCGATCATAATGATCGGTCCAGGTGGTTTGCTATTAGTAGTCCCCACGTATATGCCGATCCATTTACAGTTTTATTGGTGGGGTTGCCAAAACAAATCCAGCTAAACTTAGACATTTTATTTTATTATCCAGAGTGACATACTGAGCACCGGTGAAGATGCTCTAACCTCATGTGGAGTGCACACTATAGAAACATGTGGAGCATATTATTTGAAGGATCCAGTGAGGCTTCTCCATACTAATCAACATGTGCTTTCAATTTACTATGTTGAAAATTTATCATCCTTATGGATGTCATTTAAAAGGGCGGAGCCATTATTATGTGACGAGCGGCTTGTTGAGTTAGTTTCGCACTCATGCCATGCTCTTTTGCTAGTTTTACAAGCTTGCCCACTTCTTATTCGTGTGCTTCGTTTCTACACGTTTCGAACCAAGCTAGAAGCTCGTCTAGCAATGTAGAAGAAGACGTCGGAAATTTCCGTAAAGGCGAAAACTTCCGAGAGAATGGATCCCGGCAAGAAAATGAAAGATGAGGCGGACAAGCTGAGAATCCTCAGTATTGATGGAGGCGGGGTGCGAGGTGTTATACCTGCCACCATTCTCAAATATCTTGAAGAAGAACTACAGGTAAAATAAGTCTGGCCGCGCGCGGCCATCTAGCTCAGAAATAATGCAGAGTGGTGTTCATCCACCAACGCTTCCAAAATCACTGGCAATTGGCGTGTCCGAATCATAATCTGACTTCAGGATTCGCATCGCTGCAACATGTTACTTGAAGATATTTCAGTTCGTAGATATGCTACAATATTTCTATTATGCTTGAAGGCTAATAATTTGATTGTTTCTAGCATACTAATAGTTAAGGCAAAGCAGTTTTGGGTTCAGATTCCATTATGCGTGCAAAGCTTCTATGATGTCAAGCATAGCTAGCTGTAGAGTAAGAAATTCCTGGAAGTTCTTTGAGCAAGAAATTGGGGAAAAACATTGCATCACATCACTAGTTTTTATTGACGTTATGGAAGGCACCACCTCTGAATTAATTCATGCTCGGCAATAGTGGGGTGTTCAAAACACCCATGAAGTCATGCTAACATTGGCACTTGGCAGGTCTACACGGAGATGTCTTTCTTCTTTTGTGTGTCATAAATTGCGATTTTTTTTTGAGGAAGCTGACAGGGATCTGGTGTGAACGGGTTGTTGGCGCGCATGGTTGGGAATCTAGCGAATTGATAAAAGTAAAGACAGAAGACTGGCGGAATACTTTGATTTGATCGTAGGAACCAGCACTGGAGGTCTCATCACAGCCATGATCACCACCCCCCGCCTCAAAAAAGACGATCCACGAGAACTCCCTCTCAGCGCAGAACAAGTCCTCAAGTTTTATCAGAAAAATACTGCCAAGATCTTCCCACCAGCCAGGTAAAGCCTCTCGCAGACTCACCTCTAACTCAATTTCAGCAAGCATCAGGTCAAATTTTAGTCTTAAGATTTCAGGATTCATCCTGAGAAAAAAAGTGGAGAAGTGGGTTCAGTGGCTGTCTAATATGCAGAAAGTTTGCGGGCCTTCCAAGTCCTAAGGGCAAGAAATTGGCAACCCAAGTTGCACTCTGATTATGGCTGCTAGAACATATCCATATGGCCAAATCCTCAAGTGTGTACTTCCCCAGTGGGATTGAAGATCAGAAACTGTTATAAGCTTTATACATGTAAAGATGTGTGTGCACCAAGATTAACAGTCCAAGCGTCCTTCCATCATTTTCTCACTAGTATAGTTCACAGAATTCTCAATATGCTATTTGAGGGCATGTGATTGCAGGCTGCCCGGTGAAGAGTTTCTGAAGACCTGCAAAGAGCTGTTCCGGCCCAGGTACAATCCCGAAAACCTGGATGAGTTGCTTGAAACATACTTCGGTAATCGGACACTGTCTGAAGCTCTTACGAATGTCATCATCCCATCTTTTGACATTGAGCGCCAGCAACCAGTTTTCTTCTCCTCATGGGAGGTACTATCGTACTCTTTCTCCTTCTCATACTCTTCAGACACCCTTGTGCTCCCAGTGCGATCATGACATGTTCCAGATGTTTCAATTTGCAGTGAAGAAGTCTTGGTGCTGTCAGTTGTTACGGAAGAGGATGATACATATTGCTGGGTCCCAGCCGAATTATGTCACAGAACCTTCACGTGCAGCAGAAGCTATGTGCACAGTGACAAGTCGTGAATGTTTAGATTTGTTGAAGAGAGAGAGTTTTCCTGTGTTGATGCACAATCTGATGATGATTGATCTTGGGTTTCGATCGTGGAGCAGCCTAGATTGAAAGCCGCTTTGGTGAAGGATGTGTGTCGGGCTACAACAGCAGCTCCCACATTCTTGCCTCCTGTGTACTTCACCGTTCCGCCAACCGAGGATAAGAAGAAGAAGGATCGCACAAAGAAAGATCCTCAGACCCAAGCTGTCGGCGAGATACTACACTTCAACATGATTGATGGAGGAATAGCTGTCAACAATCCGGTTGGTTTTGTCTTCAGGCCTATTTTCTTCAACTTTTTATGATTACAAGTCAATTTTCAAAACATATATAAGCACCAATTGTCACAATCTTGGATATCTAGTTTGGTCCTGAGCTTTGGGAACGATCTAGATTGTTTTCTCTTGTGCTGAGATACACCCTTCGTTCACGATTTCTGTTCGGAATTGCTTCTCTTGTTCAAGATTCCTTTGATCATCATCTAGTGCAATAAGACTAGTAAAGCTTCGAAGCTTTAGAACTGCTCAATTTCTCAAGCTCACGTACTCCTCCTAATCGGTATTTTGGGCCAATGGCCAGACATATGTGGGTATCACCCAAGCAATGAGGCATTTTTCACGTGGCAATCCTGTAAAAGAAATGGCTTATCAGGTCTGTATTTTTTTCCTTTGTTGAGTCAACACATCCTCTTTGCCTTTTCCAGACTTGATTGTCTTCAAATTTCAGTGATTCATGGAGCTAGTTTAGGTAGGACAACTCAAGGTTTCATACGTTGTAGCTGTCACTTGAAGAGTTTCAAATTGGAATCAGTTTAGTCCATTTCCATTGAAAGAGGCATGGAATTGTGTTTGATTCAAATTTGTGTGTTTTCAAAGGTTTTTCTTTTCCAACATCATATTCACAAGAAGATTTTCAACATCTTCTCCACCAATTTGCATAAATCTCATTTCTCTTCAATTGAATCTCAATCCAATTATTGAGTGACATTTAGTTGAATTCAGTATTTCAATTCAATTCAAATTTCAGTAATGTCCGTAGTTCCTCACTAGTAATGTGCAATAGCAGGGAGTGCAAGTGTGATTATGGGACCTCTGACAAGTGCTGCATATCTAGTTCATTACACCAGTCTGACAGTTTATTGAGCTAGTCACTGTTGTGGTAGCTTTGACATGTCTTTGCTTTTCCCACAGAACTTCAGCAATTTTTTGGTGCTATCACTGGGAACAGGGCAGCATCGAACAAGGTACTTGGCAAAGGATGCAGCCAAGTGGGGTGTGACAAA
>Ga0209208_10009345_pt1 | contig 12902 bp, 10 predicted proteins | sample S1TSphfallax_3_FD_187694 | JGI IMG/M metagenome (GOLD analysis project Ga0209208, IMG submission 187694) | Host-associated microbial communities from peat moss isolated from Minnesota, USA - S1T2_Fd - Sphagnum fallax MG (SPAdes) (version 2) | ecosystem: Host-associated > Plants > Peat moss >...
AGTGTGGAATCCTGCAAAAACAATAGACATGGGTTTTGCATGAACAAAAACTGAAAAGAGTTTTCAGAAACAATGATGATGGCCATCATAGCCCATACCTCCTGCAACTGGGTTTTGTGAGCTTGTTCCTGCTGAAGCTGCCAGACCCATACCACTGCTTCCCGCCTGTGCTCCATCCCAAGGACTGTTGTCTCTGCTGCTGCAACAAGGGGGCAGCAGCTACCATTGCTGCTGCTGCTGCTGCTGCTCCATGTGAAAGCAACATGGGAGCAACCATAGCATGTGAAAGCAGCTTTTTCTTTCTACAACATGACGGAAGAAGAAGCTGCGAATCCTTGAAGAAAAACTTCACAACCTAGAAGATTTTTTTCTGCTGCATTTTTGCTCAAATTGAGAAAAAGAAGGCTGAAGAACTCAAGATTCTCCCTCCCTACTTTCTTCTGCTGTGATGTTGTGGTCTGCGACAGAAGAAGGAGAAGAAGAAGAAGATGAGGAGGAGGAGCTTGGCAAGATGGCCAATGTTCGGCAACCAAAGCATCGACCAGGTATGGGGCAGAGAGCAAACATCGATCGGCACTCCTGTCCGTCCAATGGCTCTGTCATTTAAATGACATCCATCCATAAGGATGATAAAAGTTCAACATAACTAAATTAGAACTCATTTTCTAGCTAGCCTAACTACCTCATTTCCTTCTTAATAATTATTTCTTTTTTATCTTTTTTTATAATTATTATTTCTTATTTTTTATAACTATTTCATCCCTTTTCTTATTACCCATCAACATGAATATGAAAAAACAAATTAACATGTGTCTTTTTTTTCATCTCCATCATATTTATATTAATTAAAAATCATAAATCATAAATTCATATATAAACTTTGTGCTTTGGCATTGTTGTTTCATAATATCATTGAGAATGGAATAATGAAAAAAGAATGAGTTTTATTTTGCTGAAAATTAAGTTCCATTTTGAATGAAAATATTAGAATGATATTGAAAAATATTGAATGTAAATTGAATTGAATTCAACTCAATTTGAATTTGATTTCAGAAATTTTAAATAAATTTTTAATTGAAATTTTGTTTTATTAAAAAGAAAAATAATTTTTTAAAAAATCAATTTGAGTTGAGTTTTGAAATTCTCTTGTTGTTTTGAAGAAGAGAAAAATGTGTGTAAGAAAGAAAGAAAATAAATAAATAAAAATAAAAATAAAAATCTAATTTGTTCAATATTATTATGCTTATTCATGACCTTTGAATGTAAAAGGATACCAAACTTTGGGCCCTGTTTCTCTTTCTATGTCTCATGTCTTTTTAGACCCTAAAGGGCAAACCCTAGCTAGCGCTCACAGTCTGAGCACACAAACAAACAGGCAGGGAAGGGAATGCCAAAGGATTGATTGCCTCCTTCTCTTGCTCCAGACACCATCTCAAACAGGAGTAAGGTAGCTGTGGAGCTGGATAGATTCAGCAGCACCACCAGCAACAAACGCATTTGAGAAACACAAAAGGTCTTTTAGTGTGTGAGAGAGCGCAAGAAGAGAAGAGAAATGGTCACAATGGAGGTTATAGGAAGGGCGGCAGAGCTTTGTGTGCCAAGGAGAGCTCATCTATGGAGCTCAAGCACACCGTCTTCTTCTTCTTCGTCTTCTTCTTCTTCTTCTTCAACAACAACAACAACAACAACAACCCCACAAGTCTCCTCCTCCGCCTTCTTCGCTTCTTCTGTCTATGTGAGAAAACCTCAGAAAACTCCTCTAAAAACCCTCAAGCACAATAGTAGGTCATCGTCATCAAGCTCCACAACCGCAAAGAGCATTCCTGAGAGTGACTTCCTTCGTCCAATTCTCAGAAGCAGTTGTCAAAGCTCCATAGCTGGGAATGGAATGTCTTCAGCTTGGAGTACCTTGCATCAATCCTATCACAGCGGACACCGTGGCATAGTCACTATGGTAAGACTCCTGTCTCTCTCTGTCTCTCTCTCTGTCCCATGACATAGCTATTGAAATCGTGCACCTGTGCAGAGCTTTGCACAGGAGGGTCAGCAGACATTTGAACTTTCCTCTGGTGGCAAGTGGTTTGTCTTCTCTTCTTGTACCAGAGGAATCGTCTGTAAGCAGAGGGGGATTTGCAAATGGGAAAAATCCTCTAAACCCTAGAGGAGACTTGAAACAAATATCTGCAGTGTTGGAAAATCTGGTGAGCTGAGGATTTTGTGAGTTTCAGCAGGCAGGCAGAACTGATGGGGTTGTTAAATGTAACTACTGCTCTTGCAGGTTATTCCATTCCAAAGAGGAGATGCAACACAGCAGCCACCACCAGATCTGCCGTCGTATTTGTTTAAGAACCGCATCGTCTTTTTGGGCATGTCATTGGTGCCTTCTGTAACTGAGCTCATCATGGCAGAGTTGCTTTACTTACAGTATGAAGATCCAGAAAAGCCCATCTACATGTACATCAACTCCACTGGCACCACCAAGGTTTGTAGATGATGTTGGTTTTGTTTATTGTCCAAACTGATTCTGCAGGGGGATGTATTCTGTTCTTCCACATGAGTTTTTGAAGGTATTTATTGAGGTTATGCTTGAGGATGGATCTTTGTGCACAGATTCTCATCCTTGCGGCATCACCCATTTTGATAAATCAAATATGCCTGATAAGTTTGTGAAATTTGCAGGATGGTGAAAAGCTTGGTTATGAGACTGAAGCATTTGCAATTTATGATACCATGAGGTTTGTATCTTTATGAACCACTTCCTGTCAAAGGGTGGACCTGTAGCAGTTGCAGACTTCCCAGTCCAAGTTCTTTCTTTAGTTTTTTTTCCTTTTGTTTGTCATCACCTTGGTGCAGCATTAAGTAGAGGCGACTGACAAATTTGTGGTTTAAGAGGGTTCTACTTATGTGTCACGATAAATTTGTCAGATGCAGCAGATGATTTTTCTACTTTCAAGGTTTTAGTGTTGGCACATGATGGGTTCGGACTTTTGGGATTCCGAAGTGGGTGGATTTCAGGGATGCAATGACCCTTGGGTCACCCACTTTTATTCTGCAATGACCCTCTGGTCGCCCACATTTTTCTTTACTGTTGTATGCATCATGAGATGGTCCATCTCCCTGTAATACTGATGTGGCTGGGGGCATTGGCTGCTGTGTTACAGGTATGTGAAACCTCCTATCTTTACATTGTGTGTTGGAAATGCATGGGGGGAGGCAGCATTACTTCTTGCAGCAGGCTCAAAGGGAAACCGGGCTACATTACCATCAGCTACAATTATGATAAAACAGGTCCCATTTTGCTTCAATCCTACAGTGTTGGACATTGACTGTGAGAACACAGGAGACATTGGGTACTCCAAGAAGACAGCTTCTTGATGGAAAAATATACTGCAGGCAGCATTGGAACTTGCATGAATTCTAGTCCTTTGACTACAATCCATTGAGTTGAAAATCTGTAAATCTGTAAGTCTACTCTATTGATGTTTCTTAGAAGCTCTGGAGTTTGACATGGTTTGTTTGTGGGATGTGGAGGTGTGCAGCCAATAGCCCAGTTCCGAGGTCAAGCAACAGATCTCGATATTGCCCGTAAGGAAGTCCGAAATGTGAAAGCTGAACTGGTACTTTAACCCTATGACTCAAACATATGTAGGTCTGAGTATTTCTGCGCAGTTCTTATGGGTCAGTTAGTATGGAGGTCTTCTGGCATATGATAGACCTGTCTGATTATTAGAGCTTCAAAGAGTGGGAGAAAGCTATGATGGTATTCAGGAGAAAGTGGATGTAGTGTGTGGAGATTCCAGGGCTTGCTGTTGCTGTGTGCTTTGTTTTGTGACATTTGACCATTTGTTCCCAAGGTTTGAAATGGATGATGATTAGTAACTAGTTACAACTGGTACATGTGCAGGTGGGTTTGTATGCAAGGCACACAGGACACTCCCCAGAGAAGATTGAGGAAGATATTCGACGACCCAAATACTTTAGCCCTGAGGAAGCAGTAGAATATGGCATCATTGACAAGGTGACAGATTGTCTGACATGTCTGCGGATTCTCAGTCTGCCATAAACAACATTTGTCTCTATGTGTAGTTCTCATTTTGTCTTTTGACATGAAATGGTTTGTTTGTCAATCATAGGTGCTGTACAGCAACAAAGGGGACGAGAGAAAAGGCGTGGTTGCTGATTTGCGAAAAGCCCAGTTAATTTGAGGTGTTGTTCTCTTCTCCTCTTCTCTTCATCAGCAGGATCACACCACAAACTGGGTAGAAAAGCAAGGAAGCAAGATTATGTCTCATCAGTAAAATTTGAATGAAAGCTGCAAATGACAGGACTGGTGTGGTCAAGAGCTCTGAGTTTGACCTGTTGTATCAAGTTCTAATTGGGCATGTCATTGGATAACTGTCTAATAAATGACCATTGAAGTACTAAGTACCAAATTAACTGACCACCATTCTCTTTGTGTCACAACATGACATTGCTCTAGCCTGCAACTTTTTGTAGGACACAAAATTTGAAAGTGGACTTCAACCTCTCTGCATTCCTGAAACTAAATCAATCTTCTGTCTAAGTTTTTCTGGTATTTTTATATTGAAAAACACACTTTGAAGTCCACATTTGGGTGCATGTGATCTCTTATGTAAAGGAGCCTGTGTCAAAGTTACTGCCAAGCATGTGAATAATGTGCTGGCTGATCTGAACAAACAATAGTGCAATTGGCATTGTTCTTTTGGTGTGAATTTTCAAGAGTAGAAACAAATGTTGGCCGAGTATTCCTTTATAAAAATAACTGTTAAGTAGGTTAATTAAAAAGTTTTGGGTAATAACTATGAGTTATGCATAAGTGTAAGTCATCAATTATCTTGTTGGTTATACATCAATTGTAAGGTTATTTTCAATATTATTATTATGATTATTATTCCTTTTTTAATATAAATGTTTGCATTAATGTCTAAAGATTGACAACCTACTTGAGTGATAATCAAATCATCCATGTAGGTGTTTAGAATTTGTAATTTCAATACAAAGGGTAACACCATTTGGCAATGCTTAATCCCATGGTTGCTCATTTCATAGTGTAATTTTTACCAATGTAACATAATTTCATGATATTAACTTGGGTTTCATAGCTATGCATAACTGGTGATGCTGATTAAATGATTATAATTATATAATAACATGTATTGAATTTTATAAATTTAGTCAAATGTTTTTATTTTTAGTTTTTTATTTTAAAACATTAAATTAGTTCAAGTTTCAAACATGCATAAGTTATGTTTTTTATTTTTAATGAATTAAGTATTTAAAAAATTATTTTGATTTTCCATTTACTCAAATGTCACTTTGTTAAAATTGCAACTTAAAAAAATGATAATATGATAGCTTTAATTTTGAATTTTGAATTTTGAATTTTGTCTAGATTCTTGTATTATCTTGCCAATGGGAAAGGTGTTTTAAAATAACACATCTTCCCTTTGGTTTTTGGAATGAAATTTATTCAAGTCAGTTGGAATTCAAAGAATCTATCATACAATGAGGTAGATTATACCACTAATGCTTGAAACTGAAATTATCCACTCCCAAAGTTATGTTCCCATATTGAATTTGATCTTGTGATATGCAATTTTGTAGATCTTTAGATCAATAAACAATTATACAAGTCTTAAAATTGCACATGACAATTTTTCATCATAAAGTTTTATTATTTTGACCGTTGGATTAGACGAAAGGTGAAAATGCCCCTTTCAAAAAATATATATGAAACATAGTAGTGTTATGTGCACCTTGTGGCTTTCCTCAAAATTCAACACATTATGGGTTATAACCTCTATGTAGTTAAATAAATTTGTGAAATTGAAAAAATAAAATTATTTGAAAGTTTTTTTTTGAAATATATGATAGTGTAGATTTCATTATATGTCTTTTTTTTCTAATCATTTTTTATTTCCTACACGAAATTTCAACCATTCATTGTGTTATCTATATATTTTTTCTATGATTTGTTGAAAGTTCTCGAAATAAATATTTCATTGAATTTTTTATTTTTCTTATAGTTTGGTATTGTTCATTTACTAAAATTGTGTGACAATCAATATTAAGAAATATAATAATTACTACTATCTCATTGGGGAATACTTTCAAATGCATTGTCAAACATCCCTCACCAATTTATCTAATCGCACCTACTTGATAAGTTGGAAAATGATAAGTAAAAAACTCTATGATAGGATGAACAACAAAATAAAATTACAATATGAAAGATGGTTTCATTTATGAAGTTATTTATGATTTAATTTCAGATTGTTGAAAAACCTCTTGTTGAAAAGTGGTGGGTGTAAACCTTTCTAGGTGATTACGAAATATTTACATAGTCAAAAATAACTTTAGTTGAAAATTGTGATGTGATGACATAATCCTTATTTTATTCTCAATTTTTTTTTTCTCCTCTTTTTTTTTGAATTGTTTTTCCCTCTTAACTAAATTGTTTTTGTTCTTCTCTTCTTTGAATTTTTTTCTTTCTTTATTGGATTATTCTCCTTTCGCTTTTCTTTGGATCTCTTTTCCTTTTTTATTGGATTGCTTTCCTCCTGCTTTTTGTTTCAATCTCCCTCTTTAGTAGATTTTTTTTCTCCTCCTCTTTTCTAATTTTTTCCCTCCCTATTTATTATTTTTTAATTGTTTTTTCTGATTTTTTTCCTTTTTTATTATTTTTTTCCTTTATGGATCCTTTAATTTAACCATGTATAGGTTAGTCTAGCCAAGATTAGATTAATTTAATTTAATTGAGTTTAATTTAGCCAATTTTATTTTTATTTAACTAAGATTATTATTTTTATATTAAGTATATTAAAAATGAAATTTTTGCTACTTGTAATTGCCTTCAATATGTTGTTCAAAGTTATTTTTTCTTCGAAATTTTGAATCATTAGAATTATTTAAAAATGCACAATTTGAAAGTGAATATGTCCCCTTCACCTCACTATTAATTTGAAAATATGAAAAATCAAATTTTTATGAACACAAAAACTGTAACTTTCAAATCTTAATTTCAAACATTTCCTTTAAACCACATAAATCATAAACTTCATAATATAACAAAAAAACTCACAACCTTAGCAATTGTTATTGGAACATTATTATAATTCAAAAACATTTATGTTTCAGAAAAGTTGTTTAAAAATAATGGAATTACTTTATTTTGTAAACATATGGTTTAAAATGTAAAACTTTTTTGAGTTACAATTTTCATCCATTTTTTTTAATCTCCCTCTTCACAAGACTCATGTGCAACAACCTTTCCGTATGTTATTAACATTATAGATTGAAAAAAAAATTGAACTTGCATTCTGAAACATTTTGCATTGTCATAAAAATAATCATTTCCATGACTTTTCAATTATTCAAATATAATGACAAGTTAAACATTATTGGCCTATAACCTTAATTATTTTGTGCCCATTTGTTCAATTTAATATACTCGATTTTTTTGTGTGATAAGGGAGGAAATGAACGTCTCATCCATCTCTTCCATTACTTTGCACAATCCTATAACAAAAGTCATATAATTGGTTATAGATATTTTGTTGATATTCGTAAATTATGTTCTTGAACAAAATAAGCAAAAAAAAAAATGAACGAATTAATCATGCAAACAAACAAGGTCCTATTAAAAACACAACCTATACATTTATCTTAATTACAATATAACTGATCCAAAATAACATAGTGCAATGATATTTATTGTTATTGAAAATGAATACAAGTCACACTTTTGTTTCAATCCCATAAATTTCATTATAAATTATAATACTATGAACTTATGATAAAATCTAGAACTTTTAAACTATGAAATTGGTGTCAACCCATGTATTTTAATTGTCTTTATATTAAATATTCTATAATAATTTTATGTGAGTTTTAAAAAATTCCAAAATATATTTTGAATGAATTTTTAATAAACACTTTAAATAAATAAATAATAATTTACATTGATATATATTTTTTTTTAAGGTTCACATGTTCATGAAATTGTTTCAAATTTTCAAGATCTAAACATGAAATTAAATCCACTACATCGTGCAAAAACCTTATCATTTGGAGGTTTTTTTATTTTTCTAAAATTTTAAATATATTAATCAAAGTAGTGATTACAATTACTTGTGTAAATGTTAGCAAAATTGCACTTAAAGGCTAATCAAAATGGCAATTGAAGATAATTTATTAATACCATAAAATATTGCAATTAATGAAATGTTAATCCAAGGCAATTGGTAAGTGAATACTTTAAGTTAAAGCAAAATGACAATACATATATTTTTTGGAAGGCCAAATAAAATGTAAAATCAAAAACTACAACATTAATCTCAATGGAAAGGGGAGATTTTTAATGTATCCTAAATGACAATTAAAGATTAAAGTTTTCTTAATACCAAATAATATTGTAATTAAATCAAAATTTTATCAAAGAATAACAACTTGATAATGAAAAATTTACTACTAAGTTCAGAATATGTAGATTGCGTTAATCATAACAAGTTGAAAAAGGTTTTAAATATATGATTATGAAGACCAAATTCATATGAATTTAAAAAGATGTAACTAGATTTAATTAAACTATTATTTATATAACTACCTAACTGTTGAATTTAATAATTTATTTAGTGGTTGAATTTCATATTGATTTCAATTATGTGCATTGACTCACACATGATAATTGGCTGAAAGTTGGAGATGGAGCACGAGGGTGGGTATGGACCTCAGAGCTTCAGACAAGTTTCTACTTCATCTCCTACCTTGCATAGAGTCGCTCCCGAATTAGCAGAAAAACAATGCAGCATACCTAGAATAGGGGACATTTGGATCCCTAAGTTAGAGGTGTCACCAAATCACTTTGCAGGATTGTATATACCCGGTGTTGAAGACTTATTCCAGCAAGGAGATCGTTTGATTCAGGTGGAGCATATCGGGTCAAGATCTCGCCTTATTAGCTAGAGGATCTGGCGGAACCAGGAAGGAGCATGGAGGTTCCAACAGGTTTCATCGGATGAACAACATTTTTCTACTGTTCCATCAAATTTCGAACCCTTGAGACCGATACATGAAGGAGCATAGTCTAAATTTGCTCCATGACTTGAATGTGTTTTGTTAGCATTTTAATGATCAGAACTATGATACAGAAGTCAAGATTCTGATTAATCTTGGTTTGCATCTGTAATTTTTGTCTGAAGGATTTTTTTGTGGAGGGGACTGTGGCATTCTTGTTGTGTTACAAAACCTTTAGGAGATGACGAGTCCACAAGGGTTGGACGATTTGTTTTGGGGACGTGACTATGAGGACGTCACTGACTGGGTTGAGCGGTTAACTATGGCTGCCGAGGTCCGTGATCTTACCCCAGACAAATTATTCAAGATCGTTAAGCTAAACCTATGTGGTCGTGCAAAGGAGTGGTTTCGGAGACTTCAGCCTGCACCTACTGACTGGACTGAGCTATGGACTTTGATGATCCAAAAGTATGGCAATATAGATGCTGATGACATCCGAATGAAAATGGATGTCATCAAGCAAGAACCCAAGGAGCGGGTTCAGAAGTATTTCGAACGTCTGGATAAGATGTTTCGAAAAGGGCAGATACAGGATGTGGAACAAAAAAGGAGGTTCCTGGCCAAACTGAGGCCAGAAATCCGGAAGTTATGCGTTGTGAGAGTATTTGCAGACATCGAGGAGTTGGTGGCTGCTGCGATTGAGGTGGAGAGAGTTTTAAGAGAACTGGGTGAAACACCATACGAGCCTCTCAAGGAGGAACGGGAAGAGGGGAACGAAGAGGATACTACGGGGAAGCAAGTTGCTGCTTTAAATAGCACTCTGATTAATTTTTTTAAAGGAATTGGGCCAGCTCCAGCATCCGCGTCCTTTTCCAATGTGTTAGGGGTATGCCAGATCTGTCAAGCAGGAGATCACAAAGCCACCACATGTCCGAGGCTCAATGATGCACGGCCAAAATGCGCCAAGTGTAGTATGCCACATAGGACGGAGAATTGTGGAGTCAAGTGTACCTTTTGCACAGGCCTGGGGCACTCGGAGGATCGATGTTGGAGGAAGCCCAAAGATGGGAAGACGCATACTGGGACGGCAAACTTCGTAGAAGTTCTGCTGAATGATGAAGAAGCAATGCTAAAGCAAATTAACAGGTTGTGTGGCAATTAAAAGGTATTTTCATATACTCGAGTACCACGAAGACGAGTTCCTGTTGAGGTGACACCAACAGCCAACGCCCCCTCTACAGAAGTTGACGAAGAAGGCATGAAGGTGAATCGGGAGACTACAGTCAAATCAAAAATCCTTTCACATTTCATAAAAGGGAAGATTGCCCTTAGTCCAATGGAGACAGTTTTAATGATTCCTGGGGAGCTGGAGCATTTGGAGAACTTGGTAAAGCTCGCTTGCAGGAAGAAGGATGCAGAATTGGTGACTGATCAGGTCTCGGTTGTTTCGCCTGTTCCGGCAATCAGGCGAGTCTGTGTAAACAAGACCAACAGGAGCAAGACACTCCATTTGCTGGTGGAGATAAACAGGTATATCATAGAAGGACTTGTAGACACAGGGGCATCGATGTCTGTCATGGCTGCCGCTGTGGTGAGGGAAATGGGGATGATGCATTCAGTCGTCGGCTCTGAGAGCTACAAGACGGCATCAGGGGTTGTGACTCAGGCCCTAGACGAATCGGTGAGGTACCAGTAAGTGTCGGAGGTGTTCATTGTACCATGACCTTCATGGTGGTGGACACGGATAGTTATGATGTATTGTTTGGCCTGGATTTCTTGATGAAGATCGGAGTTGTCGTGGATGTGGAGAGAGGACTCATCTAAATAAGAAGAGGACCAGGGACTAATGTGGAGGTGTTACCATTGACTATGGTAAATTTACTGTAGAGTGTAAGTTCGGAATCTCAGGAGCAGGATGCTGCTAGCATAAAAGGCACATTACGTGAGACTTTGGAAGTAAATCTTGAGAAATTGTCATTGGATAACTCTGATGTGGATGAACAGGAGAATGTGTCAGAGTCAGTATCCGACACTAATACGGATGATGACTGTGAGGAGGGATTACAACCAGTGGAGCAAATGGATGAAGCATCCGAATTCGGAAACACCGAATTTGAAGAACTGGTATTGCAGGAGGGACCAGAGCAAATTTTGTAGCTGACGCTGCAAGATCAAACCGATGGATTCATGAAAGAAGAGATCTCAGAGTCTGATGATTATGCTGATTGGATACAATGGGTGTCTGATGCGGAGGAGCGAAGGACATGCAACAGGGAATCTGCAGTGTGTGCAGAACTACCTGCTATGCTGCAAGCCCATCGACCAACTAAGAATGAGAATCCTTCCGAGCGATTAGCATCATCATCAGAGTGCTCGAATGCGGGCACAAGATGGGAAGAAATATCTCAGAAAATTTGGGTTGATCGCGATCTAGGAGAGGAGAGGAAGCAGCAACTCTGGAAAATGCTAGGGAGTTATCAAGACGTGTTCGCATGGAGCAAGAGAGAGTTGGGTTGTTGCACCATTGGTGAACACAATATTGATAAGCAAAGATTTCCGCCTTGCAATATGTCTCCGGGCCGTCTGTCTTTCTGGGAAGAGACTGAAGTAAAGAGGCAGATCGATGCACTGGTTGATCTGGGTAAAATGAAACCCAACAACTCTAAATATGCTTGTCGAGTGACACTGCCAGTTAAGAAGGATGGAAGTAGGCGATTCTGCGGAGATTATCGACCTCTCAACACTCAAACGCGTCGAGATATGTTTCCAATGCCACTTGTTGAGGACGTGATTGATCAGCTAGGGAAATCGACCTGGTTTACCACTCTCGACCTGCAGTCAAGTTTCTGGCAAATTCGGATGGCTCCTGAAGATGTATGATTGGACAGTCATGCCATTCGGGCTCAAAAATGCAACGAGCACATTTTCTCGGACTATGGCAGAGGTTTTCAAGGACATGGGTAGCAGATTCTTGAAGGTGTTTGTTGATGACCTTAATGTGCATAGCGAAAACTGGGGGGAGCACCTTCGACACCTCAACAAGGTTCTCTGTAGACTCAGGGAAGTCAATTTGAAACTTAACCCGAACAAGTGTTGCTTTGCTACCAAGACGATATCTTTTCTGGGTCACATGGTGAGCAAAGAGGGTATCCAACCCGACCCTGGAAAGATTGAAGCAGTGTTGCATTTTCCAACACCAAGAAATGTAACGAATGTCAGATCATTCCTAGGTCTGACAGGCTACTATCAGAAGTATGTTAAAGGATACTCAAGTTTGGCAGGCCCATTGTTTGCGTTGACCAGGAAAGATGTGCCGTTTGTATGGGATATGAGTTGTGAGTAGGCGTACCAGACACTGAAAGCAGCGCTGGTAAATGCACCTGTGCTCACACGACCAGATTTCAAGCGAACCTTCTGGTTGGATGTGGATTGGTCGCCCAAAGGTGTGGGAGCAATACTGTCACAGAACGATGGGAAGTTCGAGAGGGTGGTGGCTTATGCCAGTAAGAGTCTGACTGAGGCTCAAAGGAAGTTCCATCCAATGGAGGGAGAGTGCTACGCTCTAATCTGGGGTGTGATGCACTTTCGGTAGTACCTGCACATGAAGCATTTTATCCTGCGCACGGATCATAAGCCACTGGAGTGGTTGGCAACTGTTTCAGATACACATGGTAGGAGGGGTAGATGGGTCGACTTGTTACAAGACTTCAGTTTCAAAATCATGCACCGACCAGGATTCAAGCATGCCAACGTGGATGCAATGAGTAGAAACCCAGTTGGATCAGCTGCAGATGATGACGACTTTGGTGAAGGAATCCAAGACGTCACAGCTGATGCATCTGCAAGAGAAAGGGAGCTGCTATATG
>Ga0209208_10009347_pt1 | contig 12900 bp, 10 predicted proteins | sample S1TSphfallax_3_FD_187694 | JGI IMG/M metagenome (GOLD analysis project Ga0209208, IMG submission 187694) | Host-associated microbial communities from peat moss isolated from Minnesota, USA - S1T2_Fd - Sphagnum fallax MG (SPAdes) (version 2) | ecosystem: Host-associated > Plants > Peat moss >...
TTGATGCAGATTCAAGCTTAATCTACTAAACCTTCTTCCTAGTCTAATCCCTGGGCTCCCAACTCGACCCTCTACCCCTTTCTAGAGTTGGAAGCCGAGAGCGTGCCTCCAAGTCTCAACTTTCCGCAACTTGACTTTGTGAAACCCCCAAGTGGGTTTCACCCCGTGACTTGGGAGCGCGTCACTATGTTTCAAATGCCCTTCTTATTTGTCTTGGACCCCAAAACAAGAAACTTGTGTTGTAGAAGTTTTTTTCAACTTAGAAAATTTGTCCTAATTTACCTAATTACATTGTTCCAACAAATACAACTCTTGCACAATAAGAAGTTATTGCAAGAATGAACAAAACTTTACGAGAGGTCAAAAGTTCTAAGTCCAATCTTGAACTTATTAATAAACATTGTCTCATTTATTCAATTATTCATGTAGGTCCATCTTCTTCAATGAGTGGATTTGTAAGAGTTGTAGGTCTACACCCTAGAAATATTGCTAATGCATTGGAAAGGCATAGGATAGACAATAATCTAGGCATCCCCTTATGGTCACTATTAGTCAGGAACCGCAAGATTGATGGTTGCACAATTGATGTCAAGAATGTTGCAATTGCATGGTGGGCATCTAAGACTCATGGGTTAGGGTTAAACAACATCAATTCATCTCCACTTACTCCTATTTTATTTGTCATATGATTTGTATACAAATTGCAAAGTTACGTTAACACCACAAAAGATGTAATAATAATCATAAATAGTAAACCAAGCTAGTCAATTACATCAACCAAAAAAATGCAATAAAAAGCAATACTCATGTAACCTTAATATATATCTATAATTATAGGATATATGAGTATGAGTAGTTAAAATAATTCAAATTAGTGACAAAGTTTTTCATTGCATTGTCACATATTCAAAGGAAAAATTGTAGCATTCTACAAACCAAGCCAATAATTTGCATCAACCAAAAAAATGCAACAAAAAAATGCACTCTTATAATCTTAATACATACCTACAACTATAGGTGATTTATGTCTGTTAGTAACTAAAATAGTCCAAACTAGTGACCTAGTTTTTCAATGCCTTGTCACACATTCAAAGCAAAATGTGTAGCCTTCTCCACATATCTATTATATGTTGTGAAATGACATGAGTGCCATCCATCATTTGCCAAAAATAAAATAAAATTAATGAATGTATTAATCCATTTGTGGGAGGACAAAAGTTAAGTCTTACTAAGCCAACTGATTGTGAAAATGCTCAATCAATAAAAATGAAATACATGCTTGAAGTTTGAATAAGTAATTGACTACTAAGGCCAAGTTGAATAAACACATTCATGTGCAATCCTAAAACATACCTACAACCCACATGAGATGGGTTTGAGTAGGTAACTATCCATATTGGTGATGTGACTTTTCAAACCCTTATCACATACTTGAAGAACAAGGTGCAAGCTTTTACATAAATCTATTATGCATTATGGCATGAAAGAAATGTCACGGACATTCCTATTTTGCCAAAAAGAGAATGGGATTGATTAAAGGTTTGTTGATACAATTGTAGGAAGATAAAAACTTGAATTTAGTGCCTATTCATTATGAATATGCTTAATCAATAGAAAACAATACCAAGGTGTACTTTGAGCAAGTAATTGACTATTGAGATAAGGTGGATATAAACATATTCAACATACAATACAAATAACAATATACCTACAACCCAAATGAAATGGGTTTGAATAGTTGTATAGTCTAGATTGGTGGAGTTGTCTACTACCTTTTCACCCACTCAAGAGAATGATGTTCAGCCTTTTGCATAGGTCTATCATCAATTGTCCCTTATATAAACAAGTGTTCATATAAACTAAACAATTTATGAAACATATGTTGAACAAATGTCTAATGGGCAACAATATTCCAACTATTATTAGACCTTAGTAGAAGCCTGAAATAATTTCTCAACCATGGAATGTAATGAGGTTGTAAAGATGCGAACTCATAGTTGGTCCAATGAGACAATGTTTGAGTTTACACTTCAAATATTGGACTTTGATTAATTAGCAATTGATATGGGTGGGACCACAAACACTAGTAGAAAATGGCCATTTTGCAATTGGTCCATGCGATTAATTTTTAGTAGCAAGCAACATTTGCAACTAAAATCTTAATAGTCACATTGGACAAGTTACATTGACATTAGTTGCAAACGACAACAAATTTTGGATGAAAGAAAAAATTAAAGAAATATGCCTTCATCTTTTGATTGGTCATATATGTATTGTCGTTTGCAACTAAGATCCAACTTTTTTGGTGAACAATGAGAACAAGTTATGCATTGCCACATGTCCCAACTCTTAATAATTAAAAATATATAATTATTATTTTGAAATAATTTAAGACGTTTAATTTTGATGTTTGGATGTTTTAGATTGTGACATATGGTGCAATAGAAATTTGCCATGTGGCATATTAATTGAAAATTTCCAAATTATTTTTAAATCAATATTTAAATATGTACGTTGAACTAGGTACCTAGCTACCTATATACATGCCTACCCATCTAGGTTAAACACCTATTTACCTAACTAGGCCAAATACCTACTTAGGTAGGTAGGTAGGTAGGTAGAAAAGTAAGTAAGTAAGTTAGGGAAGTAGGTAGTTAGGTGTAAGTACATGAATATTTTTATTTGATTTTGGGTGAAGTTGGTTTTATTGATTCATCCCATATGCCCATCTTTTTAAATATGAAAATGTTAGACAAAACACCTTCTTTATGTACTTTTCAATATGAGAATGAAAGCCAAACATATGGGATACAAAAATTAGTTAGAAGTCATTTGTGATTAAATTTTTTTAATTACAAACTACTTGCAACTAAAAAAGTTTATCTCGTATGTTTTGGTTTTCATTTTCATCTTGAAAAGTGTATAATTAAGTAGGCAAGTGACAACTAACTATCTGACTAATTAGTTAATGAATAAAATATAGAAGAATAAATTAATATAATAACTGAAATATTCAGTATTTAATAATTATTAACTATTAATTATCATTAATTATTCCTAGGATGGCAACAATGACGAGAGGTCCACATGTTGTAATCTTTTGGAGCTTTTGATGAAGAATTGAGCTAAATGAAAGAGTGCAATCTTAACATTATGAATTGTCATTCACAAAATGTCAGACCATCACCTTCATTATGAACAGCAATGATGAGTTAATTGCCATGACATTAAACTCAATTCTTCATTAGCTCCCAATGTTGGGTGTAAATGAATATATATTATTTGCCCAAAATTTTGTGTAAACAATTATAGAAATATTTATGTGTCCTCAACCTCTATTGCATTTTTAAAAGCAATGTGGAAGACATAGTTATGATGTTAATTAACACTATTTAATATACACAAACATTTATTCAAAGTTATTTAGATGACCATATTATATGACAAGTTGTTTTGACCTTCATAAGTGTATGGTGGAGTTAACCATTTGTAGATAGGGCATAATACATATTGAATTAATTTTGGACTTTGAAAAAGTTCAAAAATAAAAACAATGAATTTTGAGAGTTTAAAGATGAATAAACTAACATCTTCAACCTAGTGGGCACCAAACAAAGTGTTCAAATGAAAAAATTTCATAAGAATTTTTTTTCACAATGAGAAAAATTATCATTCATGATAATAGATAAACTCGATGACCACCAGATTTTAAGAACTAAAAGACTATAAAAAGACGGGTGTAGAATTAAAACATTGCATAACATTTTTAAGTGAACAATTCATTGGAAAAATAAAAAAACACAATTTGAAATATTTACTAAACTTTATGCCATTGAATTCTATATAATATCAACAAAAGAATTTACAATACCAAAAGTGATTGTATCTCGTAAACCATTAGTGGAGCATTAGACAAAAAAGCTTGTAAGGCACTAAGCAATTGAAAAAAGTTATTTATTAAAAAATATAGTCATTTAGTGGCCACCAATGAATATATTAAACCTAGCTGGAAAAGTATTAAAGCATGCAACCTTGAATAGGAAGAAATTGCTTATTATGAAATATGAAATATGAATTTCACCCACTAGAGTTTAACACCAAAGTAAACTTCAAGTACATAAAAAACAATGAGTATCAATTTATTGATTTCATACAAATACATTGAGTATCAAAATTTATTTCATTGTCCATATAGGAATTTGGATTATGAGTTACTAAAATTGGAATTCCACTCTACAAGCAACCAAAAATAGAGGAATCGTATAACCTTTTAGACCAAGAGGCAAATATGTAACTACATCCTTTGCTTCTCTAAAAAAAAAACATGGTTGACAACATGATTTTCTACAAGTTAGAATTGTTAATGCCTTTGCATGGTATGTAAACAAAGATCAAAATCCATTGCAAACATAAGTGAATAATTGAAATTTCCCCAAAACTATAAACATTAGACAAAAAAAAAACAACTAAATGAACATGAAATGAAAGACATGGAAAACATAATTGAAACAAGGATGGGTTTAAGGTCTACATAGGGCATCACCTAAAGGAAGTTGCAATATTGCTAGATCCTCACTCAAACTTCCTTCAAATTACTTGAACAAAAAATAAGACATATATTGAAAACTGAATTGTAGCCTCGAAAATTGCATAATGATTGTGAAATGGGCATAAACCATGTTTGCACAGGGCAAACCTTTCAATGTTGACCACAACCAAAATGCAAGGTTTAACCATTGCACCTTGTTTTTGGATAACTCACGTCCTCTAAATGGCTCAAGGAAAAAGTTCATTCCATTTTGGATTTCAAAGGGCCATGCTAGGTTCGTCATTAATGAACAATGTTTGATCCATGTGCCCATAAAACAAACCTTTGTAAGCAAGGTGAACTCGATCCAAGTCTTTCAAATAATAATAAACTGATTGTGCAAGCTAACTGATTGTTGCAGTGCATTATTCATGTCCCCAAACAAACACAAATTGATTGATGAGAGTTTTGGGCATCAAAAAAGGTAGAATTTCAAGGACATCTTTTAACAATGTACACGACCAAATAACAATGTAAAAATGTTCAAATGCTTGAGAAAGGAAATTTTGTACTCCAACATGAATTTCCAACTTGGATACATCTAAGTTTTTCCTAATCTTTTGTTGACCCCCTTGAAGAAAGGCACATTTTTGGAAAGTAGCAAATAACACCATTGACATTGAGAATGAGGAGCTTTTTAGTTGTGCCAGATTGAGGTTGAAAAGTTTGAATCCTCGTCTTTGCATTAGAAAGAGAAACATCATGCACCTATTAAAAAAAAAGGTTAAAAAACAAAAAGAAATTCAAGAATGAGTAGAGGCCTTGATCCTTGTCGTAGGATATGTTAGTCCAACAAAAAAATTACAAAAATTAAATTAATATCCAAAATATGGAAGGATAATTTTGATTAGGGATTAAGTAGGAACATGGACTAAAAACACACAAATCATGACATGGCAACCACTAAGTGGATGAAGGAGAACACTTGGTGGTCACTAGGTATATGAAGGAGAAAACTTAGCGGCCACCAGGTAGGTGTTGGAGAATACTTGGCAACCACTAGGTAGATGTTGGAGAAGATCTAATGGCCACTAGATGGTGGTAGGAATGTGAAGTCCAACCCAAGGCCTAGTAGCCCAAAACCAATTGCTTTAAAGATAAAGTGTACAAGCAACATTCAAGCAATAAAATGAAATATTTTTAATAATTTTGATCAAAAGGAAAGTTATGAGATATTCAAACAAATTCTTTTTGAGGATGAATAATTAATAAAGCACTTTTTGTTTCAATTTCATAATGTTATAAAAAGTGGGTTGGCAGGTTTGATTGCATTTCACAAATAACATTTTTAAAAGTCCTAAATTATCTTAATCAATACAACTACTCCTACTAAAGGGATTGTGTTCAACAAAGGTGGGAACAACATATCCAGACGAATGAAGATTTTCCAAATAAGGGAAAATAAACCCCAACAAATATTGATCCTCCCCACAAAGGTTATCAAATGATTCCAAAAAGATGGCATTATACAGGTTGTTAAACATGCATTTGTATGGCATATCCTCTACGAGCAATGTGTTGCTAGTGTGAATGTAAGAATAAGTAAAAAAGAAAATATCAAGGTTTTTGTGGAAAATTGGCTTGTCGGGTTTATTCGGTAGGAAATGAAAATTTCACATGCAAAATTCCTGATTAAGCATTTTGGAAACATGTATAAAGATTTGTGTTTTGTGCCAAATTTGATCAAAATAATTATAGATATTGTGACACTAGGTTGCAAACCAAATATACACATGGAATTGAGTAAGACATTTTTCCAAGATTTCCTTCAAGTTCTGATCACGACAACATCAACACACACATACATGTAAAAAAAAAAACCATGTTTGTAGATTTCATTACCAATTGCCTCCTATGCATGAAAAAAAAAAAATTAGAACCTTTTCAAATAAATGGAGATTATCCATTTTCATAACAATACTTCCAAACACAAGCAAACAAAATATTTCAATATTTAAAAGATTTAAAAAAAAATGATGATATATCATTTTTTGAATATCTAATTTTTAAAAACCTTGATGAAAGTACATATATACTAAGTTTGAGAAGTAAATGAACAAAATTGTACATTTTCTTAAAATGAACTCCCAAAAACATAAAAACTAATGCATTTAGTATATGTGTTGTTCATTTGTGGTTTGCAAATATAGATATTTGATTCATCTTGGACCCATATGCATATGCAACATATTGCACATCATATATGATAAAAATAGATAAATCAATAACATTAAAACTACATTCAATAATAAAAAATGCATTGCAAATAATATAGATGCAAATACAAGAATTCAAAAGTTAGGTAACGCTTTTCTTAATGCCCAACAAATGGTTGTTCAACTTGCTGTTTACGTTGGGCTTTTTCTACCATTATATCATTCATCTCAAACATTTCAATTCATAAATATTTTTCCTTTTGAAGAACATGTTTTTGTGTTAAAATTACAAGTTCCATTAAATGAATTGGAACCAAATTCAATTGATATGATGTGTTCATTGATCATAGACAAATATATTAATCATCATAATCAACATGAATCATTGTCATTAGCAAAATTTAGTTCTTTTATAATATTAAAAAAAACTCAAAACATCACAAACCCAAAATTATTAGATTTATAAATTATAATAAATATGAAGATGTTGAAAATTGGTTGAGAGAACAACTTTTATTGTATTCACCATTTCAAAATTCAGAAAACTCCCAACTTGGAACTAATGTAACCTAGCATGATGCATATTGTCAACAACATGATGAAATTTATAAAATTAAATGTATTTTCAACTACCACATGCCATATCCAAATACAAAAGAAATTGATGATTCAATAGATTCAAAATTAAAACCATTACATTCAACTAAGATTTGGATTAATGATATAGACAATGAAATAAATGATCCACATCTTACAATTCTTGTAATAAACACAATCAATATTAAACACTATGATTTACAATCTGATTTTGTTATTCAATCATGCAATGCATCAAACTAGAAATCATAATTTTTAAAAGATACAAATTTCACAAAATTATCATATTCCATGATTATGGAAGAATTTGAATATTGTGGTTTACTTAGACAACTAAATGAAGAACAAAGATTAATATTTGATGATGTTATGCAGATAAAACAATTGTAACCTAATACATTGATATGTTTATTTTTGATAGGGTGTGCTGAAACTGGAAAAACTTTTACATTGAAACTCATAATTCAAAGATTATTACAATTATACAATATAAACATATATTCTAACTTAACAAAAACCAAGGCTTTATTTATGACATCAATACGTAAAATTGCTTTCAATATGAACAATTTAATAATACATTCAACATTGAACATACTTGTTCAACAATCCTTATTTAATATACTAAATTATCATCATATTCATTAAATAGGTTTACATGTCGATATGAACAATTACAACTTGTTGGTGCTAGAATGTTTAATGTTATAAATAATAAGCTAAGATCAATAAAACACGTTGAAAACAATTTTTTTGGTGTTGTTGATGTTATCATGATAGGTGATTACTATTAAACACCCCCTATGAAAGATAATTGGGTCTTTCAAAATATCAAAGATAATGTTAATGCACAAACATTAATTTTTTGGTAAACATATGTCCAATGTTATGAACTAAATAAAGTTATGCAATGGTATTTATAAAAACTTTGAACAAATTTCGTCTTGCAACAAAAAATAAAAAAGATATTGAATTTATAAATTCAATTTGTAATTGACAACCACCTAACAATTTTACTATTCTGTATTTATTTTATACAAATAAACTTGTGCAAAAACACAATGAAAATGTGTTCATTAACACATTAGCCCCACATTTATTTTCAAAGCAATGGACATCAACCATCAATCATGCCCACCATCTTACAAAATTTTCAAATGATTTGAGTAAAGTTGTAAGTTTGCATTCTACAATTGATATATAAAAAGATTTGTTGGTTGAATTATGTGATGATAACGATGTAACATTTGATGGTCTTGTGAATGGAATTGATGGCATTTTAAAAACATTAACAAAATATTGTGTAAAAACCATTATATGGACACTACTACAAAAGTGGGGTGCAATTTAGTAGCCTAAATGACTATGGGACCTTAAAAGTGAAATAATTTCATTGCATTTTACTGATTTCACCCTGGTGAAAATTATTTCACTATAATATCATTATGTAGACATCATGTTTCATTACTACTTAACATGATTCACTATTATAATTCACTATAGTAAATAAGTTTTTTTCTATGTTTTTAAAAATATTCTATCTATGTTACTTTATGATATACCTTATATTATTTTAAGCTACTTTAGTTATTTTAACATATATTTTATGCTATTATAGGCTATTATAAATTATTGTACCCTAAACTATTATATGTTATTTTACTTTAAGGTATCTTAACTAGTTATTTAAGGTCATTATATTTAATGTTATTATAAATTATTTTTTCCTAATTATAATAACTTAAAATAATTTAAAATAAAATATAATGACTTAATGTAAAAATAATTTAAAATAAAAAATAATGACCTATGAAAAATAATTTTAAATATTGTACAATATAATAACTACTAATAGCCTATGATATTATAACATAGAACATCCAACAATAATTTATAATACAATAATCACCAATAGTTGTAATATAACATATAATAACTAATAATAACATATAATACAATAACCATGAATAACCATTAATAAAATAACCATCAATAACCACCAATGGTTTACAACGGAATAACCACTAATAGCCATTAATAAAATAACCACCAATAACCACCAATAGCCATTAATATAATAACCATTAATATGACAACCACCAATAGCCATTAATATAATACCCACAATAACCACTAATATAATATCAATTAATAAGCACCAATATCCACTAATATAATATCAAATAATAATATAGAATAATCACCAATAGAATAGCCACCAATAATCACTAATATAATAACCATTAATAACCACCAATAAAATAACCATCAATAGCCATTAATATAATAGCCATTAATAACCACCAATATCCACCAATAAAATAACCATCAATAGCCACTAATATAGTAGCCATTAATAACCACCAATATCCACCAATAAAATAACCATCAATAGCCACTAATATAGTAGCCATTAATAACCACCAATATCCACCAATAAAATAACCATCAATAGCCATTAATATAATAGCCATTAATAACCACTAATATCCACCAATAAAATAGCCACTAATAGCCACTAATATAATAACCATTAATAAACACCAATATCCACCAATAGAATAATCATTAATAGAATAGGCACCAATAGGCACCAATAGAATAACCACCAATAGGCACCAATAGAATAACTACTAATGGCCATTAATAAAACAACCATTAATAATTATTAATAGAGTAACCATTAGTAAACATTTATAATCACGAATAGAATAGGTATTAATAGCCATTAGTAACCACCAATAACCTTAATTAAAGAAGAACTAATAGCCATATATTAGAATTGCTTAGGATTGCCAAATTTTTTTTTGAGTGAAATAATTTATAATAGAAAAAAACAATTTAAGGTGAAGTAGCATATAATAACCTATAATTGCCAATAATAATGTAAGGTGAAATAACCTTCAATAGCCAAAAGTAACTTATAATAGCTACAAGTAGTCTAAACTGAAATAATTTACAATAGCCAAAACAACTTATAATAGCTGAAAATAGTCTAAGGTGAAATAAACTAAAATAACAAAAAATAATTTAGAGTAACCAAAAGTAGCCTAAGGTAAAATAACCAAAAATAACCAAAAGTAATTAAGAATAACCATAAATAACTATGAATAATGTAGGGTGAAATAATTTAAATTAATAAAAAATAGTCATATAATAATTGAAAATGGTTTAACATACGTAGTATTATTATATTGACAAAAAAATCCATTTAAAAAAAAATTCCAAAAGAATGATTTTAAATTTTCAAAAGGGAGTAAATGTAATTATGTATATTATTGAATTAAAAAAAATGTAAAATTGAATCATTTCATTTGAACAAAATTCAATAAGATATAAAATTTCAAAGTTTATGTTTTTGTAATGTTTAAAATGAAATATTTGAGAAATAAAATGTAATGTAACATATTACCACAACAAGTGAGGTGGCTTGATGGTAAGGGTGTTTACTTCTATTCCAAAGGTCAAGGGATCAAATTTCATGATTGATGTTATGTGTAGTCAACAATGTTGATCGGAAATCCTCCCATTGAATTTTTAGAATAGGTGCTTAGGTTGATTATGTGACCTACCTACCTAGCTAGGGTTAGGTTTTAAACCTAGCTTAGGTAGTGACACATGTCAATAAATCATAGGTTTAAAAAATCATGAAATTGTCAATAATATTATATATTAAATAATTAAAATTTAATTGATTTCCATGTTGGTTAGTTAAATAACTAGCAAGTGAATGGTTTGGTAAATTTGTATTTCACTTGAAAATAATCTTGTTTCATTTGGTATTAATGAAATAATTCATTGTTCGTAACAACTGGTCCCCGTTCACTAAGGGGTTAAACAATTCCATTAAATAAAAATGTCCAAATTCATTCAAAATCTAGTGAAACCCAAAGTGAATTAAGATGCATTTTGTAGTAGTGGGATAATGTTTCAGAACTATAAAATTGGAACACTAACAAAAGAAAAATATAATCATTATTACAATAACAACATTGATTCAAAATGGACACCAATTGAACATATCATCAAAGATATAAGAGTTGATAAATCTTAATCATTTATCATAACAAAGATTCAATTTTCAATTCAACTTGCAGTAGCAATAACCATTCATTATTCTTAAGGATTATCATTAGATGAATTGGTTTTTGATCCCAATAACATTAAAAAACATGGGTTAACATATACAATATTATCCTACATTCAAACAAAAGAAAAACTATTTTTGTTAATTCCTCTCCAACATGAAGTTTTCTATGTGGATCTAAGAGTACATGTAAAAATGAATAGATTGAAAACAATTGTAACTTGGATACCATCAATTCCTCAATATGAAAACGTACATAATTTTCATGTAATTATCCAAGCCTTGAATAAATTTCTTTACGCCAACATTATGAAAACATCAATCATGATCATAACCTTTAAATGTCTCATATCTTATGTCTTAAAGAAACAAGAATACACCATGCATCAAAGTTTTCTATGTGTACAAATTTATAAATTCATCAAAGTATTCATAAATTTCAATCCACGATGGTCATGGGTTAATGATGAAGTATGACATACACATACTTAGATTCCTTGAATACAATAATTAATGATGGTTCAAGATATATAACAACAACTTTTAATATTAATACACAAAAAAAATTAATTTGTATGTGTGTATAAAGCTCATTCATGTTCAATTTCTACATTCCTAAACAATTTTCAAACTATAATTCAACAATCTCCTAAACATTGTCCAATCATCATTATGGGAGATTTTAATGTTGACATTTAAAAAGACAATAACCAACCAAAAATAAATAAAAACTATTATATTTCATGGATAAATTCCAATTAAAATCACAATTTAGTGAAAACACTACAAAAGCTAGATCTCAATTACATTATATATGGGCAAATGTCCTTGGAAATGAATGTAAATTTGGTGTAATAGAAGCATATTGGTTAGTTTTTCACAAAGCAATTTATATTGCATTTAAATTACTAAACACACTTCCAATGTATAACAAAAAACCATTAATGTCTTCATTTATTTAAAGTGTAACATTTGTGAAAATATACATGTAAATGTTGCATTTTCCACCTAAGTATTATTCCCTAAATGTTGGCACCTAGTGGCTTCAATTTGCATATTTACATTTTTTTTTAGTGATTGTGTGCAAAAAAAATCGTAAATATCAATACCAAGACAATTGTTTTTTTGAATGATTATTCTATCCACACATACACCCATCAAACATCATAACAACACACCTTTCATGAAAAACCTAAACCCAAAATGCAACAAAAACAAATATAAGGAATGCCAAATTCTCAAACTTCAAAATGAAAATGAGACCAAAAATAAAAGTCTTTTCATTTAAATTATATCCATTCAATATTGATGTTTATTTCAGACATCAAAATACTTCATGCACATTGCTAAAAATTGTTTACATTATCCAAGTTTTTCAAACTTGGATTTTCTTAAAGAATATAATTAATCACAACTTGATATTCATTTGTATGATTAAAGAAAGGACAATGGAACTATGGTTTCAATTTCTA
>Ga0209208_10009348_pt1 | contig 12900 bp, 12 predicted proteins | sample S1TSphfallax_3_FD_187694 | JGI IMG/M metagenome (GOLD analysis project Ga0209208, IMG submission 187694) | Host-associated microbial communities from peat moss isolated from Minnesota, USA - S1T2_Fd - Sphagnum fallax MG (SPAdes) (version 2) | ecosystem: Host-associated > Plants > Peat moss >...
TATATTTATGGCTGTTGGTGGTTATTCTATTGGTGGATATTGGTGATTTTTAATGGTTATTACATTAGTGGATATTGGTGCTTATTATATTTATGGCTGTTGGTGGTTATTCTATTGGTGGATATTGGTGATTTTTAATGGTTATTACATTAGTGGATATTGGTGCTTATTATATTTATGGCTGTTGGTGGTTATTCTATTGGTGGATATTAGTGGTTTTTAATGGTTATTACATTAGTGGATATTTGTGGTTATTATATTAATGGCTGTTGGTGACTATTTTATGAATGAATATTGTTGGTTATTAATGGTTATTACATTAGTGGATATTGGTGGTTATTATATTAATGATTATTTGTGGACATGTTGTTAATGGATATTGGTGGTTATCAATGGTTATTGTATTAGTGGCTATTGGTGGCTATTATATTAATGGCTATTGATGGATAATCTATTAATGGTTATTGGTGGATAATCTATTAATTAACATTGGTGCATATTTTATTAATGGTTATTGGTGGATATTAATGTTATTATATTAATGGTTATTGCATTGTTAACCATTTATGGTTATTTTATTAATAATTATTAATGGATATTGATGATTATTCTATTGGTGGTTATTGTATTATAAGTTACTGTTGGTTATTATATGTTTTATTACGATTATTGGTGATTATTGGTGATTATTGTATTATAAATTATTGTTGGATATCATAGGCTATTGGTAGTTATTATATTATAGGGTATTTGAATTTATTTTTCATAGGTTTATTTTTATTCTAAATTATTTACTTTAGGTCACAATATTATATTTTAATTTATTTTAAGTTATTATATTTAGGATAAAACATTTTATAATAGGATAAAGTGAAATGACCTTGAATAATTTAAAGTAAAATTTGAAATAACATATATTAACTTAAAATTAAATAACTTAAGGTATAGTCTAAGGCCAATTGAATAATTTTATTTAGAATAATTTAAAAGCTTATAATAAGTTAGTTAAAATACCTTAAGGTAAAATAATGTATAATAGCCTATAATAATTTATAATAACATAAGGTATAAGTTAGAATAACTAAAATAACTTAAAATAATATATGGTATATCATAAAATAAACATATATATATATATACACGTATTTACTACAATAAATTAAATAATGAATTATGTTAATTAGTAATGAAACATGATGTTTACATAGTAATATTATAATGAAATAACTTTCACCAAGGTGAAATCAATAAAATGCAATGAACTTATTTCACTTTTAAGGTCCCATAGTGATTTAGGTTAATGAATTCCACTCTGTTTTTGTAGTAGTGAAAACATTTGGAAATTTTTTCTTGTTTTGTGAATGAGTTTGTCTTTTCTTTTTTTAACAAAGGAGCATATGTCAATGCAAAAGATGAGAATGGAAAAATGCCTTTGCATTTAACATTAAAAAACAATCATGATGAAATCATTTCAACCCAATTCATTAACCAAACTGAACACAACCATACAAACATTGGATACAAAAAATGTTGTGTTGCAAAAACATAATGAGGAGTATGTAATTTGCTTAAAAGGACACCAAGAACATTTGTCAGTTGTTATAGAAATTAATCAATGAAAAATATTGATATTCAAGAATCACATCAAAGTTATTATAGAAAGAGAAAAATAGTTGCAAATATAACTCAATACAAGGAGGAAGGCATTAAAGAATAAGTGGAAAGTGATAAGAAGGTATTGAAAAATGTTGCAAAAACTTTGGTGTGTGTCATAATGTTGTAGAATTAGGATGTTGGATTAGTCAAGGTCTTTTGGGAAGTTGAAACCTTCATGATTCAACTATATTACCAAGAAGAAGAAGATATGATTTGGCAATTAGGTGTTGTTCATGCACAAATATAGGATTTGGAGGAACAATTAGAGAGTAGTGAAAAAGAAGAAAAAGAAAAAAACGATTACAAGGTACAAATTTTATCAAATAACTCAATACATGCACCTAGTGTGATACAAGAAATGAAGTGGTTGAAGATGGAATTGACCAAGAGAACTATTGGCAAATGATAATGGAATAATAGATAAACACAATTCCAACTTCAACATCAACTACAAGAGGTTTAGTTCTAATTTCTAATTGAAGAACTTTTGTAAGTAAGGATAGTGCTACTTGTGAACCGCATATGCCAATTCAAAACTTGCATTAGACACATATCAAGATTAATCTTTGTTATGAGAATATGCCCATGGTATTAGTTCCTTGTGATGTAGACGTAATGGTTTGAAACCTTATACTTTTAATGACATGTTGCATATCTTCAAAAAACTAGAATATCTACTACCATTAATACCCAATCTAGAAGCAGATTACATGTTATATTGGTTTAAAACTTTTTTAATGATTAGACTTTCCCTTCAAGTGTTGGGAATAATCATTAAGCTAAAGGAATTTTAATTGTTGTGAAAATTTGACAATCTAGAGTATTAAGAATACTTGACTTACAACATTATTATGATTCTTTTTCAATAATTCCCATGGTTATGGAAGGTTATAATATCTTGCAAGTTGTTTGGGGTCTACATAATGCAATATTATTACAAATTGGAAGTGGCATATTATGACACTATAAGTATGTGTTGTCATAAATATTGGACTACATAATTTGATAAACCAAACTTCAATATGGTGTAGATTGAAAAGCTACTTGATCATATTCAGGTGCACATGGAAAATGAAAGGCACATGCAAATATTCATAACTTAGTGCTTATAACTTCATCAAAAGGTGGAATGTTTAGAAGTGATGGCAACAATTTGGTGACAATATAGTACACCAAGACCTAATTCTAGATTTGCTCAAACACATTTTGGAAAAGATCCTTATACACTATGCACAACCATTCATCATGTGGGTCATTTGCTAAAGTAATTACATTTGAGACCTAAAAATCTTACTTTGTGGCAATATCAACAATGTTTTTTTCACTTGTTGTGAATAGGAGTTGAGATGTGTTAATATAGGAAGTTAATGAATAATATGACAATCTTAAAAAAAAACTTCACCCTTTTCAATAATGACTGAAAATGAGCTCCATGATGATGACATTCCAACCAACATCTCTAGAGGAAGACAAGTAACAAATTTGGTCAAGAATAAAGAAATTGTGTGAGGACCCTAATCTTAAAATGAGGATAATGTTTGGAAAAGAGATTAGTTGAATTCAATAGAAAAAAAAATCATGAGATAATTGAATAAGGGAACAATTGAAACCAATCGATAACCAAATTGTTTCGTAATCGAATCTAGTGGCTAACCAAACTTAAACTATTGAATATTATGAATAACCAACCATAATAATTATTAGCATATAGGATGGTTGGAAACAATTGTAACTAATTACATATAATATATAAAGGTAGAATTAAACAACAAAGGGGTTCTTGATTCCTCTATAATTTTGTGAGTACTATAGCAATTGTTTTTCATACTTATGTGTGTGTGATGATATATGTGTGTATATGTCAAGTTGCAAGAGAGGAGTATGGCATCCTTGATTCTTGTGAAGGTAAAAAAAGTGATATTAATATCATTAAAAAAAAAAAGATTTTGTGATTAATTTTTATGACTAATTTCTAATTGGAAGCAAAATATTTGATTAAAATCCCATTGATCTCATTCAACAAGTCACATGCAACCACAATCACATACGACATAATTTTTGGATGAAAAATAAATGTCAACAAAAAAAACTTTCATCCATTGAGTAAATTTATACCTATTGTCTTTTGTAATTAACATGTCAATGATTTGGTTAACACTAATAACAAATGATGCATTGACATATGGTAGCATTTTTGAATATTTCCAAATTATTTATTGAGAAAAATCCACACCGTCCATTCTAAATGGTTTTAGATCATGACATGTGGCACAATAAAAGTTTGCCACATGGCGTATGAATTGTCTCCATTTTAAAGGCCAATTATTTGGTGACATGTGACACATTTAAATGAAATTTAATATTTAATATTTAAATTAATTAGTTAAATTTTGGATCGTTCAATTTAAGGTCAATAAGATCTTGACATGTGGCATCCTTGAACTAGGTAAGGAGGGTGGCCTAGGGAGGAAAGTATACATGCCTAGGTTAGGGAGGTAAGTTTAAAATAATCCTATTTTATTTTGGGTATAATCTTTAAGGTTCAACCTCTTTTATTGAATCATCTTTTGATCAACATTTACACTTTGAATATAACTAATGTACCTAGTTATATATTCAACATTAAAAATATGGAAGACAAAAGATATGGGTCAAACCATTTTAGTCACATATGTGATCAATTTAGTTGAAACGAATTTGTAAATTATTTCTTAGTACTTATTCTATATTAGCCTAGTTTACTATTAATCATTCTAAGTAATAATAATAATAATAATAATAATATGATAATAATAATTTTATTACATATATAATGCTATTGTAATTAATTTTAACTAAATATATTAATTAATAAAATTAATACAAAATATAACTAGTTTATTTTATCATTATTTCACTTTTATAGCTCTTATTAATTATAATAAATAATGATAATAATAAAATAATTTCAGTAGGCATAACAGCCATTTGGTAATAATTAATGAAATAATATAGTATTAATTATATTTAATATTTAATTAAAAATAGTAATTATTACAAGCTAGTAAGAAGATAAAATAATAATTGAAAATATTAATAACAATGTTTATAAAATTATTATTGTAGTTAGTAGTTAGCCTAGATTAATTTAAAAAAAAATTAAAAATTAAAATATCTCATTTGCTATAAATTTAAATAATAAATGAATATTTAATGATAATACGAGTAATAACTAGAAAATCATAAATTTTAATCCTTTAATAAATTTCATATTAATGATTTTAATAATACTAAATGTCTTTGAATAATTATTAAAATAATAATATAATATAAGTAATATTAATGAACTATTATTTTTATGTTAATTATTAGAGTAATTTAACATGTTTCAGTAGTTATAATTTGAAAATGATTATTACTAATTATTATTCTAACTAATAGTTAGCCTAGGTTAACCAGGCTTGTTATTATACTTGTTATAGGTATTATTAACTATAAGAATCAATATTTAGTAAATAAATAAATAAAAATAAAATTGGATACAAATATGATATGGCCTTAATGTGTTTCTTATATATGTGAAATACAACTTGAATATACTAAAAGTATACACATATATTTTTAATGTATGATGATATATTTCAATATGTTTTAAATATAAATTACTTAAGATTTAAAACTCCCATCATATATATTTGGACCTTGTACACTTGTATATCATAGTATGCCCCTAATATTTCATAGCATATTTTTTAATGGACCTTCATATATCCATAGGGCTAAAACTAAATTTGGCAACATTTGCAACTAATGGGACATATATGGCCTTTCTTGGATGAAGACCAAATTAAAATTATTCTTTTGGAAGGATGGAAAAAAAATAGTTGCAAACTAGTTGCAACATATTCACAAGCATGACCAAACATAACAAATAGTTGTGAAAATAATCAAAATTAGTTGCAAGCAACAATTGACTGTAGTCACAAATATAGTGGTTACAAAGCCTCATATTTAAAAACAATCTTATTCAAGATGAATGTGTTAAAGAAAAGATGATGGTAAAAATAAATCATGTTTTTAACTTTTGAAGAAAAGTTCAACAAAAGGCTCCAAAATGATCTTATTTAATATACATGATTATTTATACTATAATACTAAGGTTAATGAAATCATTTTCGGAGTTGGAAGGATGCTTTGGTTATTCCAACATGTGGCATTTGGAAAAATAGGAAAAGGCAAAAACCCAGTAGCGATAACAATTAAGAACATGCAAAATTTTATTGTTAAGATGGAGGTTAAAACTTTCATTAGGCAAAGGCACTATTGCAAGCAAATCATCTTTCAAGATTTCAAAAAAATTCTAAAACCTTCATTACAATTAGCTTTGACACTTACATTAGTAGACATTGTAAAAACAATTTAAAAAAAAAAGACAAAAACAAAAAAAAAGAGCAAGAAAACTCCCCAAAAAGAAGAAGTGGATCACAATACTTGAAAATGCAAAATGCGAAAAATTTGTAACCACACCATCACCTACAAAAATAAAGAAACAAAAACCAACAACAAAAAACCTACACACATTAAAAAATTAGCAAAACTAAAAAATATACAAAGATTAAAAAAAAGACAAAAATTGAGAAATAATAAATGTGTAGAAGTTGTGATGTATAAGCAAAATAAAAAAAAAGGTGTAAGTAACAAAACTTATGATGCAAACATAAGTGGAATGTAGAAATAAAGATGCATGTAAAACATTGAATGTTAATGGAAATAAGAACATTGGAATAAAGATGTGGAAAGTAGAGGTGTTCAAAAACATACTTACAAAAAAAATAAAAATGCAACAAAAAGAGCTTGCACATATCAAATGCAAAATTAAAAAAAAAACACAACACTTGATGAGCATAGAAGAAAAAAAAAAATTCCAAAAGAAAGAAAAGTAGATGTGAGAAAGAAAATGCACAATGTGTGATGGCTAATGCAAAAATGTGGAACATAAAACATAAAGCAACGCAAAACAAAAGCAAGTGTGAGAAGAAAAACACTATGTGGGGATTCAAATGCAAGAAATGAAGAACTCAAAGTTGCGTGAGAAGGAAAGATTGCCATTGTTAGCACATAAAGAAAAAAATGCACGCAAAAAAATGACAATAGAATTCACGAAAGGTGTGCAATGTGCCAACCTTGTACACCGTCATCATGAATGAGAAGGAGAAATCACCATCACCAATGAGAAAAAACTTTACTAAAAGCTTTGCGATGCACTGAAAAAAGAAAAGCCAAATGATGAATAAAGACCAAGAAAAGAGAAAAAGAAAAACAAGAGAGAAGAAATGCAAACAAAAAGTTGACAATAGAAATTGTGTAAAAACAAAAGAAACATGAGCTCAACAATTATAAACAAAGAAAAAGATGATGATGAAAATCATGTAGAGACAAGCAAAGAAGACTTAAGAACACAAAAAATGCAAACAAAAAAGATGATGAAAAAAATCATGAAAGGTGCCCAATGTGCTGTAATAAATTAATAAATAAATAAATATCCAGCTTTGCACACTATGCTAGCTCCCCTATTTAGGTTTAAAAACCTAAAAAAACAGCTAAAGAGAAAAAGAAGCTGAAATAAATCATTAATTCTCCACAATAATTAAAAAAATTCCTGTTCAGAAAACTTAGGGTATAAACTAAAAACCATTTTTGTATCGCAGACCGTGTACGACCGTTGGACATCTTCCCGGCGGTGGTAAAACAGAGTGCGACCGTTGGCCGGATCTCGCGCTCCCGCTCTCGCGCGTTTGAATGCGCCGCCCCTCTTCTACGGCTTCTTTTGTCTCTTGCGTTTGCTCGCTCGATCGCTTGCTCGAAGTTTTTCGCGAAACCCGTGGTCCGCGCAGCTTCATCGCACTGCTTAGGGCTTATGTTTGTGCTCTGTGAGTCAAGATCCTTTTGCTAGTTTCATGCTTTTTCTCGCTTACATATTACTTTTTTGTGTAGTCATTGACTCCGGCTTCTTTGTTCCTAGGTACTGCTGAAGCGCTCTCTCGTATCTCGTCTCTCTCGCTCCCTCTCTCTCCTGCATTGAAGTTTTTTGTTTGTTTGTTTGATCTATGAACTTTGTTTGGTTCTGCTTTTTTGTGAAGTTTTCTCCTTATTGGAATGCTTTTCCTGAATTTGGCTTGGATCAGCCGCTGATTGCACAGTGTCGGCGGACAGGGGTGCTTTTGAAAGAAGTAAGGATCTGGGAGTGAGGTAGTACAAGAAGAGTGTAGCTGAAGAGAAATTCGAGTGTAATAGGAGGACGAGAAGATGGCCTTGAGGGTGAGGCCGAGAGCTCCCCAAGATGAGAATGCTGCCCACCCGCTCCTTGCAGGTTCTCTCTGCCTTGCTCCTTCCCTTCCTTTTGCACAACATTCATTTCCTATTAGGGTTCTTGTGAATGTGAACGGCTGCAGTTTTTTTGTTTCAAAGATCATCAAGGGATACAGTGCTCTGTGTTGATGGGTTCTCATGGGTAAGAGCAACTTGCAAGGCTCACATAAGGTGTTTGAGAGATGAGTCTACATACTGTGGTCGAAGCTTTGGTTCAATGAATTTCACGAAGTGGTCTCTGTTGAATCTTTACAGGAAAGTTGCAAGGGAATAATGGAGGAGGGTTGCAGACAGCAGGGAAAGCAGGGGGGCTTAAGTTGCAGCAGCAGAATCAGCAAGGCAGTAATCATACAGAGAGGAAGACTCTGTCCAACATCACCAACAAGCTACCAAACTCCCAAACCCCAAATCCCTCTCTCAAACCATCATCAGGCTCTGAGAATCTGATCTCGAAAACGGGTTCTTCTTCATCCTTGAAAAAGCCTACTGGGTCAGCCCGAATTGCTCTTCGCAACATAACAAATGAAAATTCCACTGCAGGGCCATCTCCCTCCACTGCTCCGGTGAAAGATGTTGTCAAGCAGATGAAGCCCAAGAGTGGATCAGGTCTTTCAAAGAGTGATGCACCAAAATTGGGGCCTAAAAATTATCCACCTCTCAGCCAGGAGATGAAGAGGAATGCAGACCTGTGGGCAAAAGATGGCATTGAACACATGCACTTCTCAGGAGATGATATGGAGGCCCTTCGACTCAAGCTCGAAGATGAGGGTAAGCCCTGACCTGGTCTATGTTTATGTTTCATGCTTGTGGGTTGATTGTACAGTCCTGCAAAATAATATTCATGGTCCCAGAGAAGAAGCAATCCAATCAAAATATAGTCTGGGCCAAACTCCTGGGGAGTAGATCTTGACTGAGCCCTGATGTCAGGTTTCCTCAAGGAATGCAGGAAGGTGAAATTGAATATTGAACCAGATGGTCTTGCAGATGTGTGTCCGAACTGTGGGGGGGTTTAACACAGGGCTTTGGAGATTTACAAGCATACTGAGTGTCTTGGTACTTACAGCAATAATCTTGTGTGTAGAAATAGAGAAACGAGTGAATGCATCATTGGCATACCGAATGCAGTTGCCTCGGTTCTTCCCTCAACATTCTGAGCCTGTAAGTTTTCTTCCATCATTGACTTGTTCTAAAGCACCTATGAGATTCCTTTATACACCTCCCAAAGCACTCATGTCTAGACAACAAGGTGCATTCATATCTCGCCCTGTAACATGTTGCTGACAATCCAACCCTCTAACGCAACCATGATCTAAACTCCAAAAGCCACTGCAGCTAGGCTTTAATTTGTGCTTCCTTCGCAACATTTTCTCTTCCCAGAGGGATGGTCAAAGTTGTTGAATCTTGCATCTCTGGGAAACTAATTATCCTCTTTGCCACCCTCAATTCTTTTTTGCATATGATTTCACTGTTAAATGGTACAAAGGACTAATATATTGTCAAAGGGTTTTTCCTATGTATAGAAGGTAGTCTGTGAAGGCAGTCAGTGCTAGGAGCTCTCTGATCTCTCATTTGGAATCTAACATAAGATTCAGAGAGTTGTATTTGAACAACTTGGGGGGCCCAGTCTTTATCTCACCGAACTTTTCTTACCTTCATCCTCAGTTCAATAGGATGCATAACAGTGTTAGGAATTGAGCTCTTCTGAAACTATAACTTTCAATATTTAAAGGTCATTTTAGGTTTACATTTTGTTTCTGGATAGTGACAGTATGCAGACATGTGGTTTTCTCATGTGCATTCTACTCACTATGTCACTCCTAACATGGCTTTCAAACTCACATATATGCCTGCGAACACAACTGAGAGGCTGTGTTCTCTTTGTTATGGCAAATTTGAAATGATAGGGTGATCCACATCATTACCTTATGGCTCTTTTTCTTCTTGTAAGGTCCCAATTGGTCTGTGGTGGTAGTAACATATGGGTGTGGGAGAGGCTAAATAGTGGAACCTGTTATGTGACTCTGGAACCAGTTGTAGTGAAGTGTTCAGAATATGAACAGCCTATCTAACTTGAGATTGAAATTTTTGGCCTCTATTTTGTTTAGATTAAGGAAATTGGGGATGTCCTGGAGCCTGTTCCTTGTGGACCATTTGTTGAGAAAGACGTCTTTGCAACACCCTTCACAGGTGCTGATTTCCTCTTCTCCCTTGACAAAATTTGGTGTCTTGTAGCTGGGTTTGGCAACCAGAAACAAATGGGTTGTGAATGTGCCATTGCAACATGTATTTTCATGGGTTTTGGCATGGTGAAGTTCATGCAATGTATAGATCTGGACAGGTACAAGATGTGGCCACTCTTAACAGTACTTCTGCTAAAGTGCCTTGTCTAGAAATGTGAAACATTCAGATTCTTGTAACTCCTGATTTTTCTCACTTTCTGCACCATATGCAATTACTATGAGCATGATACTACATCACGCTGATATCTTTATGCTTGGATAGACAAGAGAAGCATCTGCAAATTTCTTCTAGTATGTTTACTAAGATCAGTAGAATGCTTGGAAATTTTGGAATATCAGGTTTTTGGCTCAATGGCAGTTGACAGCTTGGATTTTGCAGGTGATGACTTGAATGAAAAAGACATTCTTGGCTGCAATTGCTCAATTCTGGAAATCCCACGGATCCCAGACAACTGGCGCTTGATTGGAGAAGAGGACTTACATGATATTTAAAACAGATTATGAATTTTGCATCGATCATCCTCAGATTTTGCTATGGTTCAGGGTTCAGGGTAGTAAGGTTGAATATGTTTCGACATTTGTCTTTGGTGACAAAAGTGAAACTGGTGTGTTTAGTTTATTATTTTGCTCAGGATTTCCTGTATCCTAGAGCATTGTTTTTGTTAAGGGATCTGTCTACTCTTACATGATGTTTTACTTACATTCATAAATGTAGTCTGAAGATCTTTTTTGCTTTTGGTGAGGATGTATAATCTGCTTGGTCTCAAATTGCTGTTTTTTCAGATGGAGAGTTGGCCAAGTCTTGCTCCGAAGGAATGTAGGGAGCATCCAGTTTAGGGTGCCTCATAAGGGTTGCCCAGCATCCAATTCAAATGTGTACATCGCATTTTGTTGGTAATGTGGTCACCAGTAGAAGAGTGGTTGCCTCTACTTGTCCCAGAGATGGGCACCCTCACTGCTCATTTATGTTTTGCCTTGACTAGTTGCCATAGACATGAAAGGACTGATGAATCAGCTGCAATCAACTTGTTATGCTGGAGTGTTAGGTTCTATAATTCCATTTTGTTGGCTATGTGCAGAGGGAAGAGACTTTATGTTTGTAGGATTTGGTATCCAATTTTGGCTTGAATAGGAACCAATTACAAGTGACAGCTGGAGATCTCTCTGTACGGATTCTTTCTCATTGTCAGTTGTCTGAATTGTACCAATACTCTTAAGGTTTCCTTGAAACCATGACTGAATCTGAAGGTTAGTCACAGTGATGGAAATGGGCTTTCTGCTTCTGCATCCCTGATGTTTATTACCCTCAACTGTAAAATTAACCTCGGATACAAAAATCAGTACCTAATTGACACAATTTTAATTATTTGTCTGGTGATGAATGTAAAGTCCCTTGCTACTAAAATCTAGTGGTCTGGTATGATAATCTCTCCATTGTAACATTAGCATAGAAGATGCTCTGCAAATGCTGAGGTGCGATTCCATGTAGGATGCCTTAAATAAATGAATATTGGGTGACTAATCTTGAATCCGAAATTTTATTTTTTGGTTGAAGGGGCCGTTAACCCATGAAATTCCTATTGAATTGTTGAGTTGGTTAATATGGGCGAGTTCAAAGCAGCAACCAAATGAACTCACAAGTAAGTTCACAGAAAAACCGGGTGGAATTCCCCTCGCCCTGCCAGAGCAAAAGCAAAAATAAAGACAAAAAACTAGAACTTGGTGAAGTCCAAGGATTTTTGAGGATAGTCCCGGCGGGTTTCGAACCCGCGACCTTTCGCGTGTAAAGCGAACGTGATAACCACTACACTACGGAACCACGGCTTTAAGGGCCCTTGTAGGACCCGTTTAATATACTAATCACATTCTTCATCCCCACAAATGCACTTATAATCAATTTTCGTTATGTACAGCTCCAAAAAATGATCATCCCACCACATCCATTTTGTAACAGACACTTCTCATTTCTTTACAGGTGATAGATACCATGCTTTTCTACATTGGTATGCAAGTTTTTTTGATTTTAATGATGCTGTATTGCACAAATTTTTAATGTCTATGTTTTGAAGTCAGGGCTTGCTGATTTGGCCGTCTTTTGTTGGGTCTCTTTCCGGGAGGGCACCTTATAGTTCTGTCAATATCCATCCCTCTTAGGAAAGAGGAGGAATATTGTGCCTACTTCTTAAGAGTGTGAGACAGATCTTATGATATTATGTCTACTAATAGGCATAAGACGCATCCCACTCTTAAGGAGTAGGGGTAGGAACCCTTCCCCCTCCTACTACTCATGATCTACATAACCTTCCAGATGGTCTCCTGGGTCTTGAAGCATATGCAATACAACCTGACCCATGACAACTATATATCACAGAAAAGCATCATTGGAAATCAACAGAAACCTTACCCAACATTGGAACCTGTGTGTCGTGTGGGTGAAAATCACATTCAGAGTTTGCATGTAACTCCACACATCATCAGACACCAATTGATGACCTCCATCTTCTCAACATCAGTCTTTGAAACAGAATACCTATTCAAGTGCAAAAAAAGCACATGGACTGCTGACACCTTCAGAGATGTAGTTCAATATCTATAATATTTTCAAGGAAGCACATTTGTTGCTGCTATCCTTTTCAATTAGGAGAGGCGCGGACAC
>Ga0209208_10009349_pt1 | contig 12899 bp, 9 predicted proteins | sample S1TSphfallax_3_FD_187694 | JGI IMG/M metagenome (GOLD analysis project Ga0209208, IMG submission 187694) | Host-associated microbial communities from peat moss isolated from Minnesota, USA - S1T2_Fd - Sphagnum fallax MG (SPAdes) (version 2) | ecosystem: Host-associated > Plants > Peat moss >...
CATGTGGCAACAACCCATTAGTTAATCGGAAAAAACATGGCCACTCCTTACCCACACGATCAGGATACCATCGGATGAAACCGTATATACTACATTTAGGCTCCATCCACCATTTGGTGACGTCATGCTGATGTAACTGGTTTTTGCGACTATTTGTCGCTTACGACTTATCTTATGCGACTAACAGCAAAATAGTTGTAAAATGTCGCCTGCGACTAAAAACTAGTCGTAAACACCAGTCGTAAATCATGGGTTTTCTACTAGTGGCAACACGTAATGCCATCATATGTGAAGTGTTGTGGCATTGGCCATAAGAGTTGACAATCAACTTCATTTTGATTGGTGGACCATTTAGTGGTATACTGCCAATCCATATTTGCATCTTGGACCCAATTTGTGTTTGATATGCCATGGCTATTCATCAAGATAAAAAGGGTCCACCTTTGGCCATGATGTTAGTTGGAACTTCTGAAGTTAATTTGAACGTCCATATTCACCAATGGTTTTGAATTCATTGGCAATTTGGGCTTTTCAAGAGGCCAACACAAGGGATGTTAACACCATCTATTGGCATTCTTTTTCTAATCTCATGTTTTGATCCAACATTGTTCGATGTACTTTTTCATTAATGCACCACTTTTCTGTAAGGACCTCCATGAATTGGACCTTTGATTGATGTAAAGACTACAATTCATGATACACTTGTTGGGTGTATTGTTGTTCATGGTACTCATAGTGCATATGCTCTAATTTTAATTCCTTTAATTCCATTTGCTTAGTGGTTGTTCAGGTTTTTTCCTTCGTGTATTAGAAGTCATGAATGTTCATAAATTAAGGATCAACTTAGAGATTTGGCTTTGTAAGACATCCACTTCTTGAACATGCATGTTTGTCAAGTTTTGGATTTTTGCCATTTGTGCTACCTCAAATCTTTAAACGAATGTAAGCAATAATTCTTTAATGACATCTTCAATTGGCAACATGATCATATCCATTATAGACTACAATGCATGCACATATGGTGATAATGCCAACATCACTTCCTTCTCTGCTCTGGTTGTAGACATAAGATCAACTCTTTGTGAAGCAAACCTAAACCATCCCCTTTACAAAGGTGGCCCTATAACCCTCACTACCTTTCCACTTATGTTAGGTGTGGGCTATCCAATTTGTTGGGGCAGTTCAATCTTATGGGCACTAACTACGTGCCCATGCATTTCAATTTCCATCCTTTGGTGTTGGGGAGGAGGACAATGTGAGATATGTCTCACCCTTTGAAAGCTTTTCACGACCCCCATATTTGGAATTATTTTAAAACAATTGTCAACCCACCTTAGAGGTTCCAATCCCCCTCCTAGATATGGAAAAATCTATAGATTTTATCTAGCCAAATCTAAACAAAAAGTAATATGAAGTTACAATAAGGCACTTCTTAACTTGCACTTGTTTGGATTTTGTAGCAATGATTTCCAATTTGTTAGGTTGGTGAGGGAAATGGGTGCCCTGTAAACACATGTATTATGTTTTACAACATGTCATGCTTTTCAGAATTTCTATTTTGGAATCTTAAATTTATATTTTAATTCAAAAAAATATTGATTGAGTTTTAAGGGTTTTTTCTACTAGTGTTATCCATAATAAATCACTTTTATAAATAATTATAAATGATTATTTTTATTAAATATAAGTTACACTAAATAATTATTATTATAACATAGATTTGTATATTATAGAATTTATATTCTTATATTAGAATAAAATACTTAATGTAATTAATGTGACATTACTTTAAAATCAATGTAATTACCTCAAATACGAATTAATTAGTATGTGCATAATTATTTTCTAATTGAACATAATTATTCACACTTTGTAATTTATAATTTCAAACTTGAATTAAAATTTTGTAAAAATTATAGTGTAGTTAAAATAATTATTTTATTGATTTTAATTTCACAAATTACTGTATAATATTATCATTTTAAACACTCTATGATTAATCATCTATGGTAAATATTTTATAGTAATTTTACAGTAATTATGAAAATTAATGTTATGTTTAACAAATTATTGTATTTATAGTTTACCAAGAGAAAAAAATTTCTTGACCTATAATAACTTTAACAACAATAAATGTAATTATACAATAAATAATGTAATTAGTTGAATAATATTTTAAAAAAAATTCATGTAAAAATTTGCTTTTTAATATCAATTGTTAATTCATTATTTATAATTTAGAAATAAATGTTTAAAATATTTAACTTTTAAATTATAGTTTTTAAAAAAATTTACATTAATTACATTATATATAATTCGATCAAATTCTAAAAAGTAATAAAATATTTTTAAATATTTTAGCTATTTAATTATTTATGAGTTATGTATTAATAATTTGTGAATAACTACATAGTTAGTTTGTTAAATATTAAGAAGTTATTGCTCATTTAAGTAATTGATAATGAATACTGAATATTTGTAGTGTATAGTTTATAATTTAAATATATGTAAATTTAATCATTATTAATTAAATGATAATCTAATTATCTAGTACTTGAATTGTTTAAAAATTTAAAAATTAAGAAAGGCATGGAGAAATTTTTGGAATCGCAACTTAGTTTGAGAGGAAGTTGTAACTTCAAAACTTATCCCATATTGTTTGTTCTTCATTCCTATTTTGAACATTATATAAACAAAGGGGTGTGGTCATTCAATTTCACATTAAGAAATTTGTACACATAGGATGAGCTAATAGAAAGACTCAACCCAAAACAAAAAAACAAATTATGCACAATTCTAAAGTACTTACCTCCCCAACCTATTCAAGGAATCTTATTGGTCAAAAACTCTAAATTGGTCCCAAGGCCTCTAAATGATGGTCCAAGACCAAAAAGTGGCAAATTAAAGCTAAACCTACATGGCATCTATTTTGGATTTTAAATCAATTGGTCACAACCAAAAACAGTGCTAAAAAGATAGGTCTTGATTTACAAAACCAAGAATAAGGACCAAAGTATAATTCAACTCAAGGATTCAATTTGCTTCAAATTAGTTCAAATTGGTTCCTAAGAAATTGGACCCTAGGCCCTTGTTGTTGAACCATTAATCTCAAGACAAATATTCATGAAGAACATTTCCCATTGAAACATTATAAGTAAAGACAAATGATTTTGGGTATTTACTTGAGTGTTAATTCATTGCATTGGACATGGTAATAAAACATTGTTATATCACCATAACTTTTCATTGACCGTTGAAGTCCAAGTTGTCGCTTAATGATATTTATAAATTTTTTATTAATAAATAACAACCTGCATCCATCCAACATTTATCAAATTTTAGAGGCTTAGTAGTTGTCACAAGCTTGATTGAGATGACTTGTCACACACCCCTTGTTCACAAAAAATTCACACTATGTGCATACCTTCAACAATATCAATTTCGCATATAAGGCTTCAACATAGATGCTTTCAACTCCAAGTGGTCTTGATTGTCCTTAAAAATGTGTTTTTCATTTTGGTTACCTTCATATTTAGACTTTTGATTGATATCACTACAAGTACAACTAGTAGCAAAATATGATTCTCTCCTATATGGATTTCAATAACCAACTTGTACTTGCATGTTCAATCAAAATTCTATTAGTTGGATCTTGTTATCAAAGCTTTTTTTTAACCTTGCATATCTAAACGGACTTCTAGATGGACCTTAGCACATATGGCCACCCATAATATTGAATCTTCCCAGAAAAGAAAATATCAAATAACCACAAGTTTAGGCAAGTTCATAAAAAATATTATAAAAAGAAAGAGAGGGCTTTAAGAAGGCACAAGGATCTAACAAAATATTTCAACCAAGTGATACTTATTAAATTCCCATTCTTCTCAATGATATGGAGAAAAACCATAAATTTCCAAAACCAACATCTAACATCAAAATTATACTCATTTGATAATAGAATTTACAATATGGAACCCATGCATTACAAGACAATGCAATATCCTCTAATCATCCAAATATATAAGTTGTGGTTGCAAAGTCCAAAATTTTACTACATCAACTATTAAAAATCTATGCAAACAGTGACCAAAATTCCACAACTTTAGTCCATCCCACAACATGCTTGATTTTAATTTGCCTAAATTGTTTTGCAAAAGGTGTAGCCCAACCTATTCACTTCATTTTTCAATTAAATAATTGCATATCCATAAAATGTATGATTTTTCACCGATGGGCCTTATACATGCGGCATCTAAAGTTGTTGCCGATGGGATTCACTTAGGTTCAAGACTCAAACAAGGAATGTTATGCTCAAGAACCTTGGTCACCGTGACCATTTGGGTGAACTCCCCACATATAGCAAGGAGATTAGGTGTGGCATTACTTTTCAAATTCCTATTCACTCCAACAATGCCTTTTGCCACCACTATACCAGGGTATCCAAGGTGAAGAATCCAACATTTGGTCCCAAATTTTAGTGCAATATGCCATCAACAATCCAATTGACATATTTAGCCATTGATTTGCACTTTGCATTTTGGTCTAAGAAAATTGATCTAGTTTGTTGAAACTACATTGAAAATCTTTCAAATCAATAAGTTCAAATCAATGCACTTACGGTATCATCCCGAACATGCATTGTTTTGGATTTGTTAGCACGTTTTCTTACAAGCGGTCGCTTCTTTGATTCTAGCAAAAATGTTCCAATTAACTGATTTTTCCCCTTTCTACCACCACTAGTAGCATGCATTAAATAATTGGGTTTAAACTCCAACTTTGATGTTGGAGCTCAAGTAGTACTAATAGGATGAAGTGAAAACACTTGTGATACATTTCCTTTCCCACTCCCACGATCTTTAGAAACTGTTATCTATAAGGACAATGTTTGGGACTAAGTGCCAAGGAATCGAAATCATTTTCTTCCTAGGTTCCAAAGCCCCTAGCTACAATCGGTTCTTGGCTATCTAATAGTAAAATGTTTGTAGGACGATTGACTTACTTACCTTCACTTGTGGTGGGCTAGCATCCACATTAAATCTAGGTCCTTTCCTAATGCTTGAGGACATAACTTGGACACTCTTAATGCAAGGGGTGGTGTATCAGATATATTTGTCCCTAATGATTCAATATCTTTTTCTTTACTTTACAATGCCTCCTTAAATTCTTGTGGGGTTGAGCAAGGGTTGTGCCTTGGTCTTTTTAACTTCCACCACTTGAAGGTTACTCATCCCACCTTCTTCCCTTGAATCTGAATATTCAACTACTCCTTGCTTGAAAGAACGAACAATATTTTTTGTTTGCACACATGGCAAACCTCTCTTTTTACCAAAAAGAGGTAAGTCTTCACATTTGTAATCAACATCCCTACTTTCATACTCATTGCCCTCATTTCCATTTCTAGGTTCAACCTCCATTGTGAAAGGTGCATCCAATATTGCCACCTTTGGCATTTGATCCTTTTGATTTGTAATAGGTGGATCTTCAATCTCCATGGCTATCACACCTAGTTTTTCTTAAACTGTCTCATGGGAAGATGGCAACTTCATAATTTTTGTCAATTTCAAAAATGGGTTTAATTCATCTTGAAATGTATCAGTTGGATGTTCCAATGTAACATTATTTATACCATCTTCCACACATGAATATTCACGACATCCTTTGTATTGTATCATCAAAAATAGGGGGGTGGGACTAATGTTAATTAGCCCAAGCACTAGTAGTAAGGCCATGTCTTTAAAAGAATCAATCCCACTTGTATGCAGTGTATGTGAGCCTTTTACAGTGGTGGTAGTGAACATTTTACTTCTTGAACTAGGACCAATACCACCCTTATTCATCAAGAGTATTTCTTTGATCTTTGTTAGGTTTATTACCAATTGTTAGTAACCTTGGCCTCCATGCTTTCCCACATAACATGGTCCACAACATAACATTCTGACTTGCTAATCTTAAATTGCAGCTTTGATTTTCTCATATTTTCTAGGGCAGCTAGTTGCCACACATTACAAAATACATTAACAATACTAGTATGTAGAACATTTAAGCATGTAATATTGATGCCCAACTCACCCATGCTCAAATCACTCTAAATTCATGCAAATAATATTATTCGAACATTTCATTCAACCATGGGTTATAGATGTATGTTAATTAAACCAAAGTCTATTAAACTTTTTGATCTAATCCATTATATACCAATACCATTAAGTTTTGACTTAAATATCATTGTTGCTTGATTATCACCATTGCTAATGTAGATATCATTACAATGCCACCTAATTGTCATTCATTTTACTATCATTAGCTTCTCCCATCCAAATTGAGTTTTAATCACATTTATCTCATGACTTAAACTAATTCGGTCTAATTTGCCCCTTACATGCACCTTTAAAATAGTCTACAATGTTGTTGCCACTTGGATGCCCATTTGCTTTTGCTTCTCCCCCTCCTGTTCCTATTGTTCATCAACATGGTTTGTTCCTACTGGCCACTGCAAACACACAACAAAATTAGACTACTTTAACAAAAGGTCTATGTCACTAGATTATTTTGATAATAAGACCTAAGTCACTAAGGCCTATATCACTAAGGTTGATGTCACTAAAGCCTACATGTCACTTGATGCAATTCAATACCTTTTCCCACATTGCATAATCCATAACACAACAATTTTCACTTCTTGCAAGTTTTGCATCATGTGAGCTTAAACTTTCACTTGTTTTGTGGGCTAGCTACCTATCATACATTGAAAAATATAGGTTAGCATCCAAAACCACTATTATGCATGATATGAAAACACCTATTAATGACCTATGTCACCCATGTTCAAATCACTTTAATTTAATTGAAATGAAATCATTGAAAATTAATCAAGGCTTATTTTTTAGCTTGGAATCACACGTATTTCATTCAAATTTTTTTTGTACATGTATGCTACTTATAAGCCAATGTGCATTATCAGTCTTGATCCAAACCACTATATAGACCAATATCATTAAACTATAACCTACCACTAGGGTATGAATGTGACCATTGGAAATGAGGTGCCACCTAACTATCACATGATCTTAAGTATTACAAGTGAAATTTCATTCAACTGTACATTCAATTGTTAAGACAACCTCTTACATGCATCTTTGGCGCATTTTGCAATGGTATTATTGTACGGATTTCCATCTCTTGTTCTTCCCCTTCCTCCCACTCCTGTTTTTCAAGGTCGCGGTTTGTTCTTATCAGCCCCCTGCAAAACACAAAATAAGGATATCACAGAACAATAAACCTATGTCACTATGCCACTAGGGCCTATTTCACTATGGTTGATGCCACTAAAGCGTAGATCAGATGTCATTTATTGTAATGTAATGCTTTCTCCCACATAACACAATCCATATCACACCATAATTGATTGTTTACTAATCTTAGACTACACTTGAAATTTTCATTTGATTTTGTTGGCCAACTACCTATCATAAATTGAATAATACAAATTCACATTTGCAAAGAAACACCCTTCTTATTATCATTGAAATGTCATTCAATCTAAATTCTAATGACAACTATTTCATCAATTTATCTGTTTTTGCCAAGTTTGTCCTTTACATGCATCATTGGAGTAACACCCAATGGTGTTGATTAGATTTCCATTAGTTATTGCTTTTCGTCCTCCCCTCCTTCTTCCTAGTCTATTTTTGCTACTCTTACAAAACACAATAGAATTAGAGTTTTGACAAAATACCCATGTCATTAGGGCATGTAGTGATTGACAATACCTATTGCTCCATGAAACAAGCTAATGGTGTGTGTCCCAACACTACAGGGTCTTGTACTTTTGCTCGAACAACATGCATGCATTCACTCTCTTTATTGGCATTTGGAGTCCTCCAATAGTGCACATTAGAATTGCACATCTCCATTGGGCAATTATTGGGATGGGCACCATCCCCTTATGCCTGCCAAAGCCTCCTCAAAGTACTCTGGCAAGAGCTAAAATGTTCTTTCATGTAAGTTTCTACTACCTTGGGTTTTAAAAGAGGATTGTATTAGAAATGTTTGGCCAAGTCTTCGTATATTGCTTCCCATTTCTTTTGGGTGTGTAAATGAAATTGTCGAATTGTTAAGTCCAAATGCTAATATAAAACATCCTTGACTATTTGTTGCCAAATTCCTTTCAAACCCACAAATTTTCCAATAGCATTTGTCAAAATTCTGATCTTAGGAATACGACCAGCAACAACACATTTTTTTAGCTCCTTTTGAATCATACCTACATGTTTTCAATTTTCTTGCCTCCATGCTTGATGGAAAACCTTTTTTTTTAGCTATTGCATTTTCATTTTCCACACCATTGAAGCTAGTCACATTGATTATTGTCCTATAAAACACATTTGTTGCTGCTAAAAGGTCATTAAGCCCCATAGTTGATTGAGATGGGTTCCCTATAATTCTTTTCATATGGGCCTAAACACCACCACCACCCATTGGTCTCTTGTTAGCACTGTGTTATCCTTCAATCCGTAGCTCAAAAAACTATTTGTTCCTACCTATCATCTTGCAGAAACTCAACACACATTTGATAATAATGACTACCCAATCATTTCCTCTTTATCAATAAGGACCAACAATTCATTCCTTCATTGCCAACAAACACAACATGAAATATGTTAGGAATAAACATTGTATTTCACCTTCCAGAATTACACATGTAACCATAAAATCAACAAAATTTGGATTCATGGTAAAAAATGAATAATCATGTTAACCTTGAATGTACCCAAATTCCAATTCTTAATCCAACCTCCAAATGTTCAACAAGTTAAACCCTCGATTGGTAAAGAAGAATATGGAGCCTAATCACATACGTTGGAATGTACATCAGAAAACCAACTAGAGCATGTTAGTTATTTCAATCTTTTCACCATGGGTTTTGTTCACTAATTGTGGATAGTCCACTACTTACAACCCATGTAATGAGTCACTTTGCACAAGGTTAAAACATTCACCCTATGTAGATTGGAAATGAATCGCTCATTCAAAGGAGGAAATGTCTTTACAAAATATGATGTCTTATCATTATTTGTTTATTCAAGCGCCATATTCAACTATTAATTGCCCATGGGTTTTCACTAGATATTTTTACAAACTAGCAAACATTGGATTCTACATCACAAAATACTCAACAACACAAAAACACATTTAAGGAAACACAATCTTTTGAAATAAACCATATGCAAAATTTACTGTTATAATTTTATCAAGGTTCCAAAAGGAGAAGGCAAACTTGGCCATCATGTTTAGAAGACCATCACATTCATCCTGAATGGTAGTGATTGTCTACATTGGCTATCAAATTTCTAGAATCCGTGTGAAGAACCAATAAAAAAATTGATTAAATACACTCAAGAGAATATATATCTTTTTTTTCGGTTATAGCAAAACTAAAGTCTATATAATAAGATGAATTGCAACATACATCTTGACGATATCCCTAATTCAATGGGCAATAATTCATTCAAAGCAAAAAAGAAGAAATGTCTTTATAAAATATGATGTTTTATCATACTTTTTTATTCAAGCACTATATTTAAACTATTTATTGCCCATGGGTCTTCACTAAATATTCTTATTGACTAGCAAACATTGGATTTTACATCTTGGAATATTCAGCAACACATTTAAGGACACATTAGTCTTTTCAAATTTGAAGGCAAATAAATCGTATGCAAAAATTACAACTGTAATTTTATCAAGGTTCCAAAAGATATCTTTGACCATATAAATACTTAAAACTACATTGTAGAAACCTAGACCTACACAAGTGAATTTGGATATCAAATTGCAATAAGAACAACAAAAAGGCCAAAAAAATGGTTTTCTCTTTTGCATAATAAACTACACCAACAACAACGATCAAGGTAGCAAAAACTAGTTGTCTTGTCTTATGCTAGCACATATTCAAATGAATTATAAAATTTCAGGAACAAGTAATCATATATTATAAAAATGTACAAAACATCATTCCATTTAAGCATCAAAGTGATTGTGCATAAAAAATCATTTGATCATATCAATGAGAAAGAGAGAAAGATGCCTAATTTAATCTCATTTAATCATCAAGTCAACAACACATGCACTAGGTTAAGGCAAGGCAACAAAAATGAAAGAAAAGATGTTGGATCCATATAGTTATTTAGAAATGTTTTGGAGAAACTTATACCTACACAAATGAATCTGGATATCAAGCTACGCCAACCATACAATAAAGATATTAGAAAAAAAATTCTTTTGCATATTATATTATAACAAGAATTGAATTATGAGTGAAAATTCACCTAATTACAATATAACTTTTTCAGAAACAAATAATGAATGGATTAATAAAATGTACAAAGCATCATTCCATTTAGACATCAACAGTGATTGCGCATTAGAAATCATCTAATCATATCAATGAGAAAAAAAAAAAACGCCTAGTTTAACTTCATATAATCATCAAGTCAACAATAGCTACATTAACTTGAGGCATGGCATTAGAAATGAAAGAAATGACATTGAACCATAAGCTTACTTAAAATTATAGTTATGAAACCCAGACCTACAAAGGTACCTACAAAGGAGAACTTAGATCCAACAAAATATAATTGCAAGTCACCCCAAACTTTACACACTGTGTCCCCCCCTTGGATGGTGACACATATGATTGTTAAAAGTGTAACATCACAAATTGAATTGACTTGGACAATAGTTGCACATTAGTTGCAACATATGGTTGAAATGGACAAGATTTTTTATAGTGAAACAATTATGTCCTTTCGACATGGAATTTGCAATGAATGCAAATTTGAAAAGATTATTATTTTTTATTTATTTTTTTTTAAATTTATAAAAACATGTTTGAAATTGGCTACTAAAACATTGTGTTCAAACCTACTTCTACATTAAGATTTTGATAAATAATAATTGTAAACTGCAAACTTTGAAAACATATTAATACAATTTTGGACCCCATAAACTTTTAAATATTAAAAATACAATTAAAGTCCTACTTTAAATAATGTTCTTGAAATATATGTTCAAAGGGTTTGACATTAAATATATATATTTTTATTAAAAAAAACTTAAATGAAATTTCCAACTTTGATTGTAAAATATTATTATGAGTAGATAAAAAAATATTCTCCTATAAATCATAAAATACAATAAAATATCTATTTTAATACTATGATTGAAATTGAAAATTGAAAATATTTAAAAAAATATATATATTTCAAAAATGGGGTTCAACAACCCCATTTTGAATCTTTCACAATTTAAGTAGGACAATTTAATACATGTTAAATCTTAATACATGTTCAAAGTCCATCATGATAGCCTAGTGGGTACAATTGTTTTAAGTGTTTTAAGTGTGCAATAGGTGTAACACAATGAACTTATATTTTTATTTATTTTGGTTCACCTTATAATTAACTATTATTGAACAAATTTAGTTGAAAGTATGACATATCAAAAAATATTTATGACTATTTGTCAATATTTTTACAAGGAGTGAAAGTTGTTTATATACCTTATCATGCTTGAATGTGTAATTTGAGTTATTTCCTCATTAAAATTTGTTTATGTTGGTGAAAAACATGTTATTGAAGTCAAAGAATAGGAAAGATGTATGAGAGATTAGAAAAATATGGCTTTGGTCATCAAGCCTTTGGTCTTTTGTTCCTTTCATCTACATGTTCTATAATATAAGAGTCAACTTCCTCAATACTCCTTAAAAAATAAATTGCATACATGTTATATGACATTCAAACAATGTACTACACATTGTTTATGGATGACAAAATTAGAAGTAGGACTATGTTTGGTTATGGGGGAGCATGATTTTGACCTTGCAAATCCTAAGCAAACATGAATGGTGCATAACATTACTTGCCTCTTCAAGCTCCACATACCAATAAAGGCCACTTAGTAATAATTTCCATTACCAACTTGCAAATGAAACCATCATAGATGAGAGGAAAAATGAGGGTTTGAGATATCTAGAAACATCATTGGATTATTTTTGTGGTGAAAATTCATCAAGTGGTGATTTTCAAAAAATGTAATTTTTTTGGGCTTTTTAAAATAAAATAAATTATGGAAGTTAAAAAATTGTTAGATTCTACATTAAGTTTTAGTAAGTAGCCACAATATGTTTATTTTTTATTTTCTATTTTTAATAGTCAAATTTGGCTAAATAAGTTTTTGGACATTATTTTAATTGCTTATTGTAACCAAAGTGACAAGCATCCCAAAACAAATTTGACATTAATTGTGAACATGTTTGTAGAGAACTATCAAAACACTTGTCATAGACATAAATGTGATGAATCTTTGAAAAACTAAAAAACCTTAGATAACATATTTCTCAATTTATTTTATTTTTTCACCATATTACAAATTTTTTCCACTAGGAAATAATTGGAATACACCCTTGTAGCGACATCAAAAAATTAAAAAAATTAAAAAAAATGGTGTATATGTAAGTGATAAGTGTGCTTGTGAAACAAATATTGCTTGGGCACATTTAAAAAAATAATTGCCACCTTTTTGTAGAGGGCATTGTTTTAGTGGTCTATTTTGGGAGTTGGGCTTTAGTTACCTTTGTCATTGCCTTTAGGTTCTTGTTAGACTTTCATTTGTCTTTATTGGAGGTGATAAGAACGAGCAATTTCGGTGCACTATTCTTCCAAACCCACTTAAGGTTGGCATAAGAGCTTTTTCTTTTAGTGGCATTAACATATGTACCCCATTTAAAAAATTGGTAAATAGAAGAACATATCGGTTTTAGGAGAGTACTTTATAGATATTGCATGCATGTCCATTTTTTTTTTTAGCACCGTTTTTGGTTTGCTTTTTAATTTACTTCA
>Ga0209208_10009350_pt1 | contig 12899 bp, 14 predicted proteins | sample S1TSphfallax_3_FD_187694 | JGI IMG/M metagenome (GOLD analysis project Ga0209208, IMG submission 187694) | Host-associated microbial communities from peat moss isolated from Minnesota, USA - S1T2_Fd - Sphagnum fallax MG (SPAdes) (version 2) | ecosystem: Host-associated > Plants > Peat moss >...
GTCGCTTCTCTTCGGAGAAGTGGAATTAATGGAAACCATCCTCGTACATCCGCCATCCTTGGTCGAACCTTACAAGTCGCTTCTCTTCGGAGAAGTGGAATTAATGGAAACCCTCCACAAGCTGGGGAAATAGTTTTGCTAGAAGAGGTCGCTTCTCTTCGGAGAAGTGGAATTAATGGAAACCGCGATCGCTTAACCCAGGTATAGGTAGAGCGAGTAGTCGCTTCTCTTCGGAGAAGTGGAATTAATGGAAACCAATCAGTCCGAACATTGCCATGGACTGCATGAAAGTCGCTTCTCTTCGGAGAAGTGGAATTAATGGAAACTTTTAAATCCGGTGAGATAAGTCATGAATCTATTGCGGAGTCGCTTCTCTTCGGAGAAGTGGAATTAATGGAAACCCAGCAAGTATCAGTAATAATGCTGATTTCCCACCTCCTGGTCGCTTCTCTTCGGAGAAGTGGAATTAATGGAAACACTCTTTGCAGAATTGGTAATAGGCTCTATTTTGATGTCGCTTCTCTTCGGAGAAGTGGAATTAATGGAAACGGAGGATTTTAATAATCATCTCCATATTTATCAAAGTCGCTTCTCTTCGGAGAAGTGGAATTAATGGAAACTTTTGTGTGGTTGGCGCTAGGGACTCGTTTGTGATGGTCGCTTCTCTTCGGAGAAGTGGAATTAATGGAAACACTCAATCTCTCTCCAGTTACCAAATCGATACTTTGTGTGTCGCTTCTCTTCGGAGAAGTGGAATTAATGGAAACAGGAAGTTTATCGTTAGCGACGGGTGTCGGGATTCGAGTCGCTTCTCTTCGGAGAAGTGGAATTAATGGAAACTCCTTGAATTGAGTGAATTGAGTTAACTTGGTTTATTGGGTCGCTTCTCTTCGGAGAAGTGGAATTAATGGAAACTTGGAGTACTCCTCCATGAGGTACTTCTGCATTACGTCGCTTCTCTTCGGAGAAGTGGAATTAATGGAAACTCACCTTCTTGCTCTACCCATTGAACGACTTTAGAGGTTGCTTCTCTTCGGAGAGGTGGAATTAATGGAAGCTGGATGAAGAATACCCAATTTCACGTGTCTCTAAAGTCTCGTACTTCCCCAATCCCACGCGTGTGCCCCCTGGTTCATGCCGCCCTAGTCCGTTGTGGGGGTGTCCCCCAAACCCCCTTTCTTATGAAACTCTTATTGAAGTGTGATGAGATTAAGACCCACTACTATAGACGATATTGACTTTATCGTTGCTCAAGAAGCACGGGATGATTTTCAAGATTTTATCGGACGTTGGAGCCGAGAAGAACATAGCAAGTTCCTGTAATATTCTACTACGTTCTCTGGAACAGGCTTTCCATACGCACCTGCCCAAGGACGTCCGGGATGCCGAGCAAGTTTGTCTGTAGAACGATAACTCCAACCAAGCTTTGCCGCCAAGGCTTGACCAAGAGTCGATTTGCCTGCATGAGAGGAGCCGCCAATTAGAAATACTCGTGTTTCATTGGTTAACTTATTCATAATCTCTTAAGTACCTGAACAGAATTAATTACATATTACTTATTGACTAATGCTTTACTAGTCAAGGGTTTCAGTCCAGATCTTTATGTAATTAATTTTGTCCGATTACTTATCTGATATGATGTTACTAGAATGATGTAGCCTTTTAAAGGTCAAAACTTTGCAATAAGTATGTCGGTGTTGAAATTTATCCTTATGACAAGGCAGGAGTTAGAAGACAGAAAGCAGAAAGGATAAGCATTTTGAGCAACTTTACATTTCGTTACATACTTCAGTTTTATGCGCCGTTCTACTTACTTTTTCCCATTATGATTAGCTATAAAAAGTTTTGTAGCACAATCTTAGCTAATGTCAATTCGTTACTCTGTTTATCAGTCAGTGCTTTGCCCATGATCCCGCTCAGGTACTCACTGCCCTGAAAAAGCAACATTGAAGTCTGAGATCCCCACCTTGCTCACTGAGTAATCTCCTTGACACCGTAACGATCCTACTGAACGAGATTGGGTAGATCACAGTTTTCTTGCCCTCTCTATTACCGTCGTGATAGACAAACCACTACCATTGAGGTTTATCCATGCTTCAACCAACCGGGTTGTGACTCCTGGTACTTCCCCCCATAATTATAGGGTAGGGAGGAGTAGGTGGAGACAAAACACCACCCAACACCTGGTCTCCAATCTAACAAAATTGGACTGGGACTAACCTTTCAACTGCTTTTGACGGCGACGCAGAACTACACCAAGCCCAGCCGCAGTGAGAGAACCCAAAGTAGTCAAAGGTTCAGGGGTTTGTGCCACTGGTGTGAGTGTGAAATTCGCGGAGTTGTAGGGTTCTCCGCTAATGTTTCCGTAGAAACCTGCACTTGCGTATATTGGGTAACCGAAATAGGAGACTACATTTGAGTTAGTTGAAATACCAAACGCGTCATTCCCGCTTGCGTCAAATGCAACGATATCTACCACCGAGCCGTTGAGGCTAACGGTCGGGGCTATACCTGTCCCGAAATCTAAACCCGATAAAGAGTCCAGATAGGTGAGGGCAGGACCGGGTGTACCGTCAAAACTATTCGAGATAATCTGAGAAACAATGACTGTATTGTTGTCCCCTTGAAGCGTCCCTGCTAACTCGCCACTGATGGTACCCCCTTCATTATCTGTGTAAGAGAAGTTAAAGTCAGCAGCTTGAGCCGGATGAGTATCTAGGACACCTAAGCCAATGGCAGTACCCGCAACAGCGGCAATGGCAATTTTTATCAGTATACTTTTCATGTTTTGTTGTAACTTACTGATCTAAGCCACCATATCACAATGACTTCAATCCGAGATTGAAAAGCTCCCTTCAGGTGGGCTATATGGGTAACGGTGAGGATACAGACAAAATCATCAGCGATCGCATTGATGGCGGCAATGAGGCGATCGCACCCTTCCCCGTCCTGAGTGCCAAAACCTTCATCGACGATCAACAGTTGTAGGGCTACCCCTACCCTCTGGGCTGGTGTGTTAATTCTGAACCCTTTACCCCACAAGACTTCATGTACAAAATGTGTTGTCTACTTTTATGCAAAAGCCTCTGTTCCAGAGGCTTTTGGAACAGAGGAACTACCACAAAAACGCACAAAATTAACAGTCCACCTCTGGGCTAATAACTTGGCCAACGCCAGCAATTCTCATTTGGGTGCGGCTCTTTTGAAACGACGGGGTGTTTTTTGCATACTGGCTCTTTTAGAGCTAGATTTTTGTAACGAGATTAAAGGTTTTCAGGCGATGATTTTGTCGTCATAAAAGAGCCAGCTCCAAGATTTATCTTTGTCGCTCTAAAAGAGCCGCACCCATTTAGGTTGGACAGCAGGGTAAGTAACCGAACAGAAATATTTACAAACTAATATCTAGTCTTATCTAGACTGGATAAAGGATTCCAGCAAGAGAGTTTGTGTAATTAATTCTGTTCAAGTACTTATTTTTTTTGTGGTCTCCTCCCATGGCATCATAGATATAGAGTGTCCAAACTCCCAGAGGCTGTATGGTCAACCTGATAATTCCCCAAAGTTTCCAAATTAGTCATGAGCAATTTCAACAACTTGCTAGTGCTAACCGCGACCTAAGACTAGAGCGAACCGCCATAGGAGAGTTGATTATTATGCCTCCCACTGGGAGTGAGACAGGGAATCGGAACTTAGACATTGAAGGACAACTCTGGTTATGGAACCGCCAAGCCAAGCTAGGTAAAGCTTTTAACTCATCTACGGGATTTCACTTACCGAATGGTGCAGATCGTTCACCTGATGCAGCTTGGGTAAAATTGGCACGATGGGAAGCACTAACTCCCCAGCAAAAAGCAGGTTTTGCGCCAATATGCCCAGATTTTGTGGTAGAGTTGCTGTCTCCTTCTGACCAAATCGACACAGTACGGGCAAAGATGAGGGAATATATGGAAAACGGAGCCTGTTTGGGGTGGTTAATTGACCCCAAATCTCCACAGGTAGAGATATATCGCCACGGTCAGGAAGTACAAGTCTTCAAAGAACCGCTGAGTTTATCCGGTGAAGATTTACTACCGGGATTCACCCTGGATTTAACGCAGGTTTGGTAGTAAGGGGGCGGATAGAATTAGTCGGATACCAACTATCAAGCATCAATTAGTACAGTTTATAATTGTCGTTCAATATACCAACAATCTGAACATCTCACTACCTGTGAATATCACTGATGGACCTGGCAATAATGGTACATGACCATAGCCTCTTTGCCGGATAAATACAAAAATTCTGATCAACAGGGTCGAACCGTCTACCATATTCATGGGGAGACATCAAGCTTTGGTGTCGTTACCTTGATCTTGCAGTTTCCCCTTCTTTTTTGCTACTCCAACTCACATAAGCCGTCTTCTATAATTAGCTAGATTAGCAAAAGATACAGAAAGTAAATCTGATTTTTGCCATACTCGTCTTTGATGTCGAGTGAAAATTTAAGGTATCTACCGTACTGGTGATGCTGAATTAATGGTTTGTCATGGGGAAATCTTAACTCTTAACAGGGTAAAAAAACAATCTTAACAAATAATGTGAGTCAATAAGCATGATTTTCCATGCATAGCCAGCTGACTGAGTTTTTTGGTATTTAGCATAACAAGTACGGAAGAACCAATTTAAGTTCCTCTAACCATCCTTGAAACAGAGAATTAATCCTCCTATTTAAGTTTCAATGAAAACACTCCCTATTAGTAGATACAGATTTTACCAGAAAATCCAGCCCCTATCCATCTTAAAAATAATTACCAGTAAATCTGTTACTGGTTGCTTACAGGTATTTACTACTTCAGGTTCTTGGTCAGTATATATAGACGAAGGTAGGCTATTTTATGCTTGCTACTCAGAAAGAATGTTTGAGCCACTTTACAGAAAATTGCAGCATTTAAGTCAACAGGTATCTACTCTGCCACGAGGAATTAATGAGCAGTTACGGGCAATATTTGAAATTAGTAGCGAGGGTAAAGGAATTCCCAATCCAGATTATTTAGCTATTTGCTGGTTAGTTAATCAGAAATATATTAGCCCCTTTCAAGCAGCGGTACTAATTGAGCAATTAACCTTAGAAATTCTAGAATCATTTCTGCAGTTGCAGGAAGGGAGTTATGAATTTGTTCCTGATAGTTTCCTAGATGATCTACCTAAGTTCTGTTATCTCAATCTTAGTTTATTGCTGGAGAATTCTCAATTAAAGTCAGCAGAATTCTGGCAACCAAATCATAGCAATGAAGAGCCATCAGAGAAAAAAATATATAAGATTTTTTGTATTGATGATAGCCCAATCTTATTAAATACAATTCAAAGTTTTTTAGATGAACAAATATTCTCTGTACTTGGAGTTAACGACCCCCTCAAAGCCTTAATGGAAATTCTGTCCATTAAACCAGACCTGATTTTATTAGATGTGGCAATCCCCAATTTAAATGGATATGAAGTATGTGCTTTGTTGCGAAAAAATCCCTATTTTAAAACTACGCCCATAATTATGGTGACAGATAAAACTGGGTTAATTGATAGGGCCAAAGCTAGGATAGTCGGAGCTAATGGCACTTTGTTTAAGCCTTTTACCCAGGGAGATGTATTGAAAATTATCTTTCAGCACATTGTCTAAATTGGACGACATCCAGATAAGAGACTGTACATATTCACCACCGAACCAATGACTGCGATCGCCGGGGCACTAAATCCAGTTTCCTCTACTTTAGCCACGATTGTCCCCAGTTGGCCGATTAGTTCTTCCTGTTCTGGCCTTGTACCCCAGCGCACTAAGCAGATTGGTGTTTCTAAACTCAACCCAGCTAGGCACAGCTGTTCCACTATGTAAGGTAAATTGTGAATGCCCATATAAATGACAATGGTTTCTGAACCCTGGGCAATGGCTGGCCAATTCACCTGTGGTTTATACTTTCTCACTGCTTCATGCCCGGTCACAAATGTCACAGATGAGCTATACAGTCGATGGGTGAGGGGAATACCTGCGTAAGCGGCAGCAGCAATCCCCGATGTGATACCAGGCACTACTTCCACATCGATTCCAGCTTGTACCAACTCTGCCATTTCCTCACCCCCACGGCCAAAGATAAATGGGTCCCCACCTTTGAGCCGCACAACTATTGTGTAATTCTGCGCTTTCTCCTTCAGCAGTTGGGTAGTTTCTTCCTGAAATAGGGAGTGTCTCCCCATCCGCTTACCAGCATTAATCTGCTCCGCTTGGGGGTTAATCATCGCCAAAATTGCCGGACTCACCAAAGCATCATAGATAACAACATCTGCACACCCTAATAACCCTTTGCCCTTCAGAGTTATTAGACCTGGATCACCGGGCCCCGCACCTACCAAATAAACCTTACCCAAAAACTTCCTCTCCTCCTGATCTTGTGGAGTTCATGCTTGAATCAAATCCCAAATTAGCTCAACTAGTTCTGCACTTGCTCCCAAGGGTTGGGTTAATTGGATTATTACCCCTGGAAACTCTAATGTTAGCTTCTCGATGGAGGTGGCGATCGCATCACTGATTCCACCGGGGAATAAAAAGTATAACAAAATTAAAATTTCCCTACAGCCAGCAGCTACTAATTCCCTAACTTGCGATTCTAAACTGGGGGGAACAGACCAAAAAGCAACTACTGCACCCAGACTTGCGGCCATTGTTGCCAATGCATTCCCATCAGCACTGCGACTGCCATGAGCTAACAAAATTCTGGCTTCTACTTTTAGATTAACTAAACTTAGGGCTAATAATTTCCCCAAGCCGGGGTGACTTCCTAAATATGGTCGTAACTCAATCATCAAATCTTGAGGAAGAATCTGCTGCGCTAATACCACTTCTGCCGGAATATCCCTCATCGTATGTACTCCCGGTAGCAGAAACAGGGGAATAATTTTGAGGTGATTGCACCCAGATCCTAAAGCTAGCTGGACAATTTGTGTATGTAGAGGCCCTTGCCCCATTTCTAAACTAGCTACACTGACCAGATCATTGCTATTTGGGAGTTTCTCACTGAGTAAACTTGCCAATTTTTGCATAGCAATTTCTGGACGTGGGTCACGACTGCCGTGATTTACTAGTAGGTACGCAGTTGACATGGGAGGGATAATTAAAAGCAACTTGCTAGTTTTACCACTAAAACATTCATATGTTGCCAAAATTGTGTTCCACCAACCCAGTGGTGGGAAGGCAAATGTCCTGCTGGTGCTGACCGTCGAAAAGACAGTTCCTGGGTGGAAGAAGTTGAGTTATGAAGAGTCCAGCCTACTGCAGCGCAAAACTTGCCATAATCACCACCACAGTTTTCATAAATTTGCCTTTGAATGCTAAAACCAAAATTTCCTCCACTAAACTGTGTCCACAACTTGTCAATAACCTGTATATGCTTACAGTCCATGTTTTTGATATCACTACTGAATAAGTAACTGCCTATGGGCTTTGACGATGCTTGACACATTACTACCCAAGTTTGTTGATCTGCAAGTTGCCATTTCCTAGCTTTAAGTAAATCCTCTAAGTACTGATAATTAACTCTTACTTGAATTTCTTCCCTTAATTCTGGCTCTGTGTCCAGTGCGCGTAAAACTTCCGTAGCTGAGTGGTAGCGATTAGCTATGGCATTTTCCAGCAGTTTATCTAGAACGTTTCCCAAGGCAGTACTGATACTTATCCCCTGTGGTAAATAATTTCGCCAAACCCAGCTACTCCTATCTGTATCAAACAAGTCAAAGGGGGAGATCCCAGTTAGTAGGTGGATGCAAGTTACACCTAAACTGTAGAGATCACTAGCTGGAACTACTCTACCCTGTGTTTGTTCTGGAGCCATGTATTCTGGACTGCCAATAACTGTCCCAGGCTGTAAAAATGCAGTGTTTGTAATGTGTTTGGCAATTCCAAAGTCAATTAACACTAGGTCCCCAGACAAAGACCTTCGCATGATATTATCTGGCTTGATATCCCGATGGATGACTTGTTGAGAATGAATAAATTGCAAAACTGGCAGCAGATTTTTGAGTAGTTGCTGAATCTTCCCTTCTGTAAATAGACCCTGCTGTTTTAATTCCTTAGCCAGTGTCCATCCCTCAATCAATTCCTGCACCAAATACAACTGATTTTCTTGCTCAAAATATTCCAGCAGGTGAGGAATTTGGTGATGCCGTAACTCATCTAAGCGTACTGCTTCCTGACGGAACAATTCCGCAGCTTTACGCAGGTCTACGTCCTTGTACCCTTGAAAGGAGAGTTGTTTAATTACACACCTGGACCCTGAGGGGAGATACTCATCTATAGCTAGATACGTTCTGCCAAAGCCACCGTGCCCAAGAGGATGCAGGGGACGGTAGTGGTTATGGAGTAGCAGGGGCTGACCACATCTGATACAAAATTGATGTGTGTCCGGATTTTCTGGGGATGGACAGTTAGTGTTGGTACAAAAGCTCATTTACTATTAGGGACTTCCAACTAAAAAAATATCGAATTCCTAGGGGAGCAGAGGGAGTAACAGTCGTGTTGAGTCCATAAAATGGGATAATTTAATTTCTGGAAGTCCCTCAACGTCAAGCTTTTATTGCTTTTCCGATTTATAAGTATAAAATTGGTTAAATGCTCCCACAGTTTCAAATCTGTAAGCAGGAAGCAAGGAACTGACCCTTAAATCTGTTTGGTAGACACTAAAAATAGTGTAATCTTGCCTTTTGGTAGTTGCTGCTATGATGTCCCGAATTTGGGGATTAGCCGAATCTACCAGTCCATCACAATTGAAATGTGCTAGGTTTTCCAGGAAGCTTGGTGTCTTTTTACACAGATCGCCTTTCAAGTAAGTGGTTAGGCGGTGTACTGCATATTGTTCGTACTCAGGCTGATTGGGATTGGTCTTCACCATAATCGTGCCTAAGGCCACCGCTCCAGCTGCTCCTACATATACTATAATACTTAGAGCTTTCATAAGAAAATTCGGTAAGTGGGAAACGACGCGGCGACTTTAGTCGCAGTGAATCTTTTTTAGTCATCCATTACCGCCTTGGGGCTGCTCAATTTGGCGTACTAATGTAATTGCACTTTCAATGGGACAATTGCCATTCCAAATTAAACAACCCTGTACGCATAATGGTTTCGCTCCGAGGAGCCTCCCTTTCGGGGTAATGTTAGCTATGTGCAAAGCACACGCTTCGCACATGACCGGTTATCAGAGCTTGTTGAGCTAGCAGCACTGTCTCAGGGACCGAGCCAATTTTAGATTTTAGATTTTGGATTTTGGATTGGTGATGAGTTAGTTAGGAGCAGCTGTTAGGTGTTTGTTTAGAGTTCCTCCTAATCTAAAATCTAAAATCCAAAATCCAAAATTCATTGACCTTAAGACTGTTTAACCACTAGCGACAGAGCCTGGGATGCCAAGCTATCCCAGGGTGTCGTGACTCAAATAACGTTTACCTATTGCTAGGTGGTCTGGTCAACACAGCTTGCTTGATTTCTCTTACAGAGCTTCAGCCCTTAAAGGGCTGGGGTGCTGACATTTCCCAAATCTACTTCCCTCTGGTCTTTAGATTTTAAACTAACTTAGTCCGTTCCCTTAGACAAAAAACTAGACTAATTTTCTCCAGATGTGCTATAATTTGGAAATAAATGGCGAGCGTAGCCAAGTGGTTAAGGCAGTGGATTGTGGTTCCACCACTCGTGGGTTCAAGTCCCATCGTTCGCCCTCCCCAACACATAAGTCTTTCCCTAGCTAGATTCCACTAGCTTAGAATATAAGCTTATGGAAGTACATAGGTAAACTTACTGTGCAAACCGAGAATGCCGATGGATAGCTGTAGCATTAAATCAAACAGGATAGCTACAGATTCTATACCCCCTCGCAACTTGTTACTTGAGTCTATCAAAAGCCCTAGAAATTATTATCCTTCAGTTAGAGTCAAAAAACCTGAGCCATAGCTACTTTAGCTAAAGATAAACAGCATACATATAGCTTCTAGAGAAATAGTAGTTAAGACAGAAGAAAAATTTATGCATGTTTATATGTAATCTCACTCCATCATCGGTGGACTCGTCATGTCAGAACTACTACAAACTGTTCTAGATAGCGAAGAAAAGATTGATTTACGTGCCTTGATTAGCGAACTACGTCAGCAAGAAAAAAATTACTGGCTACGCAATGACATACTCAATATTTATAGTGAGTATTGCTTCAAAACCCACAAACCTGAGCAGTTTCACATTTCCTCATATTTAGGTAAACTAATTTACTATACTCAGGAAATTATTTTAGAGGAATCAAACTTCTGTTTGATTATCCGTCCTAAGATTGCCTCCCAGGAAGTGTATTGGATCACGGAGGATTTAAGTGTTGAGTCGATGACAACAGATGAATTATTGGATTTACGGGATCGTCTAGTAAATAAATCGTATCCGGATGAAGGAGAATTACTCAAACTTGATTTCGGACCTTTCTATGATTACTCACCGATAATCCGAGATCCAAAAAATATCGGACGGGGGGTACAATTCCTCAATCGCTATATTTCTAGTAAACTGTTTCAAGACTCCCAACAGCTACTAGAAAGTCTCTTGAATTTCCTCCGTCTGCATAAATTCAACAGTAGCCAGTTATTAATCAACGATCGCATTCAATCACAGCAACAACTTTCGCAGCAAGTCAAAAAAGCTCTGGAGTTTGTGAGCACTCGTCCGACGCAGGAACCCTATACAGAATTCCGCTTCTCCTTACAAAATATAGGTTTTGAACCGGGTTGGGGTAACACCGCCGAACGGGTAGCAGATACCCTCAACATTCTCGACGAATTGATTGATTCTCCCGACCCCCAAGCCTTAGAAGCTTTTATTTCTCGCGTCCCGATGATTTTTAAAATCGTCTTAGTATCTCCCCACGGTTGGTTTGGACAAGAGGGAGTTTTAGGACGACCGGATACTGGTGGTCAGGTAGTTTACGTCCTTGACCAAGCCAAAAATTTGGAAAAGCAGTTACAAGAAGATATCATCCTAGCGGGGTTGGAAAGTTTGAATATCCAACCAAAAGTAATTATTCTCACCCGCCTCATTCCCCATAGTGATGGCACCCTTTGCAACCAACGGCTAGAAAAAGTTCATGGCACTGAAAACGCCTGGATTTTGCGGGTGCCTTTGCGGGAATTCAACCCCAATATGACGCAAACCTGGATTTCCCGATTTGAGTTTTGGCCTTATTTAGAAACCTTTGCCATTGACGCAGAAAGAGAATTGCGGGCAGAATTCCAAGGTAGACCGGATTTAATTGTGGGTAACTATTCCGACGGTAACTTAGTAGCTTTTTTACTAGCGCGACGGATGAACGTCACCCAGTGCAATATTGCCCACGCCTTAGAAAAATCCAAGTACTTATTTAGTAACCTCTACTGGCAAGACTTGGATGATAAATATCATTTTTCCCTGCAATTCACCGCTGATTTGATAGCCATGAATGCGGCTAATTTCATCATTAGCAGCACCTACCAAGAAATTGTGGGGACAGATGATAGTGTAGGACAGTATGAGTCTTACAAGTGCTTTACAATGCCAGAGCTATATCATGTAGTCAATGGGATTGAACTATTTAGCCCCAAATTCAACGTGGTGCCACCAGGAGTAAATGAAAATTACTACTTCCCCTATTTCCAAACTGAAACCCGGGTAGAGCGCGATCGCGATCAGTTGGAGGAAATGCTCTTTACCTTAGAAGATGCCTCCCAAATCTTTGGCCAGCTTGACGAACCACACAAGCGACCCCTCTTCTCCATGGCCCGTCTTGACCGGATCAAAAACCTAACCGGACTTGCAGAATGTTTTGGTAGGAGTAAAGAATTGCAGGAATACTGCAACTTAATTTTGGTAGCGGGTAAGTTGCGGGTGGAAGAATCAGGTGATAACGAAGAACGGGAGGAAATTGCCAGACTCTATCATATTATTGATGAATATAATCTCCACGGGAAAATTCGTTGGCTAGGTACTCGTCTGTCTAAAGCTAATTCAGGTGAAATTTACCGAGTCATTGCTGACCACCAGGGGATTTTTATTCAGCCTGCTTTATTTGAAGCTTTTGGCTTGACAATCTTAGAAGCAATGATTTCTGGACTCCCCACTTTTGCTACCCAGTTTGGTGGTCCCCTGGAAATTATTCAGGATCACGTGAATGGTTTTTACATCAACCCCACCAATTTAGAAGAAACAGCCACGAAGATTCTAGAATTCATCAAGTTATGTGAACAAAATCCCCACCACTGGTCAGAAATTTCCCAAGCAGGCATCAACCGAGTTTGTAACACCTATACCTGGAAGATTCACACCAGCAAGCTACTTTCATTAGCTCGGATTTATGGTTTCTGGAATTTTACCTCTAAGGAAAATCGAGAAGATTTGTTACGTTATATTGAGGCTCTGTTCCATTTAATTTATAAACCCAGAGCGCAGCAACTCCTAGAGCAACATCAATATCGGTGATTGGGGACTGGGGGAGAATAGATCAATCTCTCCCCCATTCTCCTGCTTGTTAGTTCTGGAAAACTGCTGTAAACAGTAGCTTTTCAGAAAAATATCCAACGCATTTTGTGCATCAAATCTTGTGGGAAAGGATTCAGCTGAGCTACCCCACGGATAAATCCGCTTGGTTCCAACTTACTACGTAAGTTTCGTATACCCTTCATGGTTCCGACCTCGGCGCGGATAATTTGGTGTCAACTATGAGACTCCCAGTTCGCCTATTTTAAATCGGGTTATAAAAAAGGCGAACGGATTTTTGAAAGGTGAGAGGTAATTATGGTATTCCTACCGTTGGCATATAGAGGAATACCATAAAATCTTGAAGTCTGGATGCCACAATTTGAGAAGAGACCCCCCTCAG
>Ga0209208_10009352_pt1 | contig 12897 bp, 4 predicted proteins | sample S1TSphfallax_3_FD_187694 | JGI IMG/M metagenome (GOLD analysis project Ga0209208, IMG submission 187694) | Host-associated microbial communities from peat moss isolated from Minnesota, USA - S1T2_Fd - Sphagnum fallax MG (SPAdes) (version 2) | ecosystem: Host-associated > Plants > Peat moss >...
GTATGGACTTTCATGTGGTTATTTCATTTGTGAAATGTGATGGCCCTTTTTATAACCCATGACTCATTGTAGCAAACTCCAATGAAGCTTGAAAGTTTGCAAGTTTAAAAGACCTATGACTTGAAAGAATTATCACACTAGTGATTAATAATTTGATAACTATAGAATCCAAATCCAAATTACATCAAGTAGCAAGCTTGTGTAGCGTGCCCATACCCTCTTAGAAACTAGTCACTATAGGTAACCTTCGATATTCAATTGAGGACATAATTATATTGATTGCACAATTGTAGATCTTTTGATCATTACATAATTGCATCATGCATGATTAATCATTAAAACCCAACTCTTAATCCTAGTTTGCAAGCAATGTAGGGCTCTACTAGCATGTTGTCACATTGTAGTAAGTCTACTATCTACCATTTAGTAGTTTGTTGTCTAGATTCTCAAATACACCATGTTAGTGTTCAATTGTTCATGGCATAAAACTTAGAAGTTTACCTGATAGTAAAAGTATGATGGCCGTTGGTGATTGGACTTGCAACCTACAATGAATAGCTTCAATTTTGGAATTTGAATCTTGATGTTGACAATTGAAAGAGTTAAATCACAATTCACAATCAAGTGAATATCGATGATGTCAAATATTCCAGCATTCATAGTTGGTGTTCAAAGATATGGACATCAATGATAAATTATTGTTTGTACCCTACACCCCAACTCTTAAATCCCATAAACAGAAGTTTGGTTGTTGGAGCAATGTGTGTGATTAATTCAACAAACCTTCAACCAATTGAATAACTATTGATTTTTAGTCGATAAATACATCCAACCATCAATGTCATGCTACAAGGTATTGAATAACATCATTGAAACTTGAACCTTAAAAAGACCAATCATTAAGTTAAAACCTGTTCAAAATTGGTTGAATATTTCAACAAAATCACAAATCCAACATGGATGAAATATGTGATTTGTGATAACAATGGAAACATTGCCATTTGGCTATATCAAAATCAAAACACCATTTATACATTCCAAATTAAAACCAAAAGCACAAAAAATGATCATGTAAATATGTATGAATTATATATATAATCAACTAAAAATATGGAATCAAAATAAAATTGATTTAAAAACCTTTTGCCATTTGAATCCTCATGTGGCAACCTTTGTTTTTGTAGTCAATGCGACCCCAATTTGAATGTATTGAATGTTTTGGCCTTATGCCATGATAAACCTCATTTGAATGAAAACATAAAATAATGTCATGTTGTGGTCAAAAGTATAATTGATATTCGGGGAATACAAACTATCCTCCACCTCAAATGTGTCGTCTTCTAAATGAAGTTCCTATTCCATCCAATGCAATATAAACAAATTTATCACATTTCAATCCATTATTAACATTACACTAACTTGGGAAATTATCAAGTATGGTTTAAAACACTCACTATTAAGAAACCATATGATGTAACTAAACATGGAATCCCCATCATCATGTGGAAGGATATTGTATTTTTCAATGATCTTCATCGTTGTAAAAAGTGTATCCTCAATTTTCCCCAGACCTTCCTTATATTCATGGAGATGTTTGGGGTCCCCTCCAAATTTTGAATAATCCCAAAATGAATGAATGTAAAACGTTAGCCAAGTTATTGGCATATAATTCCAATTCATTTGGAATTGCCCATGAACAATTGAAAACATCATTCTTTTCTTTCTTTGCCCTTGTAAGGCAAATGTACCTATTATTAAACAAAACAAAAAACCAAATGTTAATGATTGATGTCATCAAATTACATGCATCACATGTGAATGAAAATAAATTATAAACTTACCTTTCCTTATTCTTGTGCATATTTCCAACCAAACATCACCATAGGAGAAGAATTCTTGCACTTTCAACATTCCATGTATCCACCATTGTGAAATAATGATGAAACCTTTTCAACACAAGATAATGTCATGTCTTTTCGAATGATTTTACGGCAAATAATTACCACAATATTTTTGCCATCCATACAAAGATGGATCCAAACAATTCAAAACTCAATCTCAAATTTTCATCTCAATCAAATTTTTGTCTAACCCCTTGAAATTTAAAACTTTTTGCACTTGCATAATAACATAAACATTATTTGGAATATCAAACACCAAATCCCTTTATGCTTGGATAATGTTTCTAACTTCAACAAAAGGCAAAGAAACCACCAATGGCCTCACACCTACACCTTTAAAAAACTTCATTAATCTAATGAACCAGTAGTTAAAATGAAAACCATCCTCATCACATTCCATTAATTAAATTTTATGTGAAATGAAATTGTAAATGAATAATTAAAACACAAATATGAAAAAGGAGTTTGATTAACCATTTGAAGACTCCAAAAAAATCATATTTGTCCACCAAATAATTCATCTTGCCATGATTTTTAGGCATGCTTAATTGTTTCAATGTGTTTTTGTGTTTTTTAACAAAGTTGTTATGTTCATGATGCAACAATGACTAATAATGTGAGCCTCACCATCACATCTATCAAAACCATTTCACAAAAATAAATAAATAAATAATTTTTTTTATAAAAAATCATATTTGTGAAAATAATTCATCCAACATGAAAAAAGAAAGTTTAAAGTTTATGGTTTAATTTGACAAAATGCATTAGTAAATTGGGCCAACATCAAAGGAATGAAAATCATAAAAAATTTGCATAGACTTTCATTGCTTTAATGTTAAACACACAAAATACCTATGCTAGATAACTCACCTTGTTTTTGTGAAAATTGACCTTTAAAAGATATTACCTTACACGTCAAACAAAATAGGCATTCATGCATTGCGTAGTCATTTCATGTGAAAATGCACAAATAAATCACACAAGGTATTATTAAAGATTAAATGTGTCTTATGTTAAAGCCATTTCACCCCCCAAAAAAAAAAACATTATTTTTAATTTTGAAAATGTACATAGGGAAATAAAGCCAACATTGAAAGAATGAAGATTACATGCAATTTGCATACACCTTCATCATTGTTAACCCAATGATGTTGGCCCAATTTAAGGTTTAAGGTTTAATTTAACAAAATTCATTGGAAAATTGGACCTACTTGAATATAAATATTGTTAATTTTCATTATGAAAAAATCATGTCCGTTGCAACTAGGCTATCTAGTTATAATCTAGTTTTATTGGACATTTTTTAGTTGTATCTAATTTTATTAAACACTTTTTAGTTACAACATACACAAATTTTTCATAGTGTTTTATTATTTTACTATATGAATTGCAAAAAAAAAGGAAATAAAAAAGGATTAAATCAAGAGCAAAGATGACTCACATGGAAACACATTGAGCTAAAGTTGCAAGAGATGCCAAAATTTCAACATGTTGGGCAAATTGAATTGGAGTTGTAGGTGGTTTCATTCTTTCAATATATGTAGGAGTTGTTGCACTATAACACCTATGACCTATAACACTGGGAGTGCACAAAATTTATGTGTGTTAGTACTACATAATCTAGCTTTGCCTAATTTGAATCACTATACTATTTAGGAACTTGGACATAAAACAAATGATAATAGTAGGAGTAGGGATTTTAGTGGGGTGGAACCAACCCATTTCTTTTATGTTAAAATAACACATTGGCTTCAAGCTAGAAAAGCTCCAAGCCCAAGAAGATGTTGAACTAGCCGAAAATATTGGCACCTATGCTTATCAACAAGTGACTCACATATTAGATTGGTTTCAAAAATTAACCTCTACCTATAGACACACACAAAAATTGAAAATTCATCAAAATATATCATCAGCAGATTGTAATGCAAGTTGCATTATTAGGCCATAACTAGAAATTAAAACAAAGATAATTGGATACTTTGAGGGTAAATTTTAGCTTGAAAACCATACAAATAACACATTTCTTTCACTTCTTACAACAATATTGTTCACATTTCTCAACAAAATTGAGTTAGAAAATTATAGTAGAAGGTGACTTTTGATTGAGCAACCCACATATACCAAGATACCTTTGTACTCATTGCTTAAGGAAATAGTCACTTAGGTGAATCAAAAGAGAACTTGCCAAAACATAGTCTAGGACTTCAAATTGCTCCTATAGTCCATTGCATCAATAACATCCAAATGAAACTCAAGTATCCTTTATAGGTTAGGCCTCATTCTAGACATTACTTATGTGTGAAGATTAGGAAAAAAATCATCCTTGTAAAATGGGAGAATCTTCATTATATCGTGGTACCTTTCATAGTAGATTGGTGAAACAAAAAATTATTGAACTGTATGTTGCAAATGAGCACACAAATATTTTAAGCCCCTACATATGAAGGAAGATTTTCAATAATTTCCTTAGTGTCAAATTTATAGAAAAACATGTGCACATGTTATAGGAAGGGTTGGTTGATAATTCAATATCAATATGTCCTAGCTTGTCATAAATAAAAGTTTTGCACTCAAGTGAAGACAACCTATACACCTAATCTAAACAATTATAGGTATGAGAAGAAGAACGACAAGATCCCACAATTGGAAAAAAAAAAAAAAAAACAAAACAAAAAAAAAAAAAAAAACCCAAAATTAAAAAAAAAAAAAAAAAAACAAAACAAAACAAAACATACATACATACACAATTTAGTTGACTTTCAATTAAAAAACCATATTTTTCCAAAAAAATTGCCCATTTTTTGGTTTAAAAAATCATTGGTCATAACCAATATAGTGGGTATTTTATTTTATGGATAGCCAATGATTTCCATTTTTTTTTAATTAAAAAAAAACCTCCAATTTATGGTTATTTGAAAACACCCAGAGAGATAATAGTTCTCATGAAAGAGTCAAAAAAGAACTATTGACTTAATATTTACTTGATTACCCTAATACCTTGGCCATTTTGACCCTAATTATATTATTTTCAAAAATTCATTTTTCCAAAAAAAACATTTGCGAAGGAACATATTGAATATTTAAGAATATTCCATATGTCAAAATGAACATTTAAAAATTAATCAATTATTTGACAAACATTGTTGAATTGGAAGTTTTAATACCCCATTGATAGATTGATGTTTATGGATCATAATAGGAAATTTCAAGGTTACAATTTGTGCATTGTCCTCTAGCACTCATTTTAACTAATCCTTGCTAACTACCTAGTGTTTGTGACACAATTCGTAAGGTGAAGTTTGCAAGTTCGTGTTTTGCTTCAAGCTTGCATGTTCAACAAAAGCTTCCTTATATCTTCAATCATTCTTGTATCAAAACCTTGTACGTAAGTGCATCCATTGTATGCATTGGTTCACAAATGTGTTTACAACAACTAAAGAAATAATTTTGTAAATCATTAGACATGCCTTGAAATCACATGTAAAATGTCATAGATTTGTACTCCAATACTTCATATGGTAAGATATGCAATAGTTCTTTCAATTGGCACATAAATATATCCAATCTTTTGGAATTATAGTTGAAGTAAAAATAAGGACTTTAACATCTAACCGGGGCATAATTGCTTTCAAAAGCGATGAATTCACATTACTTGTCTAGAAACGACACAAACACTTGTGCTTGGAAAACTCAAAGAGATCAATTATTTGCATGAGTTCCTAAAGCCAAGGTATGACAAATTAATGCCTGCAAAAGAGTGTTTGTTCCCCACAAACTTTTTCGTATGAGAAAAGCTTGGAAACCAAATTAAACAAGTGCAATAACAAAAAAGATAGCTTTCAAAGGCTTGGACTCCAACATTCTAATCCCACATCTTGTAGTTAAAACCATATCCTAGAATAACAATCCACCAACGGAATCAACCAAAAATGACATAAAAATAAAATGTTCATGGACAGACATTATGAATGTCAAACTAAGATTTATTCCCTTTCCATCTTCCCCCACCTGTAATAACAAGGTTGTGCACTTGGAATTATTTGTGACATTAGTATGTCATGTGTTAAAATATTATATTTTGAGTGAATGTGCCAACAATGCGCATTGAACTTCCACAACCTGATGTTTTGTCTTGTTGTCATTATTACAACTTCAGTAACCTACATGCACCCAATATCATCATGAGCAAGCAACATATCAACACCACGACATGCAATTGTGAAAAAAACTTTTCATTGCTACTAGTAGTATTACTATTGATTCAAATCCACCAAAAGTTATTGGAGTTAGACCATACAATTCCAATAGGATTATTGCCAACAACAAGAAAAATGGTCATAATTTTTGTAGAGAATACAAGGAAAGCCAAAAAGTGGGAAAAGAAACACGAAGAAGGAAGGGAGGGGAAGCATAAGAAGAAGAAGAAACTTTAGGGGGAAATAAAACAAAAAAAAAAAAGAAGAATAATACATTGTTTTGTTTTTCGAACTTTTCTTTTATGCGGATTCCTTCGACATCTTGCTCATGGTTGTAAGCATTGTTGGTGCAATGCAAAATGGTCTTGCAATGCCGCTCATGACCATCATCTATGGCTCCTTCGCCCAATGCCTTTGTTAATAAGCAACATGACAACAATGTATATCTTTGGTAATAATTGCCTATTTGGCCATCATTAGATTGCCATATCCAAAAAACAAAACAAAGCCATGTGCGCAAAATCTGCAATAAAAAAATAATACTAGAAACATGATCAAAACATTTTTCAGTAGCTACATCACAAATCAATGTTCACACAGGTAATCTTGATCCATGATGGAAATCTTGGATGAATAATCCTAATTCGTAATGGAAATTTTGCATGGGTAATCTTAATTTGTAATAGAAATCTTACACAAGTAATCTTGATCCACAATGCAAATTTTGCTTGGGTAGGCTAATACTAATACATAGTGGAAATCTATGGTGAGTTATGTGGTGAATTGGTTTAAAATATTGGTGTTAAAACTATTGAAATGTAACGATGTTAAGATCAATCATTTTAATTTTGCAAACATAATAATATATAGTTTACAATTTTTTAATATATATTATGTTACAATGTTAAAATTTTAAAAATTCAAATACATTATTAATTTACAATGTTAATTTGTGTTATATAATTTTATCATCAACATTATAACACGTATGTAATATCATAAAAAATGTTACATAATATCATAGTATATTAGACCATGAAGTTTTAATCATGTGTACATTGTAAAATAATGATAATGTTACATCATATACAAAATGATGTGTTAAATAATGTACATACTTGTTTCATGTTGTGAAATGTTTTACATATCATCCATTTATCCATGGCCAATTCAACATTAGCAAATAAAATTGTTAACAAATTGTCTTGGCATGATTTTAATCTTAATTTTGAACATTATCATGATAATATGCTCATATAATTGAAGCTCACAATTTAAATTTAACATTTATTATCAATATTGAATTCTTGTGGAATTCTCATTTGAATGTTCACAAATTGAAAAAAGTTGAGCTCCATTTTCCATTTTTTCCAAATGCAAGTATTTTGTTGAAAAATTGGGCATTTGTTTACACTTTGTAAATGAGAGTTATGTCAATGTCACATTTGATAACAAACACATCCAAGGAATTTCATGGATTTGATGATTCATACACATTACATGAAAAACAAATTGGATTTAAATAAACAAAGCTAATCACATATTATAAATATATATATTTACAAATTGAAAACATGGAGAGTTATGCTTCATAAAACATCATTTTTATTTTAATCCATGCAAATTTTAAATGTTTGTTGTTTTGTTTTGTTTTACATGGAAAGTGGTTTTGAAATTATTTGTCAAGCCAATTTGAGCTGCTTAGAAACTTAGGGATTAAATCTTTGGTTTTAAAGTTATCATGTTTTATTCTCTTTGTAACTTTTCCTTTTTTTTTCTTTTCGTTCTTTCATTTTCTTTCACTTTGTTTTCTTCCTATATTTCTTCTTGGGGTTTTTTCTTTTTCTTTCTCTATGTTAAACATTTGTTGAACTAGCCAACATCATTGGCTTTAATTATTTTCCTTCTAGTTGATCTTATGATTTAAATTCAATATAATAGTATTTTACCATTTCAACAACAAATAGTCAAATATTTAATTAAATTTGAAATCTTAACTTTGGCACTTGGTTTTTTATTTCTAAACTTTTTTGGCAAGTAATAGTTATATCAAATAATAAACATGGCTTTATCACCATTATGGAATAATGAAATGTGTTTAGACTATTTTAGTTTTACGTCCTTGTCATGGGAGATCTACAGTTCAAGACTTGACAATTGAGCTTCTTGATGTTATTACTAGAACCCCATGACCAGGGAAAAAAACTCTAGATTAATCGAAGGGAAACTATTGGGAAACTCAATATTCAGCAAGCTGGAAAACTCTACAAAAATTCACAAGACTCCAAAATAGACTCCAAGGTATAATTGCATAGATGTGAAAATAAGCATTCATAACACATACAATTGGTTCAATTCCCAAGGGTGGACTCAATAGATATGCAAATGTAAGGAATTTTTTTCTTGATACACATGTGATCATAATTACCACTTGCTAAAACACTTTCTGCATTAGGTGTTGATTCTACAAAAAAAAAGACCCAATGAAATATCCATTTTCCTCATGAAAATTAAAAAAACTCCCAAATTTTGTAGAAATAATTCAATTACCGATATTATGAAATCCTTATATTAGAAGCTGAATTCTACTTGCAAGTTGAGCAAACTTTAGTGAGATAATGGAACCATCCTTTTTGTGTGGCTTTGCTCCTAGTGGCACATATGGAACCAAAGGTTCAAAAGGGCGAGAATCTCCAAGCCTTATTGTAAAAACCAAGGCTTTCAACATTCAAGCCGATATTTGCGGCTAAAATACATGAGACCACTAGCTTGTAAAAGTGTTGCTGATGTGCCTCATTTAATGAACCAATCATGTTCACTATCTCTTGCCCCTACATGATTGCTTAATGTCAACGATTGATCCATACAACAAGTTGTGAATGAGGAAAAGGTTAAGCTTCTATTGAAAGTCGAGGTCCCGATATTTAGCAAGAGGATTGTAAACTTGGGCATATTTAATAGGTGGTTGCATGCTTTCTAGAAACCCAATGCATCATTTGACAACACTCTACATAGTCCAACAAGTGTTATGTATTGCATGCTATTTGGACCTACAACATTGTTACATGTCAGAATTTTAGCAAACACATATTCCAAGGGACACATACATGATGTGCAATAGAAGTTCAATGGGCTTTTCAAATAATCTTGTTCCCATAATCTCCAATAAGGGCAAACTTGAAAGAATGTTTTCTCATTCAACACAAAAAAATGCATGATATGTTTATGGCATAACTCAAAGATAGAGTTGACATATTCTATTTTAACTCCAAGGGCTTTGTATAGCTTAAGATAGAACAATAGATTTAAATAAATTGACATGTAATGTTTGGTCTGGCAAAAATTTAAGTTGAAGGAAACATGCTACTACCCTCATGGTTAAAAGGTGGTAGCAACATGATGACTTTCTAACACAACTTTATCATTGTATCGAAGTGTAATAAGATCATTCGTAACAACTAGAAATGCATTGGTGAGATTGGGGCAATCAAAATCATGGAATGATGCAACAAGAGCAAGAACAAATATTTCCAGTTCATTCAACCTTTGTGCACCCTCTATGAGAATGAGTAATAATACTTGCAACCCACATTCCATCAATGTTTTCAAAACCCCAACTGTGACTATACCATCATAAAACACAAACAACATGATCTTTCACTACTTATTTCATGTGGATTTAGATTTGCAATCCAAGGTTCCCAATGTGAAATATTCTTTCAAGTATTTTGCAACAATAATGTGCAACGTCATAATCCAAAAGAAATGCAATCTTGTGTACCTTGGAAAAAATAAATATGGGAGAAGATTATGTCAATATGACATTGGATTCCAACAACATGCCTACTCATGTGCTAGACAAACCATATTATTTCCAAACATATACCTAAGAATGAAGTTTCTAGGGTATCCCTAGAAAGTCATGTTGAATGCTTACCACCATGTTGATTTATGAAATCGCCATATGAATGGAATGCATGTTTCTCCATGCACTTTAAGAAATGATCTACCAACATTTTCATATCATAGTGATTAATCAATGTGAGATTAGTGGACAAGGAAATTGAAAAAAAATAAAAATAAAAATTCAAAAATGCCAACTACCCTACAAAAAGTGGGGAAAATTATACCAATGGCTATGGGATAAAAAGTTGCTCAAACCAAGATGGAGGGAGTGAAAAAAATCTCACATGCCATTCGAGGGCTGATCAAATACATGAACTCAGTCATGAATTAATAAACAATCATTATATGTTGTGCAAGAAATTGATCAACCCACCTTTCACCTCCACCCAATGCCTAAAATCACTAGAAGAAAAACCCCATTTATAGTCGCAAAAAACACTTTTAGTCGCCTAGACAAGTCGTAAAATGGGGTTTTTCTACTAGTGAATGATAGTGAATTTTCCTAAACATTTGCAACTCTATGGAGGTTCACTTGGATTCTTTAACCAAAAAAACTACTTAATAAATGTTTGATTATCATGCTAACTAGTGAAGGGTCCACAAAGTATTCTTCTTTGTCATAATGCAGAAAAATAACCTTTTTGGCTACATATGTTAATAAAGAATGGGAATTAGAATCATAGAACCACATTCCACATTGATTAAGAAAACAAGTTATTCCAAACCTCCATAGTTAAGAGGTGACGTAATTCATTCCAATTCTTTGTAAAATGAACTTTTAAGTAGTTTGCATGTTTCCACCAGCCAAAGTTCTCATACATATGCAACATGGACACAAAGGCTACAACATGTTTTACCAATCAAAGGCTTTAGAAGAATAGACTTCACAGGTGAATTTTCAAAACTCAAAATTAATGTTTATCTACATGACAACTCTGGAAGTTAGCTACTAATAAAATGCCCACTCAACACCATTTCACATTGGTTAGCATTACATTTGCAGCATTCAAGATTAACAAATCATTAGATGTTAATGTGAAAATGAACATGGAAAATTTGTATTTAGTTATGACAAACATATAAGCATGTTCACAAATGGGCAAGATACCACAATAAATATTCTTAAAATTAATTTGTCATGAGCCCCACCAAAACTATCCCTCATTAATCAATGAGATAATTAAAAGTTTCAGCCCATTTGTACATGTATCTTCCAAGTTATTAATAAACTTTATGTCAGATAGTTGAATTATCACACAACTTACCAAAGTAGGGAACCCTTGTAATTGTTTTCAACACATAGAAACAAACATTTAAGCACATTTTGCATAAAAAACATCCAACACCATGATTACAACCTCTTGCAATTAGTTTATTATAAAACAATCTACAAAGAAAGACCAATTTGCACATGGCAAGTGAAATTATAAATATGCCTAAATTTTGTACAATGTGTTATCATTAGCCTTCACAAACAAATTATTGGATTTTTGTCACCATGAAACCCAAACTTAGACCCCAAATTTCAAGGACCAATGATAACTTATAGTAGTAAACACATTGAAAACTTCTCCACATGGATGATCTATGCTTCTCAAGCCCCTTTGCAGGAAGCTTTGTATCATTTTAACTTGGCTCAAACCCATTCTCCTCCACCACTTTTGTTTCTACCTTGCTATTTGTGTTACACCTAAACAATTGACACAAGCCTTTAAATTGTAATTTGTAGCCCACACATTGAAAGACACATCAGTAGTAGCAATTCCAAATTTGCTAGTTCTTCATCCAAAAAACCTATCGATCAATTCATTATCACACTTGAATTGGGGGATTTTAATCTTTTGCATGGATTTTTTGATCAATCACATGTTTAGGGATATTCATAGGTTGGCTTATTAATATTTATGATTAAAAGCATAGAGGATAATCATAAGATTTATGGTTTCATAATTGTTAAAATTGTTAGTGTTAGATTATGGATTTTTAAATGCCACTTTTGAGGCACCTAACCATGCTTTCACCCAAGAAGCTTACAGTGCAAGGTGTGGCTTACATGAAAGAACCAAAAATATACAAGAATGGCAATGTTGTAAGTTCAACTTTAGGGATTTGCCATGAATTATATTACGTATTTAGGTGAAACAATCTCCCTTATTTTGCTATGATAAAGGGTATAGTTTTTAAATTTGTTCTATAGGCATGTTCATGTAATAAATTCTAAACTTGTCCACTTCATCATTGATTTTGGATCAAGAATAGTGACAAGAATAAAAGCAAGGGTGTCACAACCTTAGCTTTGGGCTTGCAACCAAGGCAAAGGGGTTGCAAGGGTGCGGGCCAAGAGGAAGCCCGGGAATCACATCACATACTCCCGGGAGTGTAGGAAAGTGTGAGGGAGTGAACCCTCACACTCCCAAGGCAATTCCCACTTTGGGAGATGGAGTCCCAATGGATTCCCAAAACTTTAGAGAGCAATTGGAGGGGTCAAAACTCAATGGCTTGTGAAATTTTTTAGATCATTAGAAAGCTCTTGGAACGTAGATGTCTAAAATGGGCTCGCATTGCTCATTTGGACATCTAAAATACAAGTTATGACCAAAAGAAGGGCCGGGAGTCAAATTATCAACTTGACTCCCGATCAGAAAAAGTTAGGAATCGACCCAATTTACTTGTCTGCAGATAACGTGCAACATATCGTTGGAAAGCTCTCAACGAAAGCTACAACTTTGCTTCAGATCGCATTTCAATCCGAAGTCTACTCGCAAAATTATGGGGCTCCAAAGTTGCAAGAGTCTTGGCTGGCGCAATTTCGGGCCGCGGGAGTCTCGGGAGAGAAAAGCCATTTGGATGTGGGTCCCATGGAGAGGTCCAAAGTATACTATAAGGGGGAAGGT
>Ga0209208_10009353_pt1 | contig 12896 bp, 9 predicted proteins | sample S1TSphfallax_3_FD_187694 | JGI IMG/M metagenome (GOLD analysis project Ga0209208, IMG submission 187694) | Host-associated microbial communities from peat moss isolated from Minnesota, USA - S1T2_Fd - Sphagnum fallax MG (SPAdes) (version 2) | ecosystem: Host-associated > Plants > Peat moss >...
CACAAAGGTTATATTATCATTGGGTGATGAAAACAAAAAACTTATTGAGCAACAACAATATTCATGTACTACTACTACTACTACTACGAGTATAAAGGCTGGGAGGAGGGTGAAATAATAATAGTGAATGGTAAATAGTAAAGTGCAACTAGTAAATGTATGATGAAGTACTTGCTTACTTACTACTACTAGTGAAGGTAGCATTTGCAACTATGAAAAGGGTTCATGCTTTTCATGCATGTCATGTCAAGTAACGCAACCGAAAAAGGAGTTGGCGAGTCAGACAAGTACTTGCTACTACACTTGATGGTTCTACTTGAATCCTATGCTTCTCGTTGTTGTTGTTGTGCCTATCGCTCATGATTCGACCAGGAAGGAAGGAAACGCCCCTCTCTCCTCGAAAATTTTACCATCGACCTAAAAACCTCGGCCTGAATTCATTAGTAGTAGTGTCTTTGGAGGAATGCTTGCAAAGTGTAAGAAATGATGGGTTAGGCATATATTTTTTAAAAAACCATGATACCCGATGGGTACCCATCATGTATATTCAGAGGAAAAAATTAATATGGATGGGGAATGGGTCAGGGGAGGTAACATACCCGCCGGGTATCAAAGGAAAAATCCCACTTAGCATCAACAATGAGCAGGGAGGAAGGGTTTTAGACTTTGTCAATCACAAGTTTGCATGCTTCTGTTGCTTCAAGAAGAATGAATGTAACTTGTGGTGGGTTCCATGGAATATTTGGAAACTTGGGGTGGATGAATAGCGCCATAATCTGGAGACCTTGGATTTTGGGTTCTTGTGCTGCTGCCGCCTGTTGTGATGAGCTCTGAGGGCTGCTCATTGTTCTCGGATGAGAATTAAAATGAACCTCGTGAAAAGATCTTAAATTTCATCACAAAAAACTCCTACCCAAATGTTTGAGATTTGAGGTTTTTCATGGAATTTGCATTAGAAGTCCCATATTATTATTATTTTATTTTTATTTTTAAAAAAAATTATGGGGGAGAAATTTCACACTACGGTGACCCAAAAAAAATAAAATTTGTTGCAATATTTTACCAAGGGGTGTTTTTGGAGGAAAAATGTGCAAAAAGTAGCCATATATTTAGACAATAAGTTCCTGGACCATTTCTGAATTTTCACAAAAAAATAAAAACCTTGATAAACAAGGATTTTTCTTTTTCTTTTTCTTTTTTTTTTGAAAAAAGGGATGAAATTATAAATTATATTTGATGTGCACTACACAACACAAATAAAAAGGCCCACCACCACCCACATACTCGGTGTGGGTGGATCTTGCCTAAAAGCAATAACAAACCCCTCCAGAGTAGTCCTTGCAAATGCACGTAGTTTTGTTTTTATGCCAGCAGCACGGATACTTATGAAAGCCATGCCAAAAGATAAACGACATCAGTTGCAGCAGAAGACTGGCACTTGGGGGCGGGGACAAACAAAAGTGTGTTGTCTTTTCCTTTCTTTGCAGGCAAAATACTAAAGTCAAGTGTGTTGTTGTAGTATGTAGTGTAGTAGTAGTAGTGCAGAGAGTGGATTTAGAATGTGTCATGGCCAACATTTCAAACTGACAATTTGTTTGAGTTTTCCTTCATTGAGACTACTACTACTATTAACTACTACTACAAGGCATCCATCCGACAATAAAAACAAAATGATTGCTTGAGTTAAGTATTAGGGGAAAACTTATGAATAATCCAAACTGAAAGGGAGCAAAAGAGATTGCAACAAGTAGTGTACAGTTATGAGAAGCCTTAAAGTCTCATTATTTAGATCATATCTCCTTGCCACCCTCATCCCATGTGAATTATCTCTCTCCCAGCACCTTAAAACCCTAAACCCATAACCCTAAAGTCTTAACCCTCAACCCTTAACTCATAACCCTAAACCCTAAACCTTAAATTTTTAATCCTCAACACTTGACCCATAACCTTAAATTATCAACCCTTGACCCTTAACCCATAATCCTAAACTCTCAACCCTCAACCCTTAACTCATAACCTTAAATTTTTAATCCTTAACACTTAAAACCCATAACCCTAAACTCTTAACCCTCAACACTTAAACCCGATAACCCTAAACTTTTAACCCTTAACCCAACCCTAAACCCGTAACCTTAAATGTTTAATACTCAACACTTAACCCATAACCCTCAATTATTTGAGGAACTTGGATATCCATCCTTGAATAATATGCTAATCTAGATACCACTCATTAAAATTCAATTTATGTGTGATAATAAAAATGAGTATAATCAAACTACAACAATATATACACACATTACGCCTTAATATCCACCTTAGTAAAGGTTAGAGGATAGTTGCGAATGTGGTTACCAATGTGGAATGCCAACTATCCTTTAAACCCGCTTAGTAGGCGCTTACTTCCTCCTTCCCATACTTGGGTAACTATCTATGTAAATGGGTAAAGCATCATCATAGGTATGTAGGTAGGGAATGCAAGTAGTTACTATGTAGGTAGTTACTAAGTAGGTAAGGCACTTGATTGCTCCGAGGTTAATAGGTACATGCATGTTGTATGGTTAGCTAAACCACTGTGGTTAGCTATGGGACAAGAATAGAATGAAAAAAAGAAAGTGTTTTCCTGTCCATCCACCATCATCCATCCAGCATGATGTACTACTGGTGGGTGCTGTGGTTCACTCTGACCTAGGCTACACCCAACAAGGGTTTGTAGGGCTAAATAATAATGAGTAGCAAATTGTCTACCTAGTTAGTTGTGTGTGAGTAGCAACAATGAGTAGCCTAGTGACATCATCTAAGCTTACTCTTGGATGTACCCAACATGGTTTGTAGGGTTGAATAGGGTTTAGGGTTTAGGGTAAGAGCATATAAAAAAGGCTCTTGAGAATCTAGACTTTTTTTTTTTAATGAGTACTATTTTATTTTAGAAGATCCAAAGATTTTAGCCCCTCTCTTTTTTTTTGAGCCTGACTCCTACCCAAATAAATATTTTCAAAATCTTTGATTATGTGATTGATACCTTGTGTGAGTCTGAAAAAATAATTTCACAAATAACTTGCCCCCCTTTGTGTTGTCGGTTCTGAAAAAAAAAGGAAGAATCGACTAACCCTGGTTTAAATCCTTGAGAGTTTTAGCTCGTTTGCACCTCTTTGGAAATTATGAGGGGAGTGTGCATGTTGAAAGTTGAAACCAATATCGGGCAAGTATTTGATTTTGTTGATAACCTTTGGTTTTACAAATGACAAAAATAAGAAATAATTTACGATTTTCCTCTTTGCAATGGATTCTATTCCATTTGTTGGAAATAATAATAATAATAATAATAATAACAATAATAATAATAGACAAATGGAGTGTGGAGTATTCCATCATAGGACATAATATTATTATGGGCACTTTATGAAGCTGATGTAAAAAAGCTGATGGCATTGTTATGAGACTACCATTGAGTGATGGATTAGGCCACCACCCATCATCATCAATTGCCAGATTAGGTTTTCCAGCAAAACAATTATGGTTGTTAACAATGGAGGGGTTGAGTTGGATCCATGATGTGTGGTGACCCAGGAAAATTTATTCTCATATCAAAGTTTTAGTTATTCACTTCTTTTTTTTGCAACCTCACTCATCATAAAACTAAAGCTAGGAGGACACTTGCAAATAGGTAAAGATAGGAAACTACTAATAGCAAACCACCTGGACCAATCATCATGATCGACAGATCAGAAACAACAGGGAGCAAAAGAGCCAGATCATATTATGTTACACTCTTCTCTCTGGCGGGTGCACAGCTTTACTGTAACTGTTACCAGTCTCAGGAAACTGTGCACAAACTTGCTTGCCAAGGCCAAAGAAGACCCTTTTGTTGTTGAGACAGACCAATGTGTTTTGACTTTTCTTCATTCAATTTTAGTGTGCAAGGGGATGATGCTATTACCCAATTGGTGGATATGTCACACTTACCCTGACTTTACTTAACCCCGGGTGGTATATGTTTGAGTTACTTCACACCACTTGAGAGCCTTGACTCTATGACCTGAAAGGTTGTAACTTGTAACTTGTAAGGGCATGCATGCACAATGGTTAATCATAGTACCCAACCAACCTCAATAGGTTTCTTTGAGTCCAATGTATTTAGTTCAATTTTACCATCCAAGAGAGAGTAGAGAGTACCAATCTCATCCTGGCCAAGTGCAAAACCTTAACCCAAATTATGCACCTTCAACCCCGATTATAACACAAGTGATCCCAATAAGATTGCCAGCCCTTAGGTCTTCACTATTCACCTTGGCTTAGCTCGAAGCACCCTTCAAGAGAAAGTAAATGGCTTGCATAGTACAACCTACTATGCACATTATTAGTGTATATAGACACCCTAGTTGAATAGTTGGATAACATAAATTATATATTTTGGACATGCTGAAATTTTCAAAAAATATTTTTCTCAAAGCAATTTTTTTGGGAAGGAAAGTGAAGCATCTTTTGGAATATCTTATTTGTTGAAAATGGAACCTTCAAAATTAAATAAGTATTCAACAAAGACTCTATGAACCTTCTATTCAACTATGGTAGTGTAGCATAGTGCATGTTTCCGCATACAAAATGCAATATGTTCCCAACCTCTTGATTTCCTTCACATTTTTGACATGGTAAGATATTTAAAATTTTTAAATCACTCTTATCTTTGTCTTGGTTTTCCAATATATTGTGAACGTTGTGCATCATTGTTCCCTTTTTTCTTAACAAAATAAAGAAGCAACTTCATTTGACAATTTTTAGAGTCTAATGAACAATGTCCATACAATGGTGGCCACATGTCACCTATTTTAACCCAAGCAACCATTACATATCTCATACATTAAAGGAGTGGATATTTAGTTGTTAGTTTCTTGATATTTACTACATTTCACATTACTCAAGTATAACTAGAACAATAAGAAACTTCCCTTCCAAATGTGTCTCAAAAGGGCATTTGTAAATAACAATTGCACATGGATAAAAATTCGAGATGTTTGCTATTGCATTTGGAATCACACCTAACATTTTGTCACTAGTTGGTTTACTAACACTCTTATATCAAAACTCAATGATGAAGGTCTTTTAGATTAATGAGAAGTTTTTGTTGCAACCTTGACTTGGGCTTATGACCAAGCTTGTGACAAAACAAATAGAGATAAGTCAAAAACAAGGTTGACATGTCACATAAGCCAAAGGAAACAAAGCATACTTCCAACCTTAGTGAGAAATGTGTTCGAGTTTTAAAAAAGGGATTCTTAAAACTTTTAAGTTGCACCACACTTTAGGACTTCAAACCCTTAAAGGTCCTTGATGTTTTAAAATGAAGTTTGAATTATCAAAGCATGGTTAAATTAAATGATCTTTGTAACATTGAATTTTGAATGAAAATTATAAGACAATGGTTCACAAGCCTGAAAAACATTTTTTTCAATAATTACGGTCTTTTGAAAAGTTGAAACACAAGACACCAAAATAAATCTACATTCTAGACCATTTAGTGTGATTTGGCTTGGGACACTAGAAAACACTTGGACAAGCTCGGTGGTGCATCAATTCTTTAAAAATCTTCTTATACACATATCATTTTTTCAATCTATGTCAACCTTTTCTAATTATTGATTTTTCATTGGTTTATCAATATCATGTTATAACTACATTTTCATCATTCAATCACACAATCTTGAACACAAAAAATTCGACAAATTTAATCAAGGGAAACTTCAATTCCTAATGCAAATACAAATGGTGAATTATTCATGTAGCTTTTTTTCAACTACAAGATAAACATAGGGTGACTCCAATTATAAAATGAGAATGACTTTTTTTAAGCTTCAAGCATTTTTGTTAGAAAATCAAAACTTGGGGAACACACAAACAAAGGGACCTTGCTAAAAAAATTTACCAAGTTAACAATTGGATTCTATTGGTTATAATGGTAGTTTTGTAACTTTGAATTATTGATAGTAGGTAGGAGTGTCTAGAAATGCACAACCACCATTGTTTTAGGAGGTAGTTGAAATTTTCATTATTTTAACTAGTGTTTGAGAAAAAATGAGTTGGTGGTTGGAGTTTAACCATTGAAAAGGGATCTAAAGTTGACTTAATAGGACTTTTAGGTGATTATTTTAACTAGTGTTTGAGAAAAAATGAGTTGGTGGTTGGAGTTTAACCATTGAAAAGGGATCTAAGGTTGACTTAACATGACTTTTAGGTGATTATTGAATGCGGTTGCCACTTCCATAAGAGGTATAAAATGGTTATTTCAAACTACTTAAGGGTTATAATTTGAATGTTAAAAGAGAGAAAACTTTGTGTGTGTAATTAGAAGGTTGGAGTAATAGTATCCAAGTGTTTTAAGGGACTATAATAATGTTGTTAGTTTTTTCCATGATGGATTTCAAAAATTATTTTAAAGTTAAAGTAGTGTTTGTCTCATAGTACTATAATTCATTTTACTTAGGTACATATGTTGTAATATTTGAAGGATATCATCTATTCCAATATTGTTTTTATCAATAACATTTCTATGAGGTAGGATTATATTGTTGGGAGCTTATTAACAAGTAGGAAGCTCTTCAAAATGGCTTCATTTTCCTTGTATAATTTTTTTAGCTTGTAGGCAATCTACTTATTGTAGAATTTTTTTAAAAAATTTTGTTGATAGAATAACACTACCAAAGTTGACATTGTCTAATATTTGTATTGAAGGTGACATCATTTGGTATATGGAATCATGCGTCAAAAATGTCACCATTTAGTGGTGTTTCATTTTATAGAAAAGTTTAAGAAAAGATGGAAGCACACCATCATTGTGCGGGGGGCGCGAAGGGGGCATTTTAACAATAAATGTTATATTATACACATTTTCAATTGTGATGTATTTAATTTTTGGTTTCATTTTTTGTGTTTGGGATTTATATTTATATTTTCAGAAAGCTAATGATATTGAATAGTATTTAGAAAAAAATAATTTAAGATTAAATTCAAGGAGCCATGGACATATTTATGGTGTACATTATATAACAAAACATGTTTTTTGTTCTAGATTGCATTGGTGTTTGGTTTGAATTAAGCATCCAATAAATAAAATTGTCATTAATTAATACCAAGGCCCACTTCACATTTCTAGTCAACTTCAAATTGAAAGTGATTGTTTATCAAATTTTTAATTTACCATGTACTTATGGTTGAAGCCTTAGAAAAACTCTCATTGTGATGTACTAATTATCAAATTATTTAGATGGTTCACAAACATGGTCCAAACATATGGAACACAAATGTTTAGTAGATATTATAAATTTCATAAGTTTTATAAATAATTTTAGTCATTGTTGGGGTATATTTACAATTTCTATACATAATTATGTACATTTTTTACACAAATATGCTCCAACATCATATCATATAAAATCAAAAAGTGCAATACTTTTAACAATTTATTTTGTGTTTTTTCTTACCATAATATGCAAAAACATTGTGAAAATAATTTTAATAATGACATGGTGGAAGTTTTAAAAATGGGCACCTTTAAAAAATTGTACAATGTGCAACATTATTGATACCCCTCCCCCCCCCCCGCCCCCCCAATAGTGTGTTTTTATTTAAGATTCCTATTAGATTTTGATCTACCATGAAATATTAAAATAGTTTTAAACATAATTCAACCACACTATTTTAAATTTATGTGTCATTTGTTACAATAAAATCAATCTTCCTTGGGTTACCTAACTATTGGATAACACCATTTTTGAAATTCCAATAATGGTAATAATGTTATTTGCTACCAAAAGCATTTACTGAAACAAAATTCAACAAGATTAACTTTGATTTCAATGTTGTTTTTGAATTAGTATTTCCATTATGTAACCTACATATTGCTTATTATTATCCGTTCTCAATTTGATTGATTTGATAGGTTTTTAACCATATCACAACTTAGGTAATTTAAACTATAGGATCTTTAGAAAAGGTCTATGCAATTGTAGACCTCAAATTGTATTTTAAGGAATTTATTTATACTAAACCCATTTTAAGGTTTAATTTTCTATATTATAAACTACATCTTTTTTTCATATGTCATTCATGATGCAATAATAGACTCTTGCAAATTTGAAGATTTAGATACTTTGAATTTCTTACAAAAATTAATTTCAAATGGTTTATATATATATTATATTATATTATAATATTATTTTCTTTATTAAAAGAGTTTGTAGCCTAATCCTTTGCAAAATAACTATTTTCTACACTATTTGAAAATATTGTTATGCTTCTAATAGTTCCTCATCATTTGAGCATTAGTGTTCAAATGGGCACATTCCCCTCTCCTACTTGTCAGAAAGAAAGGTCTTTTATTTCTCATGTGTTCTTGTGGGATTTTCAAATGAATAATGATGTTTGTCGAGAGTGCTTCAATTTCATGTTCTTCCTTGCTTGAGGTGTTAGGGTTATGTTTTGAGAAAATATGTTTAACACTACAAATTATTTGGGAATGCAAATGGTAGCTTTGGCAATATCAATGCAAATTTGATTTGAAATGTTTTTGGAGATTGTGAAAGGAAGCTTTGTGAACAATTATGGGAACAAATTGATGACATCAAAGGGACTAGTTGGAAGATCAATAATCAACTTTGGTGTTCACCTATTTGAAAAGTTGTGACAATTATGAGGTCATTTTGGGTATTCCTTTTGGGGTTTTACTAAGATTGAGGTCAAGCGCACAATGAGACATGATTATTGGGATCTAGTGACTTGAATTATGTGATATGATATTTATGTGAATCATACATTAAACCATATGCCTAATTAATTCGTTAAGCATTCCAACTTCTTAAACTTTAAATTTGGTAATGTTATTGATGATTATCAATATATCAAATGTTATTTTGACCTTTTAGTACTTACTACAACATCACTATAATAGAACAACATCCATGGACATAATGAATTATATAGAGACACATTATCTAGATGTATTGGATCTCATCAAATTTTTCATTAACATACATGGCATATACAAATATGACCATACTAATTTGGTTAAGATTTACAAATCATCACCATTTAATTATTGCCACATAATGAAGACGATGTCCATATTTCAAATCAAAATATTGGGTTGGTTAACATATCTTCTACAAGCTAGTTAAACTAAACAAAATCTTCCAATGTTAGGTATAAGTAGCAAATTAATTAATTAATTAAAAATTAAAAATCAGGTCAAACAACAATTTTCTAGATGTATAATTGATCTACTAAGTGGAAGAAGATCATAATTGACACCCATACCTGCCCTTTAGAGGATCCTAAAGAGAATCCTCCCTCGGGCCTTCCATCTATTTATTTATGTAAATAATCGTAGATTCCAATTTGTAGTTTGATATGTACACTCCTACAATACCTACCATGTTATTATTATTATTATTATTATTATTATTTTCCAAGGTAGGAAATACAGGAAAGTTACATGGATCTTTCCAAGACCCGTGAAATAAATGATTTTAATTGGGTTGTAGGGTGTCATCTACTCCCTCATGTGCTATTAGTTAATGACTTCCCCAAGGACATGTGTAATTATCAATGGCAAAACTAGTTGCAAAAAAGCATTATTGAATAACTTACATTGCAAATCTGCAAATATGTCCTAAACCCTAAACCCATTACACCAACTACACATGCATGAAATATAGCAAGTCCCACAATCGAAGGGTTAAAATTCTAGGCACCAACAAACTACCATAAATGATATACCTATCTCTCACTACTTGTTTTTTTGAGTACTCATGTGTCATTTGTATCAATTTTCAGGACTTTTTGCAATGAAAAATGACAAAGAAATTGAGTTTTAGTTTTTAGTTCTTTTTTTTGGGGGGGGGAACACCCATGAATCATATATATCAAGTTTCCCACTAATTTCAAGACTCTTTGCAATGACAAATGACAATTTTTTTGACTTTGGGGATTTATTTATTTATTTATTACATCCATGAGTTATGTATAGCAAGTTTCCCACTAATAAATTTCCAAGAATCTTTGAAATGACAAATTATTTTTTTGACTTGGGATAGATTTTTTAAATTTATTTTCAGGGGTACCCATGAGCTATCTTTGCACTAAATGTAAGTAAAATCTATTTGCTTTCTGATCAATAATTCTTTCTCTTTGAGTGATTGGTGGCAAGACTTATTCATTCACTCAAACACACTTGCTTTGCTGCTGCTGTTGGAAATTGTCAGATAATCATCATCATCATCACCATCATCATGCACTCCATTGATTTCTCTGGGATCTCCTCACTCCATGAGAGCAAATTTATCCTCCTCATTTGTGGGCTTTGCATGCTTACTTTGTGAGGACCCAATCTGATCATTAAAGGCTTTTGTGGACTAGTAGTAATTGTGTTGCCTTGTTCATGATTGGTAAATTGATGACTCTTTGATGATGATGTCTTCTTGAGCCCTTACAAGCTCCTTTGCAGTCCTGATGATGGTTTTGGTCAAAGTTAATAAGATTTCATATTTTTAGGGGAACTCCTTAGTAAAACCCCCCCCTCAATGCCTGGCACTTTTTGGAGGTCAATTCATAGTACAATTGGTCAGATTGTGAAAATTTTCAAAACACCCCCCATTGCATGCATCACACACTGAAAACCAACTACAGAAATCTGGTAATTTTTCATATTTTAGTTTCCCACTTTTGGCAATTGAAACCATCCAAAAAAAAAAACACTTCATTTTTGAAATATATATTTTTTGGTTTTTGGTTTTTGCCAATATTAACAAGTGCACAATGGCTTATGTATGGATACAAAAAACTTTTTCATTCCATTTGTATCCATGTAATAACCATCCACATGTGTCTAATACGTATCTACCTACCTAGTGCCGCCAAGTGCCTTACCTACTTACTTACCTACCTACCCACCTACCTACCTACCTAGACGGTAGTAACTAGTAAACCACTTACATTCCCAACCTTCTAACCTCTGGTACCTACCCACTTACAAATGTAGCTAACTAGGTAGTGTGAGGTGGGAAGTAGGAAAGGTTCACAAGTCACACAACATAGGGTTGGTTACCCAGGTGGGTACTTGGTAACTCAAGTTGTGGTCTAGTCTAGTTAGTCTAAAAGACTAGTAGTACACACTGCAAAAGCTTCCAAGTTCCAAGGGAACTAGTGAAGTTCATGAGAAGAGATTGAGGAGCATCTAAAGGATTTTAGAAACTTTGTTAATAGTTTGTTAATTAGTATTAAAAGGGTTCATAATTAGGTCAGGGCCTCAGACATGTTAGTCAGTACCTAGTGGGGATGTGTGCAAGAAAGATGTTTTAATTAGGACCCAAAAAAACAACCTGGTTACTCAAAACATAATAAACCTGGCTTAAGTACATCATATTAAGTACACCACATTAACTAAGTACATACCATATTAAGTACCACTCACTCACACACTAAGTACCCTCCAATGTTATGTATGTACACACCCACACTAAAAGTACCCAATGTTATTATGTTCACCACATTAAAGTACACTTAAATGTACACCCTATGTGATATTAGGTGTGCCCTAAAAGCTATAAGTGAAGTTTAACCTAGTTTAGCTTATCATCTACAACAAGTTCCAACTTACTCACCCCTAAACCCTAAACCCTAAAAACCCACAAAGCCAAGAAAGTAAATGAAGTAGTCCACCAGTGACACTATTTGGATATGATTTGTCATAATTAGGGTTTTCAACCATTAGTTCAAAGGTCTCAAATAACTCTGCAATAGTGTTGGTTATCTATATATATGTATATATATATATAGTTACTTGATTGGTTGCTTTCTTCTTTCAATTTGGTGATGTAGGTAATTTGGCAATCATCCATAAGATGGTTTAGCCAGATTTGGCTATACAAAATATGAGAATAACAAAAATTTAAGCATTGTTATATATATCTTGGTGGCTACCTACAGGAACTTATATAGAATCTAACAATTGTTTTTTTGACATTTGGTGACTAAAAATCCAAAAACATTCATTTTCACCATTTCGGGAAAAAAAAGGCCAAAGCAAAAAACAAAAAAAAATTGCAAAAATAATGTGGTTTTTTCTTATAAATATTTGAATAGAAAGTTCCAACTTGCAATCAAATTTTTTTTCTATACAAATTATATTAAAATTTTGGCAAATTAAAACCACGAAATTATTAAAATTCATTGAATTTACACAAGAAAGAAAATTCCAAAATTTCCCCAATTTCTTTGTTGAAAACTAACAAAATTTCACCTACAGTAGAAAACACTACTTGCAATGCATTGTTGCTAAAGAACTCACCATGAGATCTTTCCCCAAGTAGTTTATAGAAGAAAGTAATGCAGAAAATTCAATTATATTCTTTAAAAATTCGTCTAACAATGTCAAATTGTGAATTTCCTTTCTTCCATAACCATTCACTTTTTAGGAATAGAAGTGATCTTCAAGTTTTTTGAATTACACATTTTTTAAAGTATCTTGCAATGTTCCCCATTTTACACCCCAAGCAAAAGACATATAGAAATGCTCAACATGTGATAAATAACAACTAACATCTCTAACTCAATTTGGGAACATGGTTCCCAAAAAAATGTGATGTTCAATGGGTGTCAACCCTGGTCCACCTAAGTTGAGGGTCACGTGCATGCCATTACATTGCCTACATTAATCCCATTCGTCAAGCATGCAATGTATATGTATCTTGTGTTTTGTATGAACAACATTTCATTTGTCGATTCTACCAACAAGGAAAGAATTTGCATATGTTCATGATTTGGGATACAATTTTTAGTTTGAATTAGAAATCAATTCTTGTTGATAGTTGGAGACTTTGGGAGTTGCAAATTAGCATGTTCTTGAT
>Ga0209208_10009354_pt1 | contig 12896 bp, 11 predicted proteins | sample S1TSphfallax_3_FD_187694 | JGI IMG/M metagenome (GOLD analysis project Ga0209208, IMG submission 187694) | Host-associated microbial communities from peat moss isolated from Minnesota, USA - S1T2_Fd - Sphagnum fallax MG (SPAdes) (version 2) | ecosystem: Host-associated > Plants > Peat moss >...
AAAAAAAAAAAAAAACACAATTCATAAAGTTTACTAACAATTGTATTGTTGGAATTTTGTTAAATTCTCTTCATTTGTTTTTATTATTGTCATTACTATTATTAATTTTCCAGTTCTTCCAAGTGGCAAGCTGACCATGTTTCTGAAAAGAATCCAATATTGGTTTGTGCACACAATAGTAAGCCAAAGTGCCATTCAACATGAAAAAAAGGTTCCCAAAATTCAAAACCTTGATTTTAGCAAAAAAAGAAAAAAAAGAAACTTAAAAAAAAAGCAGCTCAACACAAAAGTTGAAAATCAACATTATATAGATATTCTACATAATATATTTTAGATTATATATATAGATTATTATTATTATTATTATGTTATGGCAAATATTATAGCTTTCAGTTGGATTCCCCATGAGATCAATCTTCTACCTTTGATTCCAAGAAGGAGGATTTGGTGTTTGAATAGAATCTTATGAGTAATCTCGAAAGTCCACCCAATAATGTAAAAGTTGATGTTGGGGAAAGTTGTGCACTTCAACATCTCTGGACTACATAACAAAAGGTAGATTTTGGTGGCCAGAAATGTTGAACCTTAGAGGATCTTCATGTCCAGAGATGGGTATTTTAGTTTTGAAAGGTTTTGCGACTCGCACACATGATGTTGTTTCAGGGAGAGATGGGTATTTTAGTTTTGAAAGGTTTTGTCATTCATGCTTGATGTTGTTAGTGTGAGAATTGTGTTGTGGGGTTTTTGAGATCTTCTCTCAAAAAGGTTATGATCCATTTTTCATTACATCAAAACTTGACTGCAAATTGCATACAAGGAAGTTCTTTTAACTACTTTCAGTTTCTTTTAGGTATTTTGAAATGGGAACTGATTGTTGAAGAGTGGACATATTAGTGACTTTTTCTCGTGCTCAAGGTTTGGCCCTATTGTTTATGAAATTTTAAGCTTTGTTTTCAACATATGCAGCAGAAGTTGCAATCCAGTAGCTAATTGTCCTCATGAATAAAGTCGATTGAATTAAATAATTAAGCAACATCGTTGGTGTTTTCTGAATGAATGGACAAAGGTTTATGAACACAAAAACTGTCTTGTTAAGTCATTTGCATTTGATGTGAGATTGTCATCAAGCAAATCTCAAAAGGAATAAGTTTTGATTTGGTGTATTGCATGTTGTTGCTGTACTAGAGGGAGAAGTGAATGAAAATTGAGGAACCCATTCAATCCATTTCAAATACAGTTGATCAAATTGAGAGATTAGAGAATACAACACTTGTTCCTAATTATGAGAACCAGGTCTTTTGTTTCATTGCGCTGGCAATAAAATTAGTAATCCCATCTTTTTCTGCCTGTCTAACCAGAATTTGCAACCACAAAGCTATGCATAGAAGGACAGCTGAACCGATCATATAATTCCTTGATGAGTGTAGTAGTGTTTTCTCTAGAAATCCATCAACTTTTTTGTGGTGTGTTGGAGGCAATTAAGTGCTGCGGAGTTGGTCTAGACAAACACACACACACACACACAAAGAGAAAGAAAATGTAACTTTTGGTGCTCAAAAACAAGTCCTCACAATCACCCAAAAACGTTGTGAGCCCTTCTTAAAATTTCCACCTCCATAATGAAAGTTCTGCATGATATTCGGTGGCCTGAAATGTTGTATGAAACAGAAGGAGACGCAGGTGCAAGTGTGAAGGCTATAGGAGATAAGATGAAACCATTGATGCAACCACTACGTATTCTTCACAAGTCTGTTTTTCACCAACAGCAACAGGGGGCAAATAATCAAGGTGCAAATGTTCATGATTTGGAGTCTCCGCCGCAGCTGCTGTTTCCTCCTCAAATATTGCCTTCAGCCCATGCCACAAAGAGTCCCCTGAGTCACAACTGGTCGAGTCCCAATGTATTTAAAGATAATTCTGGGTCATCAAGTGCTCGTGGCTTCTTTGATACCAGGAGCAGTACCAATCTATATACCAGGGTTCCAGCTTGGTGTCCTCACAACACTGGTTCTGACCGATACCCAAATGTGGAAATGCACAATCTTGTACCAGAGGAATCTAATAATCCTCATAGCTGGAGCATGCAAGGGCAAAATGACAACATTGAGTTATCCAATGATCAGGTGAATTACCACTCTTAACTTTGTGTTTTGTCACCCATCATGATTTCTTGCTCTTTTATGGTGGTTTGCAACTTCTTTCTTTGTTTCTTTCTTTCAATTGTTGAGTTACCTGTTTTTGAACTCATGTTTAGTTTGTAAGTTTTTTTTTTGTTTTCACAAACCAAAGAGAAGTCAAAGACATACCAAAACAGAGACCCAATTTGAAATTCTCCTGTGGTAGCTAGTAGACCAGCAACCAACATTGTCAAAACTAAGAGCAACTCCACTGGTGCTCAGTATGAAACCCTACAAATTAAAATTGGATGAAGAAATGCCACAACACACTAGTTTGGCTCAGCAAAATGGTTTTTTGGCCCAGCATTTCTGCTCAGTTTACTGAGGCTGGTTAAAGGCCCAACGAGGCCAATCACCTTCCAGATAAGAGATTGATAAATATGATTTGACAATTGCTCCGTGTTTCTGATTGTCCAATCATAATGATTTGTCCAAGTGCTTTGCTATTAGTAGTCTCCCACCTATTTGCAGTGTTTCTGATTGTCCAATCATAATGATTTGTCCAAGTGTTTTGCTATTAGTAGTCTCCCACCTATTTCCAGTACCAGTTTTAGTTTTTATGGGTGAGGTTGGAAGAAAGTAAATAACTAAACTTGGTTGTGAAGAAATATTTTTGCAGGGTCAGATACTGAGCACTCATCCAACAAAGTCACACATACAAAAACATGTTCACGATATATTCAATTACAGAATATTAGTTTTCTATAATCTTTTTTTGTTGGTGTTGGCACCACTTCAAATTTTGTGCGTTTCAAATTTCAGAGACATTTCGTAAGGGAAAAATCCCTCTTGAAGAATAGCACGAATCTAAATTCTTGTTCACACTCAATTGGGTTGTTCCAACAACAAATGACTAGAGACATTCATTGAGGCACAAAAACCTCTCAGAAGACACAAAAGATTTAAAATCTCATTCATAGTGAACTGGGTTCTAAGTTCTAACAACAACACTACCAAAAACTAATATTCTGCAATATATACTTGACAGTGCATGACAAAGTGAAAATGTGACTGCTTGGAATGGTAGAGCTTCAATGCTCTAGAGAAATAGAGAAAACAGCCTCACAATTTTTGTTGCAGTCTACATATATCTTCCTTCCTATTTCCATGTCTGAATCTGATATCAATGTGATTTTCCCTTGAACAGCAGCAGCGAGTGATGAAGCCCAGCCGATTTGTACGGCATGCACATTCAAAAAAGACAGCAGCAGCACAAAACAAGAAACATAATGGAATTTATGGGCAAAATCAAACTCAAAGTATGTCAGCAAACCCAAGCTACAACTCCGTCCAGGCCACTACTAGCAGAGGTTCTCACATGCCTGCACTATTCCTTAGATGCAGTGGTTCTCATGATGAGAAGGCCATTGGAGGCACTGGGGTTTTCCTCCCACACAACTACATTGGAAATGGCTCAAAACACAAACAAAAACCTGGTACCAAATTTCTACAACTCTTTTCTAGTGTATTTTCTGCACAGAAAGTCTATATACTCCAATCAGAAAGAATTCATCCAACTTTTCCAGTGGTGCTTAAAACCCTTTGTGTTTCTATTAGTGATAACAACAAATCGCATCGAACAACAAACAACAAACCCTGAAGTGTTTGTTGTTGTTGTGTTCTGGGTGGTTATTGCAGTGTGTTTAACAGTGCTACTGCCATACTGGATAGTGGAAATGTTGAACTTTGAGGAGAGGCAAAAGCAGCACTCTTACCAGCACTTTGGTTGTTGTGCACCCATTCTCATCTCACAGAACTACCGCACGGTATTGACCTCCGCAAATCCACACATCCAAATTCTCCTGCACACATGACAACAAGGAGTGGACATTTGCAGAGAAGATAAATTGCAACAGTAATGTCAGCAAAATCAGCTCTCCTATTGCATCTTTAAACTTGTTCAGAGCTTTAAAGTGACCCCAATCATAAGCTGGAAGAAGCTACAGCAATTGATTAGGCTTTATTCAGTCATAGTAACACTTTGTTAGGCAAAGGTGATACCACAAAAATATATCCTATTGTATTACTGTCTTGTCTAGGTTACCACCTTTGTCAAGAAACTTGAGGATATGACACACAAGTTAAAAGCCCAAGCTCTACCAACTTCTCCATCACAAAATCCTCATATTCCTTTATAAAAATGCACTGCAGCATGTCTTGTTCACATGCATAAGCCACAACACATGAAATTAGAGTAGATTCTTACTCTTCTTCTCGTAAACATCACAAGGCTGACTGACTGACTGACTGACTGACTGACTGCAGACCAATGGAAACCCTGTACAACACCTCTCTAGCAGACAGATGGAAACTCTGGATTTCATTATAATTTGCACATACTGCTGTATCGTGTAACACAGTTTTGCTAATCCAACATGCACAAATGGATGCACACCCAACTACCTGAACATCCTGGATGCCATCCCTATATCTCAGATTCAACCTCTCCTATGTACAGAAAGTGCCAGTACCTCTGTCTAGATTCTTTGATCCAAGACTACAGACGGGTTAATTTGAACCTAAGGGTTTGTAAACTATGCCTACACAGTACCAATGAAAGACATTTGCAGTAAGTACTGTACTAACTGCAGTCATCATTACCCTAAGGGCATAAAGCACGACTATATAAATGCTTATGACATAAAGTGGATATATCAGTACTTGAATTGTGCTTGCCCGAAATGTCATTCCCCCTTCCCATTCTGCTGTACCACTATGGGTATTTGTGCTCAAACTTATTGACCTTTCCCAAAGAATTCATCAGCAGTGGCGTGATGCTGTGATCAACCCCGACTGTTTATTGCTTTCACTGAGATGCAATTTGCTTAGATGTGGTACTTAATGGAACCCCGTTGCTGCTGGAGGTGCCTGATTTGCGTCCCATCTGCTGCCGTAATGCAGGCCAGTTCATATGTGCTGGTGTGCGCTTCATTAATGCCACGCCTGTCTTCTCATCACCCCCCTGATAGGCAGACAGATGTAAGCAGATATCTTAATGTATTTTCCAGATCTCTCTCTGGGGACTCTCCAAACACGATCAGCAAAATTAGTACATGTGAGATTAAGCCTGCATGCAGGCCGAGTTGGCACCTTGTTCATGACCATTATGCATAGACATCCTTTCAAACATGCAGGAGGTGGTTAGAACACAACACTGACCTTGAGGCACATGCCAGCTTCCATGTTGCAGACAGGATACTCATGAGGGCAGCAGTGATAGTGGTCATCACAGCAGGTGGCTGAGTCAAGGGAACAGCAACCCCATCCCAGGCACATGTTTCCCAAGGGAAATGTGCAGCAGCACGTGCTCTCAGCAGGGCATGTACGCCAGTTGTCACAAACCTGCCAAAAGATTACAACCAATCAAGGTGTCACTAGAACACTTGAAGCTAACAGTAAGATCATGAAGCAAACCACTTTGTGTTATCAAAAATTGATCCTGCGAAAAGCACTACACTTGGCCTGGCAGGAGCCAATGGAATGAAGACCAAGGGGACTAGCAAACTCATTTGAGAGATAACAAAGAGGAGGAGTACCCACCACTTCAGGGGGTGTTGGGGATGGTGGAGTGAGACCAGGATTTGGGGGATTGGGACTGTCCTTTGTTGCATAAGAAGGCTCAATGTTGATACCACATAAACCAAAGTCATTAGCACCAATATTACGCTGCATGCGTAGATAACCACGCTCACCCCAAAAGTCACCCCATGAGTTCTTCACAATCCAGTAGTCTAGTCCATTTTCATTGCCATAGCCGACTGCCAGCACTCCATGGTCGAGGTCAGTGCCACAGTCGCCAGTGAATACACCCTAATCCAACAGTCCCACCCCAACCCAAGATCAAACACACACACAAAACCAATTAAACAAAAACCCACAAAAGCAAGGAAAACAAACCAACCCAGATCTCAGTTCAAAACAAAGGGAGACAGAAGTCTTGACACTCCAACAAAACAAATCCCTGCTACTTACCCCTGAATACAACTGGAAATCCCGACCTCCAGCCTCAATAGCAATACTGACGGGCTGGTTAGCAACTGCCTTCTTCAAAGCCTCCTCATCATTTTCTGGCACATCCTCGTAATCATCAATTGTAACCACATGTGCATTTTTCTGGAACACAAAAGTCACGCAACGATACACTGTCAGTACATGCTTCATAATTGTAAGAAGCAACTGTGTGTCTTCATTCTTTTCTCATTTCATAAAGACACCTACTTGCTTCTTAATTGTAAGACAAACCTGGAGAAAGGAGCAGTTGCTTCTCAATTGTAAGAACTCAGAGAAAAGACTGAAGACACACAATTGCTTCTTAATTGCAATAACTCAGAGAAAGGAATCAAGACACACAGTTGCTTCTTGATTGTAAGAACTCAGACAAGAAAAACTGAAGACACAAGTTCGCTTCTTTAATTGTAAGAACTCAGAGAAAGGAATGAAGCCCTGCAGCTGCTTCTTACTTCTAAGAAGTCAGAAAGGAGAAGACTGAAGACATGACAATTGCAGCAGTACATATGCTTAGAAAAGTTTCTTGTCAAACCCCGCATCCAGGAGGAGGAGGAAGAGGAGGTTGTTATGCTCCAAGAAGATGCTGACAAGTTGCAAAACCCTGTCTACTTTTGGCTCAACTCCACATGAAACAGTTTCCTTTGTAGAGGAAGAGAAGCTCTAGACTACATGGTTCTCTTTCATAAGGGGGGGAGGAGACAACTTTTCTCTCACCTTTCTCACATCACAGCGGCCATCAAAACCTGTGTATGGATAATCTTCATCTGTATCAATACCACCATTTTCGATGATGAACTCGAAGGCATAGTCCATGAGTCCACCATTGCATCCCTGGTTGTACGCATGGTCACAGTCCACCAGCTCTTGCTCAGAGAGCGTAAGAAGTTCACCGGTCTTGATTGCATTGATACCCTCAATTGCTCCTATTGTCGAAAAAGCCCAACAACTCCCTGTGCCATAAAAACACAACAAAAAAAAAAACAATCTCACCATCAGCCCAGCAGCATATTCCTCGCAATAAACACAACAAAAATTAAAAAGACTATTCACATCAGCCTCGTAGCATCTCCTTGGCCATAATACACAACAGAAACAAACAATCTTCACATCAGTCTGGCAGCATCTCCCTGGCCATAAACACAACAAACAATATTCACATCAGCTTTCTAGGACTTACTCAAACTGTTTTCCCTTTTCTCTCACATCTAGAAGAGACATACACAGAGCCTATCTAGAGGAGTTTCTGCTCTCATCGCTTCCTTGTCTCGTGGCTGTGGCTGGAAGATTCTCGGAGAAGCAAACCATCAGCTTGTTTGCTTGTTTGTTTCTACCTTTCGCGCGTTCTCGCCATGAGAATTCTTGGCGGCTGAAGCCGCAAATGGCGTCGTCCTTGCCTCGGGACGGAGTCTAAGAGTAGCGATCCATTCAGAGTGCGGAAAGAAGCACTTACAGTGTCAAAAACAAAGAGACAAACATGTCGAGGCTGCGGATACTAAGAATTATTGCAAGACAGAGCGGTGGATCGGAATTGCTTGCTCTGTGAAGAGATCAGCAAAGAAAGCTGAAGAAAGAGGAGACAAAGAATGGCGAAGAAGCAGATCGATCAGGGAGAATTGAGGAAGATGATTACCGCATGAGCCTTGGTCTTTGACGGCGGCAACGGCTCCTTTCTCGCGCCAGTCGATGGAATCAGGAGCTTCGACGTCAGCATAGCGGAAACCTGAAGACTTGCGTTGTTCCTTCTGATGATTCTTCTTCAACCTCCGGTTTCTATCGATCTTCGTCCCCGTGTACTTGGCGCGGAACTCCTGGTTCGACAAGTCTGCGAACTTGTTGAGTCCCAGCCAGTACGTTGAGTTCTTCTTGCCGTGCGCGTCTACGTACTGCAAATTCTCTTTGAAGATAAGGAACCGGCGTTCCTTCTCCGTGACCACGCCGCCGTAGTCCTTCTTCCCGTGCTGCTGTTGCCATTTCTCGAACAGCCGTAACATGCGTGACTCGGAGCTCAAATCCTCAGGTGCATATCCAAGGATTGATGACCGCTCCTCCTTCTCCGCAGCTGCGCGCTCGGCGTCAACAGATGCCAGAAAACACGCCGCCGCCAGCAACGTCACCACGAACACCACAGCAAAATCCATTGCGACAAAGACCGGCTGCTTCTGCTTCTCCTCCCCCCGCACAGAGGAGCTCCTTCTTCGTCCACACCACCGTCTTTCACTCTCGTTTCTTTGCAGCCCTCGTTCTCCCTCCACACTCAAGCGTTGTCGAAACCGTAAAAACCAAAAGAAACCTCCAGACACCGGCTTGGAAATTCCGGAGGAATCCAACGAGCACAGAAGAGGATCTCGACACGAGAAACAAAGCTCCGTCTCTCGCGCCCTCTCGTCCTCGTCCCGATTCCTCCTACAACAAGTGCCGCAGATGAGTCGCATTTCACATGACGAAGAAACCAATGGGTGTCTCCCCGAACCTACAGGCTCGGCGACGCAATTTCGCAATCGAACCTCCAGGTTATGCCACGGTACCTCCGAATCGAGCCTCCATTTTTCGCCACGATATCTCCCAAACGGATCTTCAGGTTCGGAAATGAAATCTACCTACCGAACCTAAGTTTCGGAAACGGTTCGTTCCTAACCAACCTGATACTAGGTCCGTCAACCGCCCCATGCCACAGCTTTGGAGATACGTCCATGCGGTACCTACCGTAGATACCTCTATACCTACATACATACCTGCCTATCCCGAAATTAGGAATTTCTTTTAAGAAATTATAAGCCAGCTGTTTAAAAGTGTTTAGTAGAATGCTTGAAACTGGGGCTCAGTAGTAACCTCAGTTTTGTCAAAATTGGGGATCAAAGCCAAAAAGCGAGGATGAAAAATGTATACCTGTCATAGAAATAGGGGATTAAACTGCTTTTGGAATCTAGATTTAGTCTGGAGGAGGGGTTTTCATTTTTTTTAATAATTTTTAAAAAAATTCCAATTTTGTGATATCGAAAATTTGGCGAATTTTCCCCCAAAAAAGAAATGATAAAGTTGAATTTAGAATAGAAAAAAATCCCAAATCTTTTGTCACAAATAAATAAATATATGTTTTAAAAAACCACGGGTGCAGAGTTCTACTCCAAATTTTGATTTGCCTTATTTGTATTTCTCATTGTTGGTTATATAATTCCATTAAATTAAATCTTGTAAAAATAAAATAATTAAAAATTTGTGATTTGATATATCCAATTTCATTAAATGATACTCTCTCCATTTAGTTCACTTTTTAGGTTTCTTTCAATTAGGGATGAACTACAGTAGATTTGAGATCAAACTAGGGTTCAAAGACAGGGTGACTTTGCAACACCTTTTATCAGGCTCCCAACAACTGAGGTCAAACTGGCCCCCCACCCCTCCCCGCTCCCAAAACCAAAAAAAATTCCTTTTTGGGGGGCGGGCAGGGCGGTTGGTTGGTTTCATATTATCGAAAGGGGTGGGGGGCGGGCCCCAAAATAAGGGGCAGGGGACGAGGAGCCAAGTCTGGCCCCGTATTTTGGGGAATGCCCTACACCTCGGCTTTAACCCGTCCTAAAGCATGAACCCAAATAAAAGTAGATTATGAGGTGTAGGAGTGGGAGGACTCTTACACCAACTCCTTAAGAGTGAGATGGATCTTAAAACCTATATAAGTAGGCATAAGATCCCCCTCACTCTTAGGTAGTCGAGGAGTATGTGTTATAGGTGTAAAGGTCATTTTCACTCTTAAGGACTACGCATAAGACCCCGTTCTTCTTTGGGCGCAATATTCATGTATGTAAGGTGCCCTCCAAATGCATAAGGAAATTTCTTTTGAGTCATTTTATGGCATTTGATAATTTGCTTGGAAAAAGAAGGAAAAACAACAAATGGCGGCTAAGACATCTAATTGGTGGCCGAACATAAAACAGCCATACCATTGGATGGCCCTATGAGTTTGTAACATCTGGGGATCCCAATTTCCGAAGCTTTAGTACACGGGAATTGGCTCAAAAGGCCAAGCGTCCGTCACTCAACAATCGACACAATTCAACATGGGTACTATAGTACACATACCTTCACAACTTTGACACATGTTTGTCGAATAATTAATTAATTAATTAATTTTGAAGACTAAATGTCCCCCCCCAAAAAAAAATCCCAAGTACTCTAAAATATTATATATTTTCCTTCAATAAAATATTTCTTTCAAAAAAGGTTAAAGTTTGTGAAATTTTTAACATTTTTTCTTTCTTACAAATAATGTAATTAGTGTCGTAGCTGCCAAGGGAGTACGAGTATTTCATAATTTGGGTCTTCATGAGTCCCCTCCGAGGAGGGGTCCATCAATGCACCCTTTTTTCTTTTTTTTTTCGTTTTCTTCTTTGTTGTTGCTATAAGTACAAAAGTAGAGGTTTTGTGAACCCCTAAACCCCCCAATAAGCCCAAAAAAAAAAAGGCTTGTTATAAGATTTAAAAATCAATCTAGAAAGCATAAATTAATTCAAAATTCAAAAAAAAATATTGTTGGGTCATGTGGAGTGTGGTCCTACTAGGGCTTCAAAAATGCCATGCTGACTAGAGAATTCCATGTCAATTTACAAGAGCTTTGGATGACCAAACACAAAAGCCATGTACGAACCTCTCAAGGGGTGAAGAGGTCGGCACGAGGGTAGAACTAACCAATCCCAAGATGGTACAAGATGGATGAGATGAGATGAGATCTCTCATCCATGAATCTCACATGGATGAATTTTCATGTAGGATAGTCATGATTACATCCAAAAAATTTCCAATTGCTAGTATAGGGTACCTAATCAAAACAATTGAAATTATGGGCTATTAAACCAATCATGTTGCCATACCAAACAAGAGAACACGTTAACCCATTTTGCTTGGTCACTTGTCTTGCATCACCTCCATTTAAATACACCTTAATCCGTGTCATCAACTAACCCCATTTTGAACTTCATTAATAATTCTTCAATTGTCAATTGGAGAGTTGGAACATCAAACCCTAATTTCAGATGGAGGTAGCTTAAGGAGGAAGTCACATGTGGGAGATTCATCATTGAAAATTGAAAAGGTTGATCATTTTCACTATGGTTGAGAAAAATTGGAAGCTTCCACTCCTTAATTTACAAACCCTAATTTCATATCTAGATGACATGAACATAACTAGATCATCTGAAAAGACCCAAAACCACCCTAAATTTCAGATCCAGCTTAGAATGTTTTTTTGGGAGGGTGGGAGGGGAGGGAGATAAGATGACCAACATACTAAAGTTGCGAACCAAAACAAAGGAGTTCAGAATTTCAAAGGGAATTTCATGAGTTGGGGGGGGTTTTAGAGTTTTGGGGGCAATCCAAGGTGCATTTTCCAATGCAAAAAGGGTTGTAGTTAGTTAGGGCTCTAACTATAGTTAAGAATAATGGGGTGGGGGGGGGCTATAACCATAGTCAGGGTTTAACCATAGCCCCTCACTATCTTTAAGCCTTTCAGCATGGTGGACACGTCTTTTAAAATTTTTTTTGGCAATTTCAAAAACAATGAATTAAAATGCCTGACTAGCCTAATACTAATGTATTTCAAATATAATATTTAAATTAGCCAAAATAGGCAAAGGTGCAAGCAACTCGTAAGATACTAAATACAAAAAAATACCCCTATTGAGTATTCCCACAAAGATATTTGGTGGGGGTGAAGAATGAGCAACAACCGCACACTCGTATATACCATGGCAAAAAAAACCTTATAAATATCTCTTCCTATAGAACTAAATCAAGGCCTTTGAGTCCAAATTTATTAACATTTTCCTGGGTTAAAATCTATCTATGAAGCAAAGGTAGTTTTGTTGTTGGCCTCGCCTTTGTATGTAGGCAAGGATGTTGTTGTGTTTAGATTCATTATAGAGTATATAATAGTAGCTTAAGGGATTTTGGCCTCTAGGTAATAAATAATAGGTCTAATTTTTCTATGAGGATTTTTTGAAAGATGATATTTTGAAACTTGTGTTGAAACTTGAGATTAGTTATAATAGAGTTGTTGTAATAATTTCTTGAAGGATTTTGGTTTGTTTTTGTTAGAGGATTTTTTTGAAGAATATATATTTTTGTTATGGTGAAATATTTGAATTTTCATAAGTCTTCTTTTTGCCTTAAGATACTTTGTAATAATGTAAAAGGCAAGGCCACAATGTGACACACCCTTTTGTTTTGTTGGCTCTGCTTACAAATCTGAGCTGGAATTGGGGATAAATTTTTTGGCTCAACCACTATCTGAGTGACATGTGGACATTCAATTGCTCATATAAGATGATGAATGGGCAGTTTTCATCATGCCTTGAAACACAATGTGAGTGACATGTGGACATTCATCTGCTCATATAAGATGGATCTAGATGAAAAATTTTACATCCAATATTGGAAGTTTTTAAATTTGAATTTTGAGCTCATATAAGATGGATCTAGATGAAAAATTTTACATCCAATATTGGAAGTTTTTAAAATTTGAACTTTGAACTCATCACCATACAAGGCAGAGTCATGACTTGATGAGTTGCTTGTTTTGTTTTGTTTGTCATATCGAGAGATCTGTCAAACCACGGCGCTTTCATGCTGTGCACTCTTGGTATCTTCAGAAAGCTCTCAATGACTAGTAGGTGTGCATTGACTTGGTTTGAGACTGTTTGGAGCTACGGTGCAGAAGCT
>Ga0209208_10009355_pt1 | contig 12895 bp, 6 predicted proteins | sample S1TSphfallax_3_FD_187694 | JGI IMG/M metagenome (GOLD analysis project Ga0209208, IMG submission 187694) | Host-associated microbial communities from peat moss isolated from Minnesota, USA - S1T2_Fd - Sphagnum fallax MG (SPAdes) (version 2) | ecosystem: Host-associated > Plants > Peat moss >...
GCATTATATTTGAGCTCTATTCTCCAAGATTTCGCTACGTTGGAAACATAAAGTCTATGGTAGTATGTTAGTTATAGGTTGTTGATGAAAATGATGTAGAATTTAAAGGGTTCATGAACAATTTTCTAGTGGCATTGTTTCAAAAGTGATTGAGCTTGAGTTTGGGAAATAGGTTTTGGGAAGGATGAAGTGAGTACCTTGGTTGGCACTTTAAGTTTTTGGTTTGCAACTAGTTTCCATTTGGGATTTGGTAAAAAATTGTTGATCTTTGATTCATCATGTGTGGGGTTGGGTTGTCCTTTCTTGTAAAAACTTATGGGATTTTAATGAGATATAGGAAGAAGCAATGCCATTAAGAGATCTATGCATGTTTAATGAAAGTGAATCCAGTTCTAGTTCACTCGAGCAAAGTGGTTTCATGGCAAAGCACAATCTTTAACCAATTAGATATTTTGTTCTATCATCACCATTTTATGTAGTCAAGTTATGAGGTTTTGTTAACCTCTTCTTTTGGCTACAAAACTTTTGATCTAACAAATGTTTTTGAAATGAACTAGAATGCATCTTTTCTTAGTTTCTACCAATGTTTTTACAAACCATATGTCAAGAGTGAATTGAAAACCTTACATGCTGCCAAGTTATTCATAGTTGGGGAGTTGAATTACAACTAAGGACTAAGGTTATATGGTGATAATAAATAATACATAATCTGACAAGTTTATAGTTCACCCAATCTTTTACTAGTAGATTGATGAGAATATCATATTAATGATTGATCTATACATTGGTATGGTGTATCAAACTAATTTGGTGTCAACTTGTGCTAGTACCTAGCATGTATACATATTGGTTAAATATTGCATTACAAATATTTAGGTTATACCTAACTAGTTTGGTAGGTGGTGATTGTTTTTCAACATTGTCACATTGTTAATAAAAGAATTGGGGTTTTTTGTTTTTCTAGTGTAAGTTTGACTAATTTTGCTATTATTTTCTAGGAAACTTTGCCAATTTTTTATTATTACATGATTAAAACAACAAAAACCTTGTTGGTAGGGTGGTTGTAGTCCAAACACATGCCTAGTCCAACATTGTCATTCAATGATTTATAATCAACTATGCAAATGATATCCATGGGCACTAATTTTTTTTTAAAACCAAAAAAATATTTATAATACCTTGGTACCTATCAATTTCTAAAACCTCTTGCTATTGATTCCACCATGGTATTTAAATACCAACATTTTCTTAATACACATGTTTCTTTGAGTTCAGATACCAATACCAATCTAATATGTACAAAAATACAATACCAGTCCAATGTGTATACATATCATATAACATTGGTTGACACTAGCGTTGCTAGTACCTAGATCTTGCAACTAGGTATCTTGGTGAATATTTAGAAATTTGAAAATACTCTACCCATGCATTGGTCAACGAATAGCAAGAATAAGTTAGGCTAGATAATTGACTAACTTAAAAATTGGCACATATTCAACTTAGGCTGGCACTGAATGGAGTTGATTCTTGGTTACATAACAATTATAGTGAAGAAGAACAAATTGAAGTCTTCTTTTTGTAACCCCAATAGGGTGTTGTTTAGGGGAACCTGGTTTCACACCTTGTTAAAGCAAGTTCTAGTTCCCTATACATGTAGATACTATATATTAGGTTTTTTTTCTATTTTCTGATACAACATTATTCTTGTTTCCAAACATTTGCAAGTATGTTGCACTTCTTGACTAAATGTCAATGTTTTTATTAGTTATACAATATTGATACCTAACACAAACTCCAATCTCAAGATGTGGGTAAATAATGGAACCAAACTCTGTTTCCAAACTGGAACCAATTTGATTTTTGAATTGGGAAGCCGAGGTTCGGGAATCTGAAGAACTGAACTCAAACCCAAGTGGAGATTAAAATCAAATAAAATTAACAAGCTGATTTATTTTCATAAAACCAGAATGGAGAGTAGAGGTTCTCCTCAAAAGCAAGAACTAGACAATAATGTACCTTCACCTAGTGTTTGACACTTCTTTGTTGAATGTTTTCTTATTTTAAATTAATGAGGTTTGGCATTTTCAAATTCAATTTTCCACAACTTCAACAGTTGAGGAATAAGTATGCAAAGTACACCTTGTGCTGTGTGTTTGTAATAATAACCCAATGGTTGGGATGGGAGTTCAATTATCAACCATTTCAAAAAATAATAATAAAATTTACTCTTTTTTCTGGCTAGACCTCTAGTGAATTATTTCGTGCCAAATATCAAAATTTCTTAGTGCTTTACAACAGTGTACCTGAGACCTCACTTCAATTTGGAAATTGGGAATTGTCTTCTGATCTCAGGAGGTTCAGGATGCATAGTTTGGACAGAGCAAGCTGCTTGCATGCTCAAGAGAATGAGGTCAGCAAGACAGTTGAAAGGAGTGGTTGCATGTGAGGAATTTCTCTCTCTCACCAAACCTTTCCATACTAATGGTGTCTCTTGAGCAGAAACAACCTCAACCTTCCTATGGTGCATTTCTGACTTTGGGCTTAAGTACAGAGTTACTTTGCCATGTCGTTCACTCTTTCCCGACCTTGTCCACGTGATAACTTTTTCATAACAGATTGACTTCCCAATAATGGAGTTAGGGGGGGGGATGGTTAGTTTGCAGAGTTTTAGAGTACTTGTTACTGAACACACTCCACTTGTGGAATCCTTGAAGAAGCAAAACAGGACATAGTTTTGAACTTTGCTACTATAACTAGTTTTCTTAAGCATGTGCTAGAGATTCCCCATGTATGTGGAGTTTGGGTAATGTCTGCTGACTATCACTTTGGCAGTTGTTTTTGGTGGGGACCAAGATACACCTCTGTGAGTCTGTACCCAGAGGGCCCATTGTTCCCTGTGGTTCCCTGTGACCAACCACATTATCAAGCAGCTTGTCCCACAATGGCACTGCCCTTTAAATGATATCCTTACGGATGACAAATATCCAACATACTCAATTGGAAACATGTGGTGCCTAGAATGGAGAAGCCCAAGTGGATCTTTTAATTATGCCCAAAAGGTTTCTGTAGTGGACTCCACATGACATTAGAATGGAGGGATACCAAACTTTGACCCTGAACTAAATACATCCCTGAGCCCATATTGGCTCTGCCCTTTGAGTGATATCCATGTGGATGACAAATATTCAACAGACTAAATTGGAAACACATGATGGCTAGCATGGTGGAGCCCAAGTGGATCCTTTAATCATGCTGGAAATGTTTCTACAGTGGACTCCATATGACCTTAGAATGTAGGGACGCCAAACTTTGGCCCTTAACTGAATGCATTCCAATTGTCTCTACCCTGAAAGGTAGAGCAAATAAATCACCCAAGTCATGCGGTGTTGTGCATGAACCTAGGGCTGCTGGACAAGTATAAGTCCTCTTTTGTCCCTTCATAGCAGAGCTACTATGCAACTAGAAGCCCTGGGGTATTCATGAAAAAGATTAATTTGCAAGTACTCTCCATTGATACTTCACATTAATCAATGAACAGTTTATATAGAGTAGGGTGGGTATGTAGTTATCATGGGTATGTAGGATTGTTATAGACACTGATATTGTAGAACAAGCCTGCTTGATATAGCCTTTTGCATTGTGCAAGTGACACCCATATGTGCCCATCGACTGGGGATGTTACCCTACTTGCTTGGTCTTGGTTTGCCGAGAACCTAATCAGTATCATTGTTGGCTTGCAAGCAAGAGACGTTACCCATTTATGATGGGAGTACAAAGGTATAGTGTTGATTGCATTGGATAGTTGTTATTTCAATGTGTGATGGAGTGGTGATTAGTTTTCTTTTTCCTTACAAATCTTCTGATTTTTCCTATCATGCAGTTGAACATCAGAGTTTTTCCTGTAATTCTTTGGCAGCTTAGTTTCTTGTGATAATTTTCTGATTTTTCCTACGATGCAACTGGACACCAGAATTTTTCATGAATTCTTTGGCAGCTTAGATTCTTTTGTGATAATAGAAGAGTTCACTACTAACTGTGTGGATATTATTTTAAGGATTGGAGGCTATAGGTGGTGGAGCATTAGAGTGTAGAGCTTTTGAATTAGTCTTTTGATACTACATGATAATGAAGTGTATTTCTTCCATGAGTGTCTACCACACCATGAAAGGCCCAAGAACTGTGCCAATCATCAAACCCACTCTATAAGCATGAGCAGAAAAATAGGTACTTTCCAAAAGCTTGAAAAGGATAGAATGTACCTCCTTCAACAGGAATGAATAGTATCTGGCAACTCCAAGGGCTACTGAGAGAGTGAGCAACCCAAACTGACTTCCAGCTTTCTTTTCTAGTTTCTGTTTTGCTCTCCTTTGTCTACTGGACATAATGTAGAATAAAAAGACAAATCCTTCTGTGTAGCTTCAATTTCTTGCTGTAACAAAAAGCTTGAAATTTCCATAGAGAGCAAAAAGGGCCCATACCTAGGTCATGAGACAGTCGATACCATGTTTTCTTCTTTGACTGTTGAAAGAAATTGAGCAAATGAACAAAGACATCCTTCCATCAGAAAAGATCACCAAGGGTAATCAGACAATTTGCAAATGACAGTCTTCTCTTGATCTTTGATGAGCTGACTATATGAGAGTGTAACCTACAAACAATCAGCAAGAGAGACCCAAATCAAGCTCAGGAAATAGACCCAAGGGGAAGAGAACTTAAAAGGAATGAGACTCATCAGAATTAAATTTTGGTTTTAATTATAGGAATCATCAATGGACCCAAATTTCTTGCTGTGTCAGAACTTGCACTTGAGGATTCCTCTCTTTTATTCATCAAAATCAAGCTTCAATCTTCTCAGCAGAGAAAGATTGCCCAGTGGTTCCAACACCAAGAGTATTTTGTTTGCACCCAACATTATGCTATTTTAATTCATACCTTCAGTAGTTCAATCTTTTGCATTCTTGCACTCTGCTTCAGTGGTCATCTTATGTAAGTATTATCAGATTACGAAGAAATCTTCAAGATAGCAATGCAGACGATGCAGAAACACATTTGCACTACTCAGTGAAGATGTAATGCTGACAATGATGAAAAACGTTTACACATAGTGGAGATGCAATGCAGAAAATGATGAAACACATTTGCCCATAGCAGAGATGTGATGTAGACAATGGTGAAGTACATTTGCACATAATGGAGATGCAATGCAGACAAAGGTGAAATACATTTGGATATTGTGGAGACGCAATGCAGACAACATAGAAACACAGTTGCCCATACCAGAGATGCAATGACCAATAATACAAAAACACATTTGCACAGTGCAGAGATGCAATGCAGACAATGTAGAAACACATTTGCAAATCTAGTTGCACAATGTTGAACTCCTCTTTCAGAATTGCTGCTCGAAAGTGAAGATTTCACACAAGAGCTTGAACCTGAGAACACAGAATGGGTTTCACAATTTCTCGCTGGGTGCATTGTTTGAGATTATTGATGCATATTTACTCTTGGTTTGGGCTCATTTTTGAGGCTTTTGGTATATCACACAGGTGCACAATGTTGGAAATCCTTCAGAATTGCTGCTTGAAAGTGAAAAATACACACAAGAACTTGAACTTGAGAACAAACAATCAGTTTCACAATTTCTTGCTGGGTGTATTGTTTGAGGATTGATCTAATGGATACTCTTGGTTTGGGTCATTCTGTGGCTTCTGGTTTTATCACACTGGTGCACAAACTATTTTTCAACAAATTAACTTGAGGTTCTGATTTTTCATTTAAAAATAACCTAGAGGCTAAGCCTTTACAACACTTTCTTTAAGAAATGCTTGAGCTTACAAAGACTATTTTAAGCAACTATGGGGTAGTTAAGTATGATAAAGACTATAATTCTATATCAAAAGTGTACCCAATGTCAGCACCAATCTTGGATGGCTATATATATTACCCTTATATACCCATGGTTATATAACACATGATAAATATATTACCTATGGGGTTGTTAAAAAATTTGGTTACTCTTTTATTCCTCAACCTAGTTGGTAAATACTTCAAATTTGCCTTGTTTTTATTTTATCAGGCTAGGGGGCAACAATAGCTACAAAAAATGAACCCAATGTTTCTGAAGGTATTGAGAGTGAGGTCTATTACATGCTAAAATCCCATTTGAACTATCAAAGGACCTTAAATGTAGAAGGCACCAAAAACTTGGGAAATAAACAGATCAAATGATGAAAGGAGGTGAAAGAATGCAAAAGACAAAAGGGGGGAGGGGGGTGGTGTTGCAAATATGATGGGTGTTGCACAAACATTGACTTAAAATCTCAAGTTACATGGGCATCCCTTAGCCAAGAAAGTTTTTGTGTGTGTGGAAAATCTCCCAAATTGCAATGTTTGATAAAAGATGTTGTGAATGATATGCAACCCATTAATTTTTTTGATATTTTAATGTTCTTGAAAGGGGTGTTAAAGAAGATAAGGGTTCACAACAAAGTTTGCAAGCAGACTTGATGGGGACCAAATAACACATTTGTGAAATTGAATAGATATGTTTATTACATGAAATTGGGTCTTGAAGTATTCAAATACAAATGAAATGATTGAGAGGGGCTGATGATGTGAATGTCATTAACAATGGTTGGGTATAGACACGTAGTGAAATGATTAACAACAGTTGATAATTCCTTGTGATGGGCTAGGACAAACAATGGCCCACCCAAGGTGGTGTCACCCTGACAAATACGCATGTGGTTGATGGGATGACATTATCATTACAATGATTGTAACATAACGGAGTCTCAAAATGTGTGAGTAAAGGGAATGAATTGAACAATGTCACTTCCTACTGCACAAAAGTTCCTGAAAGATGATTTCTCTTACATCAAGTTGGATTGAGTAAGGTGTAAATCAAGGTACATCAAATGTCATGGACCATTGTTTTGTATTTGTCTTTTGTGACTTCTCAAAGTTGGAGAAGGAAGAAATGTGTTGAAAAAACATTATGCACTTAAATGCATAATGTACAACTAAATGGTGAAAGCACATACATCTTGGGCAAAAAAATTTACTATTTTAAAATATATATCTTTTATTTTTTTGGGTGCAATTTTTCTTTCATTTCACCCGGTGTTTAGAAAATCAAATAAAATGAAAATTTGACCTTGGACACAAATTTTATTAAGTTTCAAAAACAACAAAAAATTCAATGATTTTTTTGGATTTTTTTTCAATTTACATTATTATTATTATTATGGATTGTTGTATGCCAATACATGAAATGATGTCAAGCTAATTTGTTAAATAAAAATATTTTGAATATTATGTAAATGTCATTTGGAACATTCTAATTATATTATTTCACTAGTAAAAATGGCCATTTTGCAACTAGTCCCTGCAACTAGTTTTTAGTTGTATGCAGCATTTGTAACTAAAATCTTAATAGTCACATGCAACTTATTCAACATAACTTATTTTAGTTACAAATGTGAATAAGTTGCATGTGATTTGGGCATATATGTATTGTCACTTGTGATTAAAATGCAACTTTTTTGATGAACAATGGAGTAAATGATGTTTTGCCATGTGTCCCAACTTTTAATAATTTCAAATAATTTTATTATAATTTTGAAATAATTTAAAAATCTAATTTTTATTCTTGAATGGTTTTAGATTGTGACATATGGTGCAATAAAAAATTTCCATGTGGTATATTAATTGAATTTGTCCAAAAACAATTTTACATCAATATTTATTAATTTAGGTCAAACTAGGTAGGAAGGTAAATAGCTACCTACTTACCTACCTACCTAGGCAAAATACCTAATTATGTATGTAAGTAGGTTAGGGAGGTAGGTGTAAGTACACAAATATTTATATATTATTTTGGGTTAAGCTTTTTATATTGACTCATCTTGTATGCCTATGGTTTTTGATACAAAAATGTAAAACAAAACACCTTGTTTATATAGTTTTCAAAATGAGAATGAAAGCCAAAAATATGGGATAAATTTTTTTTGTTATAAATAGTTTGCAATTAAACATTTTTAGTTGCAAATTATTTGTAACTACAAAGTGCATCCCATATTTTTATCCTCATTTTAGGTTCTATAAATTATATAATTGGGTAGGTAAATGACTAGCTAACTAATTAACTAATAGTTCAATTAATTAAATAAGAAACTTATTGATTAATAAGCTTGTTAATTAATTCATTTAAAAAAACTAAAAACTCACTAATTAACCCATATACTATTCGACTAACTAATTTTTATAATATTAATCATCAATAATTGTTAATTACATAATCATATAATTAATTACATTACTAAATTTCCTAGTTAAAAATAATAATACATATTTATTTTAGATTAAATATTAATTATATTGATCTATGAACTAATTTAATTAACTAATGGTTCGTTAATATTGAAATAACTAACTAAATGTTAATTAATTAATAATTAATAGGTCATAAAAATTTAATAACTGAAATATTGATTCATCAATAATTATTGAAACAAGCCTAGGTTACTTATTTTATTTATTTTATTATTATATAATGTCACTTGTTATAGTTATTACGATTGATTATAATAATAATTTCAGTATATATATATCATATTAATATCATCATCACCATCATCATTATTATGTAAAAATATAATAACAATTTTAAATTTTATTCAAAGATAATGTTGAGATTTATTTATTTATTATAAGGTAATTAATTAAAATATATAATATAATATAATATAATATAATATAACAATAACAATAACATTGATAAATGTTATTTTTAATAATTTTAGGATGATAATACCTTGGATAAACTTATAATATGGTCATAATATATTTAATAAATATCTTATATAAAATTTTAATATATTCAAAGTATACATTTGTAAATCCTAATATATTCAATTGTACTCTTGAAAATACACAAAATACACCTTTGCATACTTAGAGGGTTGCAACTAGATTGGTCACATTTGCAACTAATAAGACATAAATTATTCTTTTTGGATGAAAATAAATTAAATGTTGTTCACATGGAAGGATGAACACAAATAGTCACATGTAGTCGCAAATATATTAGTTACATTTTGGCAAACTTTTACTCATGTGTATCCCAAGTATATTTTTTAAATTAATGAATAGGAATGCATAAAATCATGCAATTGATTTCAAAATCATTGTACTACAAAATATGTTTCATTTTATGCAAATACATGTTCATTAGGTGAAGCTACTCATATGAAAATGTCAAAGTTTTGAAATTTTGAAGGAAAGGACTACAAAGGAAAAGACTCCTCTTTTTAACCATTTGGCTAGTTGTTTATATTCACTAAGCTCAAACATTTTAACTCTAAATATAAATCACATGTGTAAGAAATAATCTTGCCAAAAAACACATTCAATTGTCCATAGAAACCAATTATTTTTAAAATTATGTTTCTACTTATAAGCCAAAATATTGATGCCCAATTATGTACACATGTGAAAAGTCACCACTGTCACATGAATTATCATATATTGAATTATTCATTTTTTTTCACTTAAATGTTTTTTTTGCAAATATTATTTGCAAAAAAGTAATCTTTAAAATTCTTGGAACCTTTTTTTTTTCTTTGAAACCCCAACTATGAATGGATTTGACCAAATATTTCATCAAGTTTGATAATAAATTTAACGGTCTTTGAAATATATTCACATTTTCTGAATATTGTTATGAATATCATTTTTTCACAAATACAATCTTTAAAATTTTAATATTAATGAAAAAAATTAAATAATTTATTCTTTGGTTTCTTAATTACATTATTATGAATAAAATTTATGAAAAACCCTTTTAATAAGGGCTTAGTGTAAAATTCCCAAACACAATTTTATAAAGTAATATTTGTGACAACTATCTTTGAACACTATAATGTGCTTTCATGCTCAAGAGTTGATGCAACATTTCCCTTACAACAACTAGATGGACCACACTAAAAGATTGGGCCATGGTTAAAAGAAGGGCTACCTTGAAGACATGCATAATGCAACAATGAATGTGACTTTGAACAAAGCAAAAAAAAAATTAAAAGTGACTATTGGAACTCAATTGCAAAATTTTCAAAATCAAAACAATGTCAAAGATGTTTGAACACCATCCTAAAAGGATTGCTAATAGAAAACCAAGGCATGCAACATTGTTTTGGAAAAGTAAAAAGAAAGCTCAAGATTTTGATCTAGTTCATATTCTTCCACAAAAAGAAGGAAACCAAAAGTGGTGAGACCAAGTGGTATTTGTGAATATTCTCTTGCACACCCAAGGACAAGGTTGTGATGAAAGCATTTGTGACTTAGGAGGTCATGTTGGAACAAAGGCAATGAAAAATTAGAACTTGGTTGCCGAAGTTTGGGCCCATAGGAAATACTTCTCTTACAACTTTTCCTAGTCCTTTGCTAAGAATCACCTAAGTCAAACTTGAATTTCATTATGCCGAATAGCCTTTTTGCCATGAGGTAATTTCACACATTGAAGGAATAGTAGGAACAAATGCCACATTGTCAAATGGGTCTTGTGCCAACTTGCCTATTGGTAAATAAAAAGGTTGTTGTACTTTGGATGAAAAGGTAATGGAATGTGAGAATATAGATGAGATTGTCAAAGGCCTAATGTAGCCCTAAATTAGGGTTTTTTCACGTTTGGAGTAATGACTAGTGTATGGTTAGCGGTCACATCAACTTTTGGCATTGGAGTTTTGAGCATAGTTGATGGCGTTCAGATGCGCAATGGTTTAGGGTTTAGATATATGAGTTGAAGATTTTAGTGCAAGGCAAAAAAGGGAAAAGCTGCAAAAAAAATGTAGCTTCTTTCCGAGCTTGGTTAAGTCACTTGAAATTTTTATGAGAACATTGGGAAAAAGCTGTAAAATGATTGTCTATGTTGTGGAATTTGGGTGTGTTTGTAATTTTTTTTGTATTTTTGGACATGAAGCTAGTGGTGGAGGATGATGCCACATTGATGAAGATGATGGAAGGCTTCGCAAGTGGACCCAAGGAGCGGACGATAAGGATGCGGGAAAGGATAAGAAGATGGTGGAAGATTGTGTGGGTGCAAAGATTGTTTGTGTGAAAAGTCAAGTCTGTTACTGCATAGACGAGTGCATGAGAATATGAACTTGTAGAAGTTGTTGAATCTGGGTAATATTGCTTCAGATTCGTGTCTTCCACTGCGCCTAAAGCGATTAGTCTAGAATGAACAAGTGCAATTCCATATAATGAAGGGTTGATGCCAAAACATGAGAATGATGTGATATGATCCGAGTTGTAGAAGGGGCATACAGTCAAACTTGGAGAGAGATTGCATTGTAGAGAATGTTGGGTTGTAATTGGAAAGTTGTGGAAATTGGGAACATAAGAAACCCTTGCAGGGTATCCTTAAGGGAAGGCAGACTTGGAGATGAACGAAAGATTGTCCTTATAAGCTTGCAAGACAAGTTTGATAAGAAGTTGGGAGCATAGTAAAAGTTACCCTTACCTTGAGTGGCTTTTCATAGCCTTATGTTAATAGTAAGTCCACAAGGATTATGATGGAAGACAATGATTTGAGAGGAATATGGTGAAAAACCATAATGTAGGAATGTGTGAACAGAACAGAAGCATTGGTCTGCATTGCATTGTAGGGGTTTAGTGTAGGAGCTCAATGGACCCAGTGAACACCTTAGACTGCTGAACCCTGGCCAAACATAAAATTAAATAATGAACGTCCAGAGGTAGTCTGGTAGAGAGAATTGCAAATCTTGATATACTTCTGGTTAGTCACTTTAGCGTTGTAATAGTTTGTGTGAGATGTATCAGAGCCATTTAGGAAAAGAAAGTAATCTGGGTTTACAAATTTGGGTTGCCTTCACATTCTGTTCTCAGTAGTCAGCAGATGGGCAGGAAGTAGAACATGTTCAAGAACATATCTTAGGTACAGCAACTATAATTTATCTCTGCTAGAATGTGCCCCTTTCTTTTTTATCCACTTTCTTTTAGATGAAATGTCTTAGGATGTCAATGAGTTGGGTTAAATGGTTGTGTGGAACTGAATGCTCTAATTATAATTTTAGAGCTATTAATAGATTTGATTTTGTGTAATTTGTTATTCCTTTGATAGGATGTTTGAAATTTCATGTGTTTATATGTTTGCAATGTGATTGCATAACTAGTTGTGTAAATAAATTTTTATCCCTACTCTTTGCCCACATGGCATGTGTATGATAAATGATGAAATATTTACCCTTATGGTCAATACCCTCCAAACAAGGTGGATGTTCATCATTTTATTTGTACCCTTACTCAGATTGTTAATTTTGCAAAGCCATTACAACCCTAAAAACCCTTACCCAGTTTCACATTATTTGAAGCCTATATACCTTCACCCAGCTGATATAGATGGACTGAGAAAAGAACCAAGAAAGTCATGAAGACCAGGGGCAAACAAGAGAGCCAACGATTTTGCTGCAAGTTCATTTGATCCTCTGACATTGTCCTGCTATCAGACTACAATGCATTGTAGTGAACAGAGCAATGTCATCTTTGGTTCTGATTAAACTCAAGCAAATGTCGTACTGAAATTATCTGCACATCCACCAACTCAATGCTCATCACCTTCAGCCTAGGGTTTTGGGTTTAAACCTGCAGTGGCGAGATTAAAATTTAAACCCTAAACCCTATTGAGCACCAGTTGAGTTCCTATTACAGCTTCACAAATTTCTCAACAATATTTGAGTCTAGAGAGTGATGAGCAGAAGGGCAAATAGTTCTGATCACAATATTTCATGTTTGGAACAAGGCTGTTCATTGTCTGTTGCCTAAAATTCTATTTATCAGAAAGAAACTAAGAAATCGCAAGCAACTAATG
>Ga0209208_10009356_pt1 | contig 12893 bp, 15 predicted proteins | sample S1TSphfallax_3_FD_187694 | JGI IMG/M metagenome (GOLD analysis project Ga0209208, IMG submission 187694) | Host-associated microbial communities from peat moss isolated from Minnesota, USA - S1T2_Fd - Sphagnum fallax MG (SPAdes) (version 2) | ecosystem: Host-associated > Plants > Peat moss >...
AAATTCATTTGTTTGTGCCGAAAGCATATTTATCAAACGTGCGAGAACTCGCCAGAAAAAAAAAAATCACTGCTCGGCGGGCAGTGGGCAGTCGTGCGGGACAAGCGTGAGCGGTCTTCTTCGTCGCCGTCGTCGTTGCGGCAGTTGGAAAAAGAGAGATGGTGTGAGGAGCACGTTCCCAATTGCTTTCTTTTTGTGTCTTTTTCCCTCTTTCTCGAAGAGAATGATGACTATGAGGATGACGATGGGGTTGCAGTGAAGAGAAAAGTGTAAAGCAAAATCGTCAGCAGACTTGTGTGGGTGTGGATTTTCTTCTCTTTTCCTTCATCTCAGTCATAAGAGCTTTGAAGAAGACTCTGTTTGTTTGAAGATTGTGTTACTTTGTCGTTGAGAATTGTGAGGCTTGATTGACGAATTGGGTTTTTAAACGGATTGGGTTTGGTTTGGTTTGGTTTGGTTTTTTTTGGTGGAGGATCAGATCAGAGCCGTGAAGCTCCGTCCGTGTTTGGTTTTTTGGGGTTTGGGTTTTTGGGAATGGGATCGGGGATCATGGGAGGCGGAAGCGAGGGAGAGAAGGAGGGAGAGCGACATGTGGCCTTGAGTTTGAAGCCACCTCTTAGTCCACTTAGGGTTAGAGCCTCGCGCCATGGCAATTTGCATGTGGAAGTGTCAAGGTTAGGGCACACCATTCCTACTCTGCACGATCCCAGCCCTCTCTACAGCCCTTGTGCATCACCATTCGCACCGGACTTATCGGTTCCTGAAGTAGGCTTCTTCTTCTATTTTTTCCCCCTTGGTTTCTTTTTCTGTGGGTGGTGAAGCGAAATCAATCCTGAAATGGTGGCAGATCTCTATGTTCTGAAGAGTTTTCTTTTGATGCTTTTTGTTTGAATCCCGAAATAATTGAAACCCAAAATATTCTTTGTCAAAGAATTCCTTCAGAGGAGATGTGAAAGGTGAGCATTGTGCACCAAGAAGAAGTCGTGCATGTGTTAGTGTGGTTGGTGATGTGTTTCCATATGTGGACTGGACCCAGTCCCTGGGTAGGAACCTGAAAATTTGGGGGACTACCAGTACTACTATCCAACCTGACATTGAAGGAAAAAGAAAATAAATGGGATTCCACAAGCTTAAGATGCAGCAGGCTTCTGTGTTCTGTTTTCTGATTTTAGCCACATTGTAACCAAGAATTGCTTGGAGACTGGTCAATTTTGAGCAAGCTGGTTAGGGTTTCTTTCAGATTATGTATGGTATTTTAGCTATAACCTGAATGCTGTCTGTTTGAAAAAGGAGGTGGATGGACTGTGTTCATTGGAGCTGTATATATTATTGCACCCATCTCTCAGTTTGTCATCTCAGTTTTTCTTCATTGGAATGAATGTGTACAGGAAGCACTACTGTGGGTGGATGAGGTAGGGTTCAAAGAGAAAGAGAAAGTACCGGCTCTCCTGCACGATCACTATTTGCGGCGGCATTCCATGAGAAGAAGGGGTCAATGTGCTGCTATTGTTGTGGGACATTACTGTCATGACAGGCTTACCCTTCATGGAGGCAGAGTTGTGGAATCTCTGGGTGGATCCGTCTCATACATCACCAATGTCTTTCAAGCTCTTGGCATGGAGTGTGAGGTGATCATTCTTCTATGCACTTGGTCAGTCACATAAATGTTTGATTTTGATGGAAAGCTGTTGGGTATGCAAAAAAGATACACTGTGGTTTGGTAGATGTCATTACAATACTGAGGTCAAGTTAACATTATTTTGTGCTGAACCGCTGCTCTCATGGTCTAAGTGTTCATGACTGCATTGGGATGGAGTTTGAGAACTCAGTGCTGTTGCTTGCAATTTATATACCATGTATATGATAGAAATTCCATTTGACAGCAGCAATTGAAAAGCAAAATGCTGACCCAGTTATTATTGCTGTAATGTGCAGGTAGCAGCAAAAGTGGGGCCTAATTTCCTCTACTCATCTCAGATTACACACCCTCCCAAGGAGATTCCAGATCAGTTGACTACGGAATTTTTTGCTGATTTCACTTTGGGAGAGGAAAGGGTCCTTACAGCAGGACATATTTGCGAGCCTATCCAGCCTGAGGATATACCAGAAGTTGAATTTGAGCTTGGTTTGGCTGTTGGGATTGCTGGCGAGGTCCTGCCAGAAACTGTGAAACGGATGGTTGAGGTGTCACGTTATGTTGTAGTGGATGTTCAGGTACAAGGCAACAATCTGAAATGATGCTCTGAAAGTAGACCTAATAATTGACTGGTTTAATGAAAAAGGGCTGTGCTGCTGTTAGAGTCATGTTAAAGGTCATGTTCTCATGCAGGCCACATTGTTTCTGATGTGCAGGCCCTCATACGAACAATTGATCCAGAGACAGGGCTTGTGGGTCTTCAAAAATTGGAAGAAACACCATTTTATGATCTTTTGGATGGGATCTCCTTTCTAAAGGCTGCCAGGAATGAGGCTTGTTACCTTGATCTGGAGACTGTGCGACAAAAAACGGTTGTTATTGTGACAGAGGGGAAGCATGGGAGCCGGGTGTACTCTAAAGATCGTGAGTATCGGGTCCCAGCTTTTCCTGCTACCGAGGTTGACCCTACTGGTGCTGGAGACAGCTTTCTGGCAGGTTTCTCAGCTGGTTTATACCAGGGCCTCCCAGTTGAACAAGCAGTCCTGATGGGCAATTACTTTGGGGGCCTTGCTGTGGGTCAAGTTGGTGTCCCGCATTTCACAGAAAACCAACTGCAGGTCCTTACTTTTACACCCTGCTTGCTTGTTTCTTGTGGTCCTTGTGGTCCAGTAATCTACTTGAGGACACCTTGCATTGGGATAATGGAAGAATTTGGCTACTCTACTCCATCTTGACATGTATCTCTACAAGGGGTTGATTGGGTGATGCTTTTCTTTGTGGTTTGATGCAGAATCTGAAGGAGTGTCATGAGGGATTTCAGGTGGAGGAGGTTCCTTTCCAAAGCCATGCTGCAGATGCTGGGCAAAGCCAAGGCATCCTTTGCAGTAGTCAGTAGCGGAAGTTGAAAAGTTTCCTGCCTTCAAGCTCAGTGTCTTTGGTACACTGAGAGCCATTCAGACAATCCTCAGGTTTTGGAGAAGCCTGCAAACTTCCATCGTCTGTACATTGATCTGTAGATTTTTCTTTCTCCTGATAAACCACCAGATTGGTTTTGGTCTCATGTGTGCAATGATGAGACCAGTGCTACTAGGTCTTGGATATAGAGGGACATTCCATGTCAATTCTGTTGGTTTTACAATTGCCATTTTTAGGAAGTGCTTTGTTCAGGACTGAATCTTGCTGTAACTTCTTCCTGAACTGGGTCTTTCCAGCATTCCAGAGATCATTAGAACCTCTGGATCTCCTTTTCCAGCATGGTCAACTTAAATCGTCTCTGAACAATGTCCCACACAAAGGGAACGTCTGTGCTCCCTCTTAGACCCTCTATACACACCAAGTGTGTCTCATCTCAGGATTCCACGATATGGGCACCTGAATTTCGAGTCCATGTTCAACCAAAATACAAGACGCAGTAACTACAGTCAGGCTGGGCCAGTGTGACTCTGAATTCTCACATATTCTGGGCTTGAAGATGTGTAGTTGCAGTCAAAGCATGGGGATTGACTTCAAGGATACTCTTGCCGCCTTAGTGTGTTGCATAGTACCATGGCTTTGTCAAATGTGTTCTGCAAGCCAAGTGCTCAGATGCATGCACACTCAGTCCTCCATTTATTATTACCATACTTGCAGACATGCAGATGTGTATATGGACAATAGCTTGATTGACTTGTTTGTTGAATGTGGGAGTATAAACAATGCTTGCAGAGTGTTCTCAATGTGGTTGCGTGGGACACCATCTTTACACTCAACGAGGGGCATGGAACACCATCTCATGACCAATGTGGTGTAAAATTGCATATAGATTTGTGTAGATATATGTTAGAAGTGTTTTGGGTACAGGTTTTAAGTGTAACTTTCTTTCTACCAATTTGGGGATAAGTAGATCTAGACTTACCCCTGGAATCTGTGAATATTGCCTGCAACTGAGTGGTTAGTGAGAATTCACAGGCAAGCAATAAGCTTACCTCTGAAGATGGAAAACCAGTAAACACATGCATACTTCTGCAAGATATTTTCTGTTACTGAAAACTGATATAAAGTTGCAGCACACTTCCATGGAGTGGGAGAAACTAAGGACAGCACATCTTCTGCAGCAATTGTATTTCTAGGCACACTTGTTTCTGCTTATAGATTGTCTGCAACATAGTAAAAACACCCATGCATCCTGGGTCTTCCGCTTTCTGCTTCAATGTATTTTTGAGCACAGTTAATCATCCAACTGTCATCTAGCAAGTATTATCCATATGGCCAATTACATGTCAGGTGAATTTTCATCCATAGTTGTAATCTTATTTGTGCACAATTGAAGTGAAATATCCAACCAAAAAATTTAGTTTCAACGTTGTGGTCACTTTTGACATATCTATGGGTGATTATATATATTTTCAATCATCCATTATTTCATGCAGATTGACAGTTATTGAGGTCTTATACAACAAACTAGCGGATTTCATTGAAGAACCCACAAGGGGTTGGCAATTTAGGGCAGGATCTTTGATTGTTTAGCACCACAATTAATGGTCAAAACTCAAAACTGGTTATCGATTCTTGAGAACTGCCTGTTAGGGTTAGAACTGGTTCTTTTGATTTTTAGAGAACAGTCAATCAAAGTTTTCATATACCCAGCCATTACTGCACTACCTCTTTCTTCAAAGAAAAGAGAACCACCCAACACTGGTTCCAACCGTAATCGCCTGCCTCCATCAGGAAATGAGAAAATTTTCAATGGATTTTTAGTTCCCATCAAGGGTCTTCAAATTTTTGTAAGCTCATGAGTTAAATAACATAGTTGAAATTTTGTCTACCCATTTCAAGTAGCATAAAGCAACATTGGAGGAAACACATTTGGGGATTTTGCATTATGAAATCAGTTGCAAAGCAAAGAAGCCATTTGTGCCTGTCTTGAAGCACCCTCTAGAGCTACTACTAGCTGCAAGGTACAGGACCAAATTCCAGCAAGAAAATGAAAACACATTTAAATGAATGAGAAGAGGGAATCGCACAAAACCGCTTGTGATATTGTGCAGTTTCTACACACACAATAGATGCAAGATCACAACATTTATGACTCTAAGTAATCCCTTATGAAAGGTTATGTTTCTCTACAGAGCGAAATTGAATTGGCTTTCTTCTGATCTTCCATGTCTTGGGGCTCTGTCAGATCAAAATCAAAATCAGTAAAAAGTTCTTGTCAGCACCTTCAATGCCCGAGTGGTAAACCTCTGCTGGAGTTACTCCCTAACTTGAAAGCCCCAGACAAATCAATCAGGCCTTCAAAGCTGACTTGTGTAAAGGTATCACATGAACAAAAAAGAAACAGACAAGATTTGAGGTTAACAAATACCCACCAATCTTGACCATACAAGAAGGCATACCTAGCATCAAAGTTATGTGGCACAAATTGTGGCAATCATCTAGAAAACCCAATCAGATATCTTGAAAGCATTAAAAGTACATACAAGAAGAAGGATACTTGAAAATCCTGTGGAAAAAGAAGACTTTGTGAATCCACTCCTGCCAACATATTTAAAGGCAGTGAGACAGAATGTGCTATTACTCTTCACTTATGAGAGTAAAACGGCGACCTGCAAAAGGTACATCACATTACTAAACCCCAGATACTCATACTTTGTCATGATTTTGGTAGGCTTTTAACTACCAGCCTCATTTGGTATCCTTCAGGCAGGTGTGTATCTCCCATCCTGCAGTATTCTGTGCAGGTCCATGCATTAGTACAACAATTGCTATGGGAAACCAGATGGCTGACTAAAGTTTGGTGCAGGCAGCTTGGTGTATAAACTAAGTAAGTTATACCACAGGTACCATGAGCTAACATATGTGGCACATTTAACCTCAGCACTCCCATCTTCCCTCCACGGACATTGTCTTTCAAGGTCATAAACAGAGTGAATGATAGATTCACTCTCTTGCAGGTCATTGTTATTGAAACTGTAAGAAGTGTTAAGGCAAAAGTGCTCTGAGGATCTATCAAACCCAACATAAGAGAAAGTCATCTGACACCGTCAGACCTCACTCGAGCTGTGGCTTCAGTTTGTCTTCCATCCCACCCTCTCTTTTGCAAGAACTGCACAGCAATGGGCGTTCCCATAGCCTTGAGGTTGGTGAAAATAAAGATCCAGCGTGCACAGATATGCCACTAGCCAGCTGAATGTTGCTTCGACAGGCAGAGCAAACAATTAGCTCATTTCCTGCATGCACAGATGATTCTGCACCCAACCTGGAGGAGAAATCCACAGCCAGGTAATTTCCAAGTTAGTAACCTTTGGCAGCAATATCTATGATCATGTGCAGAAATGCAAATCTAGGCTAGGCATTTAGATTTTGTTTGAGCCATTCACTGACCTTTCCTCCAGCATGGCAGAACTCTCCTCAAAAATTTCCTCCATAGCAGCAAGATCTGAGAAACTTTCTGTTCTGTTCAAACTATTTCGCCTTAACATTCTCAAGAGGCTGTTTTGCCTCTTGAACGTCGGACGAGGACTGGCTGGTGAGAATAGATCGACCACCAAGCATGTCGTGTCATCTCGTAATCCACGACTCCTCAATGCATCCTACACAACATATATATGTGCACCCATTATCATTCTTTAGGGAAAATGGAGTCTGTTAAGTTGGTCATTCTGCCCCACACATGCATTTCTACTGAAGTTGGAGTTGAGTCCCTGTCTGTGCACACTCAACAATTCCAACAGCCACAACTTAAGAAGACAATTCTAACAAACTAGGTGTACAAATTTCAAACTGAGGGAAATTCAATGAGAAAACAAATGGGCACATAATGGTGGAACCTTTTGAAAACTTCAGCAACACCATTGAAAAACAATTGAGAACTATGCTAACTCATATTTCAGGGATGTGGGATATCAAGGGAAGGAACTTTGGGAATTTAGAGATAGTGAATGAACAATCAATCACAAAGGGCTAGATAGTGAGTATTAGAGCTAAATGACTGACTGGTGTGCAGCTTGTTCTTACATCAACAAAGAGGGGAGGGCAAGATATGCCTAAATCACTGAAGCACATACAGAAGGAAGGATAGTACACTGATATGTAATTGCCCACCTTGACAATATGCTTTGCTGCAACTTCTGCTCTCTCTGCACTTCGGCAGCATTTTACAGCTTTCTCTGAGCTCAATGCATCCCAAACACCATCAGAGGCGATGACAAGTCGACCTCCAGCAGGTGAAATCTGCAATTTGATGCATGCACACATATCCAATGATAGCCTGCTCAAATCAACATAAACTTGACTACAAAAAGATATTGAGACACATCCTCACAAAAATGGATTTTGCATTCATATGGATTCAACCAGGATTCAATGGCATTTGAAAAAAAGTTGCTAAGTTGCTTTGGCATACTGCTTACCTTCACCTGCTTCACAAATGGAATAGGCACAATGAAATTGCCAACATCCATATCTCCAATAGATCTAGAGAGACAAAGACCTCCTGGCCAACACCTCAAAGGGCCAATCTGCACCTTGCACATAATAAATGCATCATAAATCACCTACCAAACTACAAAATATTCTTCAAACATAATGCAACAAACAATGATATCTAGAGCATAAGGACAACATCATGGCAATATGAAATATGGGTCTCTCCTGAAAATACATGCAGTAATAATTACTGTGTTTGCTCTCAGAATGATCATGTAGAGAACACCAAGCCTACAATCCAAACATGTGAAATTTCTATATGTTCATTCACACCTCCATATCATCAGAAAGGCGAATTCTTGCTACTTGGACTCCACATGCTTCAAGTCGCTCCTTCCTGGAAGCAGTTCACACACAATATGAGGACAAGACACCAAAAGCAAAGCTGCAACAAGGAAGCATTTGCAGCAACCCATCATAATTGTGCAGCAGAAGACTAATAATAACAGGCAAAAGAACAAGTTTGAACTGGGGAAAAATATCCCATTTGAAGTAGTTGAGGTGAATAAAAGTTGAAAATAAAATATGTGTCCATAAATGGCACTTACTCCTCTTGATTGGTATCCAATCTGTGATCAACTGTCAAGTTCGTCACCACCCCCTGTGAATCAAGTATACAGCGGGAGTCTCCAACACATGCTACAGTTACAGTCCATCCATCAACAACCACAATGGTGGCAGTTGTTCCTGATGGTTTCCCTGAAAGGCCAAACCCTGTGTTTAGGTAAAGTCCCAAAACTTCAACAATCATACAATAAGTATTATAACACCACACAAGAAGTTGCACAAAATGACAGCATCAATAGATACAAATCATGGCTTGAAATTCTTTGTTGGTAAATTACCCTGTTTTTGAAAATCACTGTCGGTCTTGACAAATCCAGCAACCATTGCTCGTGGAAGAGCTGCCAACCACTCTTCCTTTGTCAATTCTGCTGGGATTGCACTCATCACATTGTTCAGCAAATGTTCCTTTGAATATATGGCTGCTCCTGATCCATTGTGTCCATCAAAAATCTGGTTAAAAAAGACCGGTGCATCAGTCAGCAAATTGACAAAAACAGACATGGAAAACTTAAGGCCAAACACATCCATACTTTCTGGTCAACTTCTGATAGCAAAAAATGCATCTCTTCAAATAGACATCACCACAAAACATCTAAAGTCAAATGTGTGTATGGACACAAGAGATTGTGACAGAAACTTACACCAAAAACACTGTATGTTGAGGAACCATCACCAAGTACCCGTTGACAGTCCGTCTTGACCAGAGAAAAGTCTTCTCCTTTCTTCAACTGGAGGAATAGTCCACATGACAGAATTGGGTAATCCGTCATCACCTCATTCTTTACCTCACCAATAAGGACAGAATCCAAACTCATTCCTCGAGGGAGAGCCAGACCTGAGTCCATGATCCCCACTGTACTAGTCATCTTTTCACCAATCTCTTAATAATGTATGCTGCCAAGAACTAAATCACTATCTAGGCACTACTACCCAGTAAAAAGGACAATCCCTGAACCAGTGCTACAAGTTTGTTGTGGTCTTCTACCAACTGTGAGACACCTGCATTCCAGAAAGAAACATCAGAATAGTTTTGAGAGGGTTAGATCAGGCCAACTGCAAGGTGAAGGTGGAGATGATTAGATGGGGGAAATGCTCAACTAGCAAAAAACAGTATAATTTCAATGTCCTGAGATGCAAGCTCTACTATGGCAGCCTCTTCCTAACCAGCTTGTTGCACTTCATTGTCTGGATCTTCCATAGAAAGTCTTTTGCGCCAAAAAGTCATGATTGCAGTGATCATTGCAAAACCTTCTGGCAAAGATTCATGAAGAAGTCTTCTTCTCTTTTCAGGTATGGTAAGGAAGACTAGTACTTCATATTTGCTTTCTCTGGCAATCTTATTGATGAGATGCACTGTGCATCTCATAAATAAGATTGATCCACCATTCGTGATTTGCATTTTATCTGCATAAATTCCGTCTTTTCCGGTACCAAAACTTGTTCCAGATCACTCTTGAAGAGTTCTTGCCTCCAATGAATGATTGCTTTGCACAAAACCTCTCTCTGTGCGACTTTACCATTGAGATGTAATTGCATGGCAGCTCGTATGATGGACGATCGACATCCCATGGTCATGATGTCAATGCAACTTATGGAAGGAAGGCAGGCAATTATTGTTGCGACCTCGGAATGTCAAGGACGCTGCAAGAGTTCTATACAAGGGATCGAGAATTTCATCAGTCTCTCGGAGTTCATCATCCGCATGGTTGCGAGGTTCCTAATGCCTTACGGAATTGGTCCTAGCCGTGAGAATCATTCTATCGAACCTTCTCCAAAGGCGCGCACTCGGGATCATTGTGCTAAGCAAAGCAGAAAGGAACTACGGTCCGCTAAATCTAGGCTGAGACTTTGCTTCTCCGTAGCGACGTTTAGTTCCGTAATTCAGCAAAGGATGCTCGCGACGACAGCACAAACAACAATCAAACCAGCTCCGTATGCTAGCATTACCGATACAACAGAATGTTCATCTCTTGCTCTGTTCAAGAGAGAATGAAGAGAGAATCGGCCTGCACCTGATCATGGCTTGCTTCCTACATCGCCGCTTTATGTAGCAAATTCCATAAACCACGGCATCATCAGAAAGAGAACAATCTGAAGACCAGCATGTAATACCTGGAGAGTCTCTGATGAATGCACCGAACGTAAGTTGCACTGAAAATGTTAAGGAATGCGACGAGAGCTTCCTCTTCATTTGCCAAGGACGTTCCACAATCCGCGAAAACCCGTCCGTCAGTCCGTCAGTCCGTCCTCCGGCGGGGAAGAAGTCTCTTCTTCTTCACTGCACCAAGAATTATTAACCCCTGCAAACACTAAATCTCCGACACTTAAAAAAAAAAGCGTCATTCGACGAACCTAACCACGAAGCCTGGCAGTAGAACTCACGCGATTCCGCCTCTCTCCACCACTACAAAGTCAAACGTATCCCAGAAACCTTGGGATTGTAGTATCAATATTGCGCCACCAAATCGCGATCATTCCAAGTTTCGTAAAATCCACAACACGAAGCATATAAGGAACAACACAAAGGCGATGATTCTGAGCTGGAGATTGGATCCAGGAGATAATAGCGAGAGAGATGGGGAGCCGCAGAGCGAGAGAGACAAGCGGTGCAACAGAAGAAACACGCTTGCCGCAAGTAGCTCCGGCCGCGAAGCTCCGCGACGCCGCTTTACCGCTCGCCGCTTCCCATGAAAGTCACGATCTACGCGGCCTTACAGCCTATCCCCCTACCATCCTACCACCCAACTTCGAGCGGCCCCAAAGATCTGTGGGGGGTGAGACACCCGATTAGTACCACGTGGCGACATCTCAATGGTCAGGATCAAAATTAGGTCGGGCCAATTGTGTCTGCACCATATCGTCAGGGGACATCGGTTCAAACTTCTACACGTGGCCTTCTCTTATTAGCTCCGAAGGAACAGGAATTTCAAAACCCAAAATAAAATTTTAATTATTAAAAAATTTGCCAACATTTTCTTTTTGGGGGTGGGGACGGGGGGGGGGAGGGCGTTGGCCAGGGACGGCTTAATTTATTTTATTTTATTTTGTTTTTTTTAAGGGGGTGGGGGGATGTGGGGTGGTTGAAATTTTCATATTTTTAGTTCTGGGGGGGCATTGTGAGTTTCTTATGAAAGTGGGATTCCGTGACTAACCAGACCATATTTGGCCTTTGGACCACTGCTGACTATGAACAAGGGGTTCATTTGGTCTCACAAATTTGAGGAATGTTCTCGAGGTGTTATGTTGTAGGGGGAGGTTCCCGTGCGAGTGGGTTCTCTTGAGGGCCACCCGAGGGTGTAAGCCACAGGGTTTCTTTTAATGTTTTTGTAATGTGTCAAAGTGGCGATCATTCATAACATAATTTAGCCAAATTTGCTTATATATTATATATGAAAATAGAAAAAAAAAGTTCTATTTTGTTTACATTCGTGGTTACCTACTGGAACTTATCATAAAAATGTGTAGATTTGACCCAAAAAAATCTACCAAACCTAACAAATTTAGGTCATTTTTTTCCCTGAAAAATTCATTGTGTAGGTCAAAATCATATTTTTCAGGTAGAAATTTGGTGAAAATTTTGCCTAAAAAAAGAAACATAGGTGTGTGGACCCAAGGTGTTCTCCCCAACCTCAAGAGAACCCAAAAGTACGGGAACCTCCCTCCTCAATGATAGTTAGTTCTTTTTTTAATGTGAACATGGGAACTTTTTAAAATAGGAGGTTCACCCCCCCCATGGCATATCATCCTAGGGAAGATGCCTCAAAGTACATAGAGAAATTAAAAAAAAGACAATTGTTTAAGGGTCCCACAGTTTGTGCCCTGGCCTTTAGCCTAAGGCCAAAAATGATAAAGAACAAAGGTAGGCATAGAAATTCTTGGTAGCCAATGATGTGTAAAGGATGCACCCTACGGGCCCACTTTCTAATCTTTTGGGGGGTAAGGTGCCAAGTGGGAGGCAAATATATTGAATTTTTGTTATTCCCAATGTCTTCCCATCACGTTCTAACTGGGTTCCCAACCATGCTCCTCAAGTTTCCAATCTGTTCCCTCAACATGTTGTGTAAGTTCTCATTACGTTCCCCAACTTGTTCCCAAAAGCACCTCACTTTATCCCATGTCCTTTGCCCTAAGTTTTACTCTTGTGACCTGTGAAGGCAGGCAAAAAAGAGGAGACTTCAATAGGGAGATATCTAGTCCACAAATCAATTTTTTTTTTATAGTGATGGACCAATCAGTGACGCCCGACACAAAAGAAAAAAGAAAATTGAACTTTGGGGTACCCCACAACTAAATTAAAATTAATATGACTCACACTAGGTAGGTATATGAACTGTGAGTTTCTTTGGGAACTTAATGAAACATTTTCTCTTGTAACCGTCCTTGGTTGAAATTTGAAGGGTTTAGGGTTTTCACAAGAACAGTCCATTCTTGGAGGATTTTGGAAATAAGCCGAACTTTGAAACCTGAACCGGCGGATCTATTTTCCAGTGGGCTATCCCTCCCTTTTTTTTCCCCTTCTTTTTGGTGCTTTTATCACAACTTGATACAATCTCGTTCTTCATCTTTCTTGTCAAGGCTTTTTATTGCAGAAAGAAACTCAACAAATGGTGGTGTGGAGATGGAGTGCATTCAAGCCTCCTGTATGCATCTGTTTCCATACCCAGGGAATCGGAGCTGCAGGAACAGCAGCGCTGTCGCGAGGGAGCTGGCGATTGCCAGGTCC
>Ga0209208_10009357_pt1 | contig 12891 bp, 8 predicted proteins | sample S1TSphfallax_3_FD_187694 | JGI IMG/M metagenome (GOLD analysis project Ga0209208, IMG submission 187694) | Host-associated microbial communities from peat moss isolated from Minnesota, USA - S1T2_Fd - Sphagnum fallax MG (SPAdes) (version 2) | ecosystem: Host-associated > Plants > Peat moss >...
AGTATGAGATGACCCCATTTTGTTCTCCCATGGACTCATGACTTTTAGCCTTGTACTTGGCTTCTTGTCATGGCTTTTGTATTGATGTGAGACACTTCCATTCCAGTTTTTTCTTTTCTTTTTTTTTTGGGTCATAGGTTTTTTAGTAGGTTACTCAGCTAACCAAAGTTCAAACCAGTGTAGGGCGGTCATCAGAAACAGCAACAGACATCCGGGGGTTACCAGGGTGATTCTTGAGGCTCATAACTGTGATTTTCTCAGAATCAAAGAACCAGTTCACAACCACGGATCTCAAAACAAATTGGAAATGTCAAATGACAAATGACTGCCTGTCAAACTGTCAGTAATTTACCGATTCTTTGATGGAACCATCAGATCTTTGCTGTTTTTGAAATAACTGTAACCAGCAGGTTCTCTGATTCTGATTTCTTTTTTTCTTTTCAGAAAAACCAGAACAGGCGGTTATTAACACAAAATCAAGTACCCACCCAACACTAAAGCAGTTGAGCCTCACTGGCTTGCAGGTTCTAGATATATAATTGTCACTAAGGAGAGATTGCTCCCTTCACTCTAAAAGGCGCATTCACACCTGGTGTTAGGGACTCTAATGTTGAGTCCCCTAAGACCATGCTAGTCAATTAGGACTTACACCTACATACCATGAGCATTTGATGTTAAGCTACCATTCACTTAACATCAAGCTATCACCCATTTGACATTGGGTGCCACCTAGTATGCCACCTAGATTTTCATTTAATAGTGACTTAACATCAAGTGTGAATGCAATCTTATGCTTCTTAAGGCTCAACTGCTCTTTCAAATACAACCTATCAGCACACAGAACATTGTCAGGTTTAGCAAATAGTCTACAAAGCTTCTAAGGATGTCACAAAATCTCCCCCCTCAAGTGCCCATGACGTCAGATAATGGCCATTAGTCAGACCCAAACAACTGTTGGTGCCAGAGCAGGCCATTGGTCAGACCCAAGTAGTCAACACCCGCCGGGTGTCTGACCAATGGCCATACAGAAGAGTTAATGGTAAAGTCATATCAACTACTAGACCCTGCTTCCCACTTTCTTTCATTGAGTGTATCCAGAAAGGACATCTTCTATTCATCAAGTGGTAATTCTCAACAACTAGTACACTGCAACCCCTTTTGCTTTTCTTTGATTGAGTCTGTGTTTCCAGAAGATCTTCTGCTCAAGTGAGTCTTCAGTGCATGTGTTTGAGCAGAGTTATATGATATGCTTATAGGTATGTATGTATGTACGTATGTATGTATGAATGTTATGTGTGTATGCATGTATGCTTGTAGTTGACGACTTAAAACATGACTAGTGTTAATCTTATGGTTCTCTCTCTCAGAAGTGCATGTAGAAGGTCAATGTCATGTGGATATGAGTGTTTCAGGTTTTTGAGTCTGAAACAAAGTGGGTGTAACATTTGGGTAGGAGATAGGATATGGAACTCATGCGATTGGTTTTTCTTTCATGTGTATCATATTTGATCCACAAAGTGAGAAGACGAAAAACACGAGAAATTTTTGTGGTGGTTAATCTTAGAGAGTTGTCTGAATCAATAATATGTTCATTTTGATGTCTTAAATGTGACCTATGGAGTTAGGATGCATTTTTTAAAGTTGTGTGTGGTTGTTGGGTATGGGTTGGGGACATCTGGATTCTTGCAACTAAATTGTAGGCAAGAGGAACACAATATAGTCTTCCTCTTTGCATCCTACCTAGGCAAGCATCCTGGATTTGAGAGTAAGCCTTTGTGGGGTTCTTGAAGTAGATTCTAACCCAATACAAAACACAAATTGAACGGAAGTTGGACATTTTTGGAAAGTAGAATTATGGTGTTGATCATCAAGGATCGTTTGAGTGACCTAGCTTTCATTCAACTAGAAGCTAGACATTTTTGGAAATGAGAATTATGATTTAGTTGATGATGTTAAATGTGTCTTTGTTATTGTTTGAAACTAATTGTTAGCAAAAAGTAGAGTTAGTAATAGAGTTAATTTCAATGTGACCAAGATGACTAGTTTTTGGGCAACGAGTGAAATTTTTTTGACTTGAAGAGTAGAGCTAGTATGAGTGGGACCAAGATAACTAGTTCTCATGGAATGTATAAACATTTCTTTGGCAAAGAAGAATGAAGTTGTTTATATTTATGATTGAGCAAACAACAATTTTTAGGGAATATGCTCAAAACAAAGTATTTGAAATGGTTAAGTTGAATTGGAGAGATAAGGTTAAGGAATGACTAAAAAGGATAAGGCTAGCCCTTACAAAGTCAAGTATTGGGACCATTTTCATGGTGGCAAAGTTTACAACCATTTATGAGGATGATAAGAAAATGAAATTGGATATATTTAAGCAAGGAATCAAGGATTTATGCTTAAGGTGACTCTTTACATTGATTGTTCAATGCAATAATTTTTTGGGAAGGATTATGTATGTAAAATAGAGACAATTTTATGGCTGGTTTGCAATTGCATAGATGTAAACATCACAAAGATATTTTTCTATAATTGAATAAACTTTTAAGGTAGCTGAAAACATGGATTGCACATTGAATGAGATGCAAGAAACTCCATTTGAAATTTTACATGATAACCACTAGGAACTATTTAAATCAAAAATGAGAAAAATAACCTTGAATGATCCAAACATTACTTTTAAATTATATATTTTAACAAAGAGGTTGAAGCTAAATATGATTCCATGACTTTATATCGTGGTTCATTGTGAAGTTGTTTTGTATGGAAAATGGAACATCATAATGTTATTGGCTTTCCATAGGTTGAAATGTGCCATGTTAACATAGAATTTTATGGCATAAAATGTAACTTTTGATGTCATATTTTCTTTCACATAAAGAAATTGTTATCATGTCATATGTTCATCTCATCACAATATTTGTCAATGATGAAGTTGCAACATTTGAGCAAATGGATGTGATATGTGGTGGAAAAGTATTAATAAAGGCATTGATTTGTGTACTCATATGAAAATGGTAGAATTGGGTTTTTGAAGTTGTAAAGAAGCTACTTGGAAACCTCATGAGGGAGTGGGTGGTTTGGACATTGTAGCCAAATCCAAGATATGGTTCACTTCTTGAATGTAGGAAAAGATCATGATGTCTTTGATGGAAACAATTTTTGAATATTTCTAGAGAACTTGAATACATGCTAAAATGGTTTGTGAAGACCATATGGAAAATAAAATTGAAATTGAGTAAAACAATATGCTAAACTAACAATATTTGATGGAAGGATTGAGCCTAAAATAGATATAAATAGAATCATCCCAAAGAAAATCATGTTATTACCTTCATTATCCAAAGGGATCATAGAAACATGGGGGAACATTATGTGTTTATTTTCCTCATTATGTCAAAGAGAGAGTTATTTGGGAAATATCACATAAAAAATATTTTTTTTCCCCACCTTATTATTACTTAAATTTTTAATGTTCATGTATTTTCAATCCTTTTAAATTTTATGTTTACATGGATTTTTGACACCATATATATTTTTGATTTGCTAGTGTTAGTTGAAAACATGAAGACTGATGAAGGAACATGATTGTGTGTGGCCAAACAAGCATCATGCATGACATGCCCAAATTTAATATCAAAATTAATCAACAAGCATTTTAGTGTTATTGTACTAAATCTATCACATCTCAAATGATGAAAACCATGAAAGTCATTGAAATATTAAATGTTTGGTTTGTTTCAATGGGAAAAACTATTTTAAATCAACAAAAAATTTAATGGGTTTTGGAATCTAAGTGAACAAGGTGTGCATTGCAAATCAAGTAATTGGACCACCAAGTTGCTACATTTAGACCTTCATCAACTCCTTGTCATAACCAAATAAATATTACCAAACATTAATGTGTTCTCTTTTATTTTGAACTTTCAATATAAATTACACAATCTCCATCTTATTAATTGCACCTAGAAAAAACTTTAATATTTAAAAATAGGTCATATCACTTATAATTAGTGCATACCATATAATCATGGTTGTTCAAACGAAAAGGACATGTCAATAAAGTAGACCTAAAATTGATTATATAATAGTTTAAAAATATGTTTTTTTATTTTTTATTTTTGAAATTTTACTTAATAAAATTCAAGGTAATAAAAACACCTCAATAAAAATAATTACATAAAAAAATTCCAATAAAACATGCTCAAATTACATGGGATCAAAATTGGGATTGAAATTTCAATACCATGTCTAATTATATATGATTAAAATTGAGACCAAAATTTCAATCCCGTCCCTTGCACATACATGGGACTAAGATTTCAATCTCACATGTAAATTTTTTTGCATGTTTTAAAAAATTCAAGATCTAAAAATGAATTATTTATATGGGGATGTTTATGGTGGTGAATTTTAACAATTGTCCATCTTATTAAACTTGGGTTTTTTATTAAAAAATGAGGCCAAAAAGGATGTTGATAAGGGTTTGATTTAATTTAGAATTTGACATTAAATGTGTAAGCCTTGCTTTTGAACATGTTGAATGCAAAACCAACCACATGTGTTCATATGATTGAAACAAAGTAAATAAGATCTCAAATTCTAGTGTTAAGATTGGTTGAATTAAGATAATGTGAGGTGAAAGTTATTAACTTAATTGTAAATGTTTAAAACTTAATTAAGTTATTGTTAAGGCCATTAATAATAATAGGTTTGTAATAATATGGTAATAATAAAGCCACATGTTTAATAACTGAGTTTGTAAATGAAATAGAAATTTTAAAAATTCTTGTCCAAAAAGGGTGATCTTTAAAACCACCAAAATTCAACTATTGGTAAATCAAATAGATTATCGAAATACTTAAATTTTTGATAAAGGAATCACACTACCAGATTTGGAGTGGAAGCAAACACCTACAACCACCTTAAATATCAAAACACAGACTTAAAACCCATGTGACAATAATAAGTTCACCATGGGAATTCACACACATGAAATGAACATACTTGGAAACACAGACCCTTGTGGAGAAACATCACTCTAGCAAAAAAACACTAATTATTTCAAAAAAGAAAATAAAAAGTTCAAAAGGTTTGAACTTTCTCCACAATTAAGCTTGAAAAACTTTGTACAATGTTTTGTATCAAGAGAAAAAAAAACTAAAAATGTGCCTAGATAAATACCTTCCAAACCTTATAAAAAAAAATCTTAATTATTAGTCCAATTTCTAGATTTTCAGTGCTAAAAATAACCACCTTTGAATCCAATTTCAGTTAAAACAAATCCGATTTCAGTGAAATAGATCCAAAGGCCTCCAAATTTTGCTTTTCATCAGAAATATTTTGGTTGCTTTCCACCAAAGTTTCATGCTTTGTTGCCAAACACCAAAACTCCGTGTTGATATTCATCATTGATAAGATATACAAACTGGACATCAGGAAATAAAACTCCAAGTTGCTTAGCGAAGCATGGACTGCTAGAGCTATTGAACTCTGAGGTCCAATTGCCTATGGCATCTCAAAAAACACCAACCAGAACTAGAAAATATCTACCCTTGGTTGATGTGATAGACTTTTAGTGGTCGTATCAACATCAGAATTAAACTCCAATGGAGTTTCAACATCCAGTAAACTATTCACCAAAATTATTTTGAAAGAGAACATGTCATGCAAATGCTGCAACAATGAGGCTCCTATTTCTTGTTACACCAAAAGGGTCTCCTTCAAAGACAAAATATTCGGTGTAGGTTTCGAATCTCTATTTCCAAAAGGATTTCTAGTTCAAATCCTTTTCCAAGGACTCAGTGTTGGTTCCGATGTTCGCTCCACTAACGTGCACTTCCCCAATGCAGAAGATGGAAGGTGTGGCCACAACCATCCCAAGGTCCAACTCCTTAACGTCAACAAGATGGTTTTTGGTTCTAGTTCATCCTCTTGTGGGTAGATTGTTGCACCCACTCGATGCTCCAAATTCAGACTTTCTTCCATATTTGTAGGTGCACCTTGTGATTACGCACCTACTCTTGGTGGCAAATTCCTCCTTTTTGCCTCACCTGGTAAGTTTTCCTCTTATTCATCCTCCTCCTCTAAATCCAGTGCTCGAAAGCTCAGGTCCACCAAAAACCATTTTCGGAGCATTATGTCCAAGATTTGTGCACCTCTAAACTCTACATTTCTGGTGGTGTTGGATTTATGGGGACCGCCCAAGTTCCACAATGTGTTATGAAGGTTGTTGAAGATGACATCAACAGTTGATTTGCATCCCAATTTTGATGAACATTACCAAGATCATGAGTTTTTTCGCCATGTAAATGAGGCGGTTGCCCTTCAACCAAATGCCTTATATCAAACTGGGCATTCTAACAACGTACATGCCCTTGAACATGGACCATTCTTCCCTATCCACCAAAACTATCGGTGGAACTATTTTTGGAAATTTGGCTCCTTTTACTTGGCTAGTAGCTTCTAATGCCCAGCTTGTGGCAATAGTAGCATTTCTACCATTGTATCTTCAATGAATAACATCGGAACCCCCTAAACCACCAATTCTATCACATCCGCATTGAACCAAATGATACCTTGGATAAATTCTTTCACTAGAGGGCGAATTGACATGAGTTCAAGACCTAGAACACCCCATACTCCTATTTGCTTTGCCCAAGCCACACCCCTTCTAACTATCCACCTATGTAATTTGTCCATTTCAGTAAAAATGACCTTTTTACCAAAAATGGACACTACATATTTCTCTCGCCAATTTGCCTTGTTGAAGGTTATCTCCCATTCAAAATCTAGCTTGGCCTCTCTTGAAGATTAACCTTCAAGATCTTTTCTACCTTTCCTTACTCACGCTTCCTCCCATGATGATCGAAAACGACATCAACACTAGACTAATACGAAAGGAAACGAATATGACAAAGGGCACAATAGAAGAAAAATGAACACTTGACAATATTGACAACATAAAAAGACAAAAAAACTAGCAAGAGGTACATGAACAATGGAAGTATTTAAATAGGAAAAAACTCTAAGAGTCATTAACCTTTTGGTAACACTTTGGTGACCCTTGGCAATAGTTTTGATTGTTTTCAAGTGACCATTAAAAATGGTTACACCCATTTCACTTGTAACGACTATTCTTGGTAACGGTTTTTTCATAATGGCTTTAGATAATCGCTTTTTTAAAACTATTTTTGGGTAACTCCACTTTGGAAATTGATCCTTTAAAATGTTGTTTCCGTAGTTTGTACTTCAACCTTAATTCTTCATAATTGATTTTTGATCACAATTATCGGTAACCATTTTTGTGTTGTTGAAACCTGTTTTGTCATTCAGTGGTGTGCGATTCATTAATTTCAATGTACATGTCTCCAATGTGTAATTTTCTTCGCCAATTCCCAATCTTCCCATGATTGTTCCCAACATTTCCAGGTACACCACTTGTACCACATACACTTAGCTTGGTTTTTCTCACACCATGTTTCTATCACTTTCAATTTCAAGTACACAAAGGATGTAACTAGATTTATAATATCCATTTTTGGAGGAGCTATAACCAGATTTTTACTCTGTTCTAGTTTTGGGCCGAACATTTTTTTCAATGAAGCAATATTTGTATAACTCATTTCTAATTGTTTTGTCGAGGTAACCTGAACTTCATTAAATTCTAATTCATTGTTGAATAGTTATTTCGGTGGAGCTATAACCGGATCATTATCCACTTCTAGTTCATTGTCGACAAATTGTTCCAAATGACAATCTACTTCCAATTGTGTGTCATCCTCCAATTCAAATTGCTTATCCTCATTCCATTCCAGTTGTTCATCGGGATCTCCCCCCCTTTGTACACCTATTTCCCATCCTCAAGAAACCGTAAAGATTTGGTAGGGGTTGAGCTTGTTTACATTTACACGGATGGGATGTGGGTTGAATTTGTTTATCGCAACCAACAAAACAATGTTGTTGGGGAGACAATACCATATTTGGTACGACCCAAACCACCACCATTTGAATTTTTCGATGGTGGGTTTTTTTGGACTTTGGAAACCACAAGACATGGTCATTGCAGGCAAATGCTTTTTTTTTTAGTGTTGGTGCACCCATCTTACCAAGTTGGATTGTTGTTTCATTGTCGTTTTAAAAGCAACTTGGCAGGATTCCTCCAACTTTTCCAAGTCAACTATTTAGTTCGATAAGATTGGTACCAAAGTGTGATCCATTGGATTATTTTTTGAAGGAAGTAGATATTCTATGGGCATTAATGGGTGAAGCCCATATACGAGCTAGAAAATAGTATGCCCGATGGTGATCTTGAATATTGTTCAATAAGTAAATAAAATTGTGTGCAAATGTTCGTCCCAATAATTGCACTTCTCATTCATTAATTTGGTTAAGAGTAGGTCGATGACTTTGTTAGTTGATTTGACATGGCCATTCCTATGGGTAGTAGGTAGTGGAACTTGTACATTTAAACAAAAAATGCCTAGTCAAGATTTGGATGGTGTCGTTGGTAAAATGCACGACTTGATCACTAACTAAAGTGAGTGGGTAGCTAAATCACATTAGGATAAATTCATAAATGAACTATGTTGTGACCATTGTCATGTTGGTTTTGCAATGTTTTAGCCTCTGCCCACTTAGTAGCGTAATCAGTTGCCACCAAAACATAGTGGTTACTTATGTAAAGTCTTTTTGGTTTGATGGGGCCTATGAAATCAATGCCCCATTTTGTGAAAGGTTTTGACATGAAACTCCAAATCCCACCTTGGTGCATTCAAGATCAATGCATCCACATATCATTGTTTAATTGCCTCCCACATTTGTTGACATTCAAAAGTCCACTGAAAAACTTGGGTTTTTCGCAACAATTTTGTAATCAGGTCCATGATGGAAGTGAAGTTCTGGATGAAATAGCGATAAAATTGGGCCATGTTGTTGAAAACTTGAATGTCCTTAGGGGTTTTTTGTTCTGGCATGTTCACTATGGCTGTAATCTTCTTAAGATTCGATAACCTCCCTTCTTTAGACATAATGTAACCAAGTATGACACTAGAAAACACCAAAAACATACATTTTTCTGAATTGAAACTAATACTAAATTTTCAACATTTGTCAAAAGACAATTGGAGTTTAGTTAAATGTGTTTTCAAATCACTCAAGACACTGAAATCATCTAAAAACTTCATGAACACACCAAGATATTCCTTAAAAGCCATACTTAAAGCTCATTGTTAGCTTGGTGCATTTTCCAATCTAAAGGGCATGATTATCCATACAAACGCATCCCATTCGATGATGAAGGCTATTTTGTATTGATCATTTAGTGTTATCATGATCTAATGGTAATCCAAAAATGAATATATTTCATGTCTAGCTACCATATCCAAAACCTCCTCTGTAAAAGAACAAAAAATATGGATCCTTTTTCATGGTTACATTTATTCTCTTAAAATCGATGCAAATGCATAACTTACCGTTTTTGTTAAAGACCACCACAATGGGCAAAAGCCAAGTTGCTTCCTCCACCAAAACAATAAATCTTGTAGTCAAAGGTTTGTTGAGATGTTGTTTGACCACAGCTGCATAATTTGAATTCATTTGATACCAGTTCTAATGGGAAGGCAATATCATTGTATCCAGTTCAATCCAATGTTGAGCAATGTGAGGAGGTATTCCTTTGAGATCCATGTAGGACCATGCAAAGACATCCTTGTATTTTCAAAGCAAAGACTCCACTTCTTTAGTTATCAAAAGGTCTAAATCAATGTTGAACTTCACCAATTACAACTTAGTAGCAATGCCCAAATTCAAATCTAAGATCTAGACATCTTCTTGTAACGTCCACTAAGCAATTTTCAAATCTTACACCTTTAAGTGTGCGAGGACTCCATCTACTATAATTTCCCCTAGTGTATGAGGAAAATCAAACTTTAATTCCTCCTAAACCAATTTTTGGAAAAATGTAACACATAAGTGTCTCCGGTTCCGGTAGGGAAATTGTTCCAATGGTGAACAATTCCAATTCTACCTGGAGGAGAATTTCCTCTTCTTCATTTGTGATGTCATTGGTAAAATCATAGCAAAGAAGAACTTTTGGTCACTTGGTATTAACATCCAAACGTTTTGTTACTAAAATCATTCGAATTGCTCCATTGCCTTTTATGGTGATTAAGTTTGTCCCCCTATCACGGATCACCTTGGCATTCCTAAGCCAAGGTCAACCAAGGAGCATGGAATAACTCCCACCCAATACATTGTTTTGCATAACGGTGAAAGTAGAAATATATGGAATTTCATGTATATGTATTTTTAAGTCCCAAATGATTCTCACTGGTTTCATCAAATTTTGATCCGCCATTCAAAACATATAAGGAATGGGCTTGGGGAGAAGCAACTTCAATTGTTTCCTTAGATCCTCAGTGATAATGTTGGCTCCAAAACCTCCATCTAATAACACATCATCCACTAGATTTTGCCCAACATGTACTTGGATAACTGCCATGTGAGGATCGATGTTGACTGAAACCATTACTAGAATTAGTGGTAAAATGGGAATCAATTTTTGTTCCAAAGAGAGTTTTTAAAAAACATATTACTTTAAATCTTTTGCAAGTTGGAAAGTTGCCCAAGGGTCAATGTATGTTTGCTTTCGAATAATCAGTCTCCAATAACCTGTTGAATTAGAATTAATTCCTCCACGGCTCTCAACAAATTAGTTTTGATTTTCAAACTAGGATTGAGCAATATGGCATCCTTTGTCTTCTAACACTTATTTGTTGCTACAGGTAATCCTTCAACAATCTCTAGTGTTGGGAGTTGTAATGGTGGTTCTTCCTTCTATAGTTGTCCAATAACATCTTCAATTGATTTTTGATGTTGTTCTTCATGTTGCCAGTTTGCCACAATCTTGTTTCTCTTCACCTCCATTTCTTTAAATGTGTCAACTTCAAAGACTTGAGTTCTAGTCGTTACAACAAACACCATGTTAACTACCACATTATCCTTTTTCAATTCGAAGTTGGCCTTCTTGTTTTTGAACATCTCCAATGATGTTTACTAATGCGAATAGTTGAAAATCTTATGATTGAGACCACCACAAATGAAACAAGAGTATTGAGTGGTAGAATTATTGGTTTTGTTATTTTGGTTTCCCTTATAAGGACTTCCAATTATTTTCATCTGAGCCAACACTTTGTTCACCTATACTTCATTTTTCTCCTTCAACCTATTGTTTAGGTTTTCAAGGTTCCAATGGCAACGCTCTTTGGTATGCCCTAATTTTTTTCACTAACTACATCTTAACTCATTTTTCCTGGAATCTATGATTTTTTTCAACTTTGATGGAGGTTCTAGTAATTTTTGGTATTCATTGGCATCACCTTGTTTTCTTCGCATGTCACCACAACTTATTTATGGAGGAGCAAAGTATCTCATTTCATCCCCACAATGGCTAGCTAAAATAGAGTACCAACTTGGTTTGGAAAAACGTCGTAAGCAAACTATAGTCCACTTTATGATTTAAGCAATTTACCAATTTCATTATATGTTCATAGTATACCTCCATTTTTTCATCCGGTGCTTGTTTGATGACTCTCAAAATGATATACACATGCTCATATGTTTGCACCTTTTGATATCATTTGCAAAATGCTACCTCCAACTCGACAAATGTGCATTTGGGGTGAAATTGCATGAAATTTTCCCCCCATTCCAAAATTGCATCCCTCAAAGGTTAAGCAAAATAGGTTGACTATGTCCGAATCATTCCTCTCCCCATAGGCTTAGATGGCTTTCTAAAATCCCGGGACATGGGCATCACGGTTAGTCCTTGCACTATGCATGGGGTAAGGAAATGATTTTTGGTTGGTAGGTGCCACTGGAGGTAGAATAGGTGTCACCGAGTATTAGGGAGGGTACCACATAGTCCATGATGGGCCCATCTAAGGTCCCCCTACAATGGTCTAACGCCCTTTCAGGATTAGAAACTTCTTGCGGTACTCACTTGCATGCCCTAGTTGAATGACCAGGTCCTTCAGGTTGTCTTTTGTTAGAAGGTCCAGAACATCCTTCGCCTGCATCTAGTGGGCCTGCACTGCGAACCCTGACCAAGGTCATTACGGGCATAGCTTCGTTATCTCCTGGCATCAGACATGGCCAACCCCATCCTGGTGTTACAACCGGTTTCCCCCCCTTGATAGGGTTGTCCCATCATGGGCTAGTAAGGCTGCATGGAAGTCAGTACTGGAAAAGGGCCATAGCCCTCTAGGGAAGGAAGAGAATTTCCTATGATGGGATTAAAAAATCTTGCAAATTCACCCATAACTCCATCAATACCCAAGTGTGAACTGAAATTTCTTGGTACAAAATTTGGGTAACGAGGGTCCATAGTTATGGGAGGATTTCCTAGAGGAAGTGTGATCGGCAATCCTAACTCAACTTAAACTTGACTATAGATCTATAAGGACAACTAGTTAACAAATGCCCAAACCCATCACCATATGAATAACACATGAGGGGAAACTTCTATGAAAATAAAAGTTACTAGATTTTTTGGATGAAGCTCATCCTCGCTCATGAGACTCATTCTCGACAAATGGCCACTATGATTATCAAGAAAGAGATACCTTGGAATCGATATTTGGGTTTGATCCATTTGTGTCAAACCCAAATAGCGAGATAGTCTTCCAAACACTTTTGGGGTTGCATTCTTTCATGGTACCAAAAAGCTAGATTTTTGATAGGTCCCCACATGGGTTCCTAAGAGACTCCTTGTTGTAACATAGCAAGCGGTTGGCCTCAGGAAAGGCTCCCCCCATCAATTCCGATAATTGCACTATTCTGATGTCCGGTTCTATTTTCTTGGTTGTTGTTTCTAGTGTGTCATTACTATGA
>Ga0209208_10009358_pt1 | contig 12890 bp, 11 predicted proteins | sample S1TSphfallax_3_FD_187694 | JGI IMG/M metagenome (GOLD analysis project Ga0209208, IMG submission 187694) | Host-associated microbial communities from peat moss isolated from Minnesota, USA - S1T2_Fd - Sphagnum fallax MG (SPAdes) (version 2) | ecosystem: Host-associated > Plants > Peat moss >...
TATATATATATATATAATATCTCCCACCTTTTAGGAATATGATGAATCAATAAAAATGGTAAAAATGTTGTGTTATATTTATTTTTGATTATATATTTTTTAAAAATAAAATATGTTATCTATGAAACATATAATATTATTTTCAACATTTAAATGATTTATTTATTGAAATTACTTAAATGTCATAATTATTAATTTATACAATTTTTTTATACATCAAATTTTATTGTGAGTAGTAAATTACTAAAGATCAAATTTTATATTTTTTGCTACCCATCACATGGAAACATGAAAAACAATGCCATTTTGGGGCATGTGAATTTCTTTTGAAATTCATTGGATATCACAAATAAGAATATATTTTATTATTTAATGTCAAAAAAATCAAAAAATACTCATCTAAATAAATCTTTGAGCAAGATTCTAAACTTGAATGTTTTAACTATATTATAGGTGTCAATTTTCTACTTAATTTTATGGTTTCAAGAACTTTGGCAAATTTTCTTCTTCCATTTTTTGAAATGTTTTTCAAAATTTTCCCCCAAATTTGTTTCAGCCACTATCCAAAAATTCACATTAAATTATTAGTGACTCTAAAGAAAAAGTTCTAGAAATTATAAGGTATTACTTATTTATTTGTGCACAAATCATGTGTTTGATCATTTACAAGTTTATAATATGCTTACTAGGTATGTATGCTTACCTTCTAATTATTTTCCCTTTTAATTCATAAGTTTTTAGTGTTTCAAATTTTATATTATTAAATAATTATATGTTGTTCATGAAGAAGATTTTTAGTCACGTAGTCGTATTCATGAATTTTTTTAGTTATGTAGTCATATCCATGGTTACAAGACTACAATTGGGCACAAAACATGGCATATATGACTGTATGACTACAAATGGACATTAATCATATTTATTTTAGTCATAAATGTCAAGTTTTGGTGTAGTTAATGGAACATTTGAAGGGTGAAAAACTCAACCAAATGATGGAGAATTGTTTTCAATTGTGCTCTTCGAACATTCAAATTTGATTGCATCTTTTAAACATTGCCTTTGAGCTTGGGATTACATTGATAACATACTTTTACTAAAGTCCACAAGTCTTTATGACTACATCCAAAATGGTTGCTTTCCTGGGCAATCATGTAGACAAAATGTTTGTTTTGTTCAAGATATCTATTCATGGAATTGCAAGTGGGGTGGATTTAGTGAAGTTGATGCACATTGGTGGCAATCTCCAAAATTTCTTGGGTTATGGGTTGAAATTCCATAATAAACCTAAGAATTTATTTGCAAATTCCACAATTTCACTTTGAATGTAGTCATAAGCAATGCATAATTGTTTTTCTAAAAAGAGGGTGTCACCACATTTATGTTTATTGCCTATAATTTTAAAACTTCCTTGAAATAATGTCACCATTTAAGTCAAAATCTATTTTGGGATGCTCATTAGCCTAGCTCCATCAAGTTGAAAACAAAAATTGGTTTAGGTTACAGGTTAGATTTTAAGATTTTGGGACTGAAGGTTCAGAGTTCATTTTGAACCATCATTGAAACCTAATTGAGGAATTGGCCTTTTTCAAAATTGAATCAAAACTTGAATTCCAGGTGTTACCTTGTTTTAAACAAGTTCAAGTTCTCTAAGTCTAATTTTATAAAATAGAGCATAAACTTGGCTTTACATTTTAAGCAAATTATTGCATTTGATTGGTTGTACGTGATTAATATTATTTAATCTCTATCTTGAAATGTGTACACTAGTTAAAAAAACTAATATTATACAATCATTTTTTTTTAGTTGGGTGTAATGGAGATGGTATTAGACCCAGTTTGAACTGAATTGGTTCTAAGTTTTTTTACGAAAATGACTTTAAGAGAAAAATTTAAAAATCTGACAAACTAATCCCAAGACAGGCCCAGAGGTTCCAAAAATTAAAAGGGGGAAAAAAAAGGTAGAAGTGAAACTGAAGGTTCCTTTTGAAATCAAGAACCCCTCCAACCCTGGGAAGGACACAAGATCATAGACAAAACCTTCCAATAACCCTTTGTCCCTAGCGTGTGGTAGGCCAAGTGGGTCTCTTGTCTTTATGCTACTTGACAAGCCATTTGGTATCAGGAGTTTTCTCACCTAGGAGAACAGGACATTAAGTATAGGAACAAACAAACAAACAATTGAAAAAAGGATTGCATGAACTGAAGGTTAATATTTATAATCAGGTGATGAATAGAATAGCTTTTGTGAAAGACTATGGGGCTCATGTAAAGTCTCTCTAAGAGTGTAGAAAGTTGAAACATGTTCATTGTTAGGTGTACAATTGTAAAATACCATTTTTGGGTGGATATACTGATTTTAGTATTTGAATGGGGGCGAGGGTAAATGTTGGATTCACAAACAATACACCAGTTGGGAAAAGATATGCAGGTTTCAAAAAAAATTCAAACATGGTAATGTTAGGTCTATAGGCTTTGCCAATTGATCAATCCAGGTAAGGGTAAGATGAATGACAAACACTTACACTATTCACAAGGAAAGGGCAAGGATGAAATATTTCATCATTTACCCTATTTGGAACATGCCGGCATAAGTGGGAATTGTTAGTGAATAAAAATACTTTTAGAAATATGAACATTTCAAAGCAGAGAAATACAATTACTTGTGAAATTGGCATTGCAAACATTTTATCAAAAAAATAACAAAACTAAAATGAAACCATATCAATAGCCTTAAGACTACATTCAAAGCATTCGTATTACCAAATGGTTATAAAATTTAAAGGGTTTCAAGAGCATATGGTAAGAAAAGCATAAAGTAAGGTTTATGTAATGAACAGAAATGGAATGCCGAAAGAAAATTTATTTAGTGGTTAGTCACCATAATTCAATCAAATCCATCATAACTACATGCATTGCAAAATATGAAAATGTATATATGCAATATAATGATTTTGATATATACACTCTTTTTACTCCCTTCAAAACAATTACCCTCCCTTGGGTAAAGGGTAACAAAAAAAACTTTTATCAACCAGTTCGGCTATGCATTTAGTTTGTATATCTCTGCAGGCTTATCATGGTGAAAGACTTACCAGTCTACGTGCTGGTTCATGGTAAAAACTTAGAAACTGTCTATCCATAGACTAAGTCAGGGTCTCTAAGTTCAATTTTAATGTTTTGGGACTAAGTAAGTTATAGCCTCTTAAGAGGCCTCCCTAAAGAAGTGTAAGTGAGGGGTTCACCCTAGCTCACAACACAGCCTCCCAATGCTGTTGATTGGTCAGATTATGTGATTGGTATACCTACTTGCTTTGTTACTTATCGTCTCCCATTTTTCAAATCTTCACTTTCAAATTCATGGGTGAGGTTTGAGAGAGATAGATAAATAATAATATTGTGAGAAATATTGATTCAAGCCTAGATATGGGTGGGGATTCTCTTAGGATGACAAAAAACTTTCAATATTCACCCATACTTTCAACCCTTGCCATTAGCCTAGGCAAAAAATGGTAAAGAATATAGGGAAGGATAGAAATTTCTTGACAACCCATGAGATGAGGGTTGAGAAGGGTGAGGGTGAGAGGGGGGAAGGGGGAGGGTATGGAACCTGAGTTTTTTTTTCTAGTGTTGAGTGGGCATATCTCTTACTCTAACTTATTTTCTTAATGCATATCTGAAATACATACATCTGAAAAAATATATCCTATTGATACCATTGGGTATATGTAAGATATACCCATACAATTAAGGGGGAAAAAAGTAGATCTCATTGTATTTTGAAAACTCTCCAAATAATCAACATGTGATCAATTTTTATTCTCAGTAAAAAAATTAAAAATTACATATGCATTTTCTTACCTCAACCCTGGGTATATGATGAGCATTACTTGCACCCTACCCATCTACCAAAAATTATAATGTTTTATACCCATGACCTAACCTGATGAAAAAAAATGATTCCCAGTATACTCTTGCCCTAGGTTATATTAAAAAACAATATACCTGCACAAGAATGGTTTTTTCTTTTGGGGAGGTTTGAGGAGATATGGGAAAAAAATTGATTTCAACCAGCTGAGGTAATTGCGGACATCTCCAATCAAAAGTGCTTGTTGCATGGTGAAAAATGCAAAGCAATTACTCACTTTATCTCATATCCTTTGACTTAAGTTCTACTCTTGTAACATATATAATTAGTCCAAAGGACCAGATTACATATTTTTCTTTTTTGAGACTGTCCAATGCTTGATTAAATTATGTGCGACGGGCAATAAAAAAAGTTGCCCATCACAAAAGAAATTTTTTGAACATAGGCAGGTCTCCACAAGTAATTAACATGAGTCACAATATATTACTGTACATGGGTTTCACAGGCTACAGAGAGGGATATAATATTGCTGTATTAATGTATGGAGGGAGGGGGTTGAATAGGCTTGTGTACATGTGAAAAAAAATGGTTATGACCAATGAAATTGCTGGATTTTGTTATCTGAATTTATTTTCTTAGTTATCTTGACTGAAGTAACAGTTTAATATGTACAAAAATAGCTATTTACACACATGATTCTTGCGCACTACTTCTGCACTTTGTTCTGATTACTTTAAAACATGATAAATGTATAATCCATGAAGTAAATCAGCATCTCTGAATCAAAGTTTAACATTTCCCAGGTCAAATACAGCCATTAAGTGGCCTCACTCAAAGGGTGAAGGTACCAACTCTTAGTGGCCAAATTAAGCCCCCAAATGTTACATCTGAACTCAAAGGCCCTAAGTTAATCTGAGCATCGGAGATTTGTAATGTTTATAAATAATTCAAGTAGATTCTGGGATTTTTACCATGGTTACCATGTTACCAGCATAGGTTAACCAGGGTTCTGGTTCACGGAAGCTCACCTGGGCCCAGTAGAGTTGAGCAAACGTCAGAAAGCTGAAAAGTGAGGTAATGTCTTCTCGCATCAACAAAATATCTACATGATTCAAGGTCACATACCCTACTGATGTACTTGGTGCAGGTACTTCCTGAATTTTGCATAAATGTCTAGATTCAGTATGCCCAAGTCTAGAATGCCATGAGCTCTAAACTCCTACAAGTATGTTGTAGAGCTCACGAAAATCAATACACCCATAGCTTGCATGCTTTGATTTCTTTCAATTGCTCTAACTCTCTATGGAAATTACAAATTACCCGTTATTCACCATCTCCAAGCTTCACTCAATACGACGTGCTTGACTTTGCTTAGTGTGCTTTGTCACTAGGGCCTTGGCTTCTCTGTGCATTTTCATCATGGGTACCACCAGCATACTGAATTTCTGGCAAGGGGAGGTATGGAGGACATTAGCTCTTTTGGTGGCAACTGTGGCAATAGTGGCCTTTTTTCAAAGTGTCCGGGTCGTGGTTACCAAGTGTTGGTGGATGCCTCGAAGGTTGCGTGACATCATGGAGCAGCAAGGTTGGAAGGGTCCCCCCTTCCACCTCGGTGTGGGGAGTATTCCTGAGGTGATGGAATTTTTTAGGGAACAAGCTTCAAGTCCTTTAGCAATCCGAGATTTTGACACCATGTCTAGAGTCATTCCACAATATGCTCTATTTTCCAAGAGATATGGTAAACAATTTGAATCCAGCGTCGCTTCCAATCTAACACAATATGTCTCTACTCAAAATGTTAACAATGAAATTTTTTTTGCTCTTAAGTTGCATGTTACACTAAGAATCAAGGTAGTAGCCAAAATCAAAATCCTAGCAGGAAATCAAGTTGTCCAATTATGATCTTTTGAAAGTTTGCAATATCCAAATGAAGTTGTATAAGTCAACTTGGGATCATCAACAAATTATAATTTATGGGAGTAATGGCAAGCATTAAGGCTTACTTGATTTTATCAACCTCATGACCTAGCCTTACTGATTGCAGAGTCCATGAATATGCAAACTTGAGAATGCAACTTCCAACAGTTCTACATTTGAGTCAACATTTCCCCAAACCTTGTTTCATATTATAAAGTTGTCCCATTTTCTGGTGTGACTATCTTCATGTGCAGGTGATAAATGCTTTTACTATCAGGGTAGTGAGCTAAGGATTATGGTGAGAGATCCAAATCTTGTGAAGGAGATTTTCTTGAAGCCTTTCGAATATGGCAAATTTGATGTCAAAATGGACAAATCCAAAGAATTATTTGGACATTTTGGTCTTGCAGCAGTCAATGGTGATGAATGGGTTTCGCATCGTCGAATTCTAGACCCTGCTTTTCATATGGAGTCAATCAAGGTGGTGTTTCAACCCCTTCATAATATAAAAAATGCATATAACTATATGCCTAATATCTTGCCCTGGTAATCAATAGGCTACCACAAGGTTAGGGGGTCATATCATCACCCAAAATGCATTGATAGTTAGATTATTCAACTTTGGAGCAAGATTATTATTGCATGTAAATTGAATTTGGAATCAAATGGATATATGGTAGAAGGATAGCTTTGTCTTATGTTGATTACAAGTGTGGATTTACATATTTTCATGTATATTAGCTATCTCTGATTTAGACTGGACATAGTTGAAAATAATGATGGGTACCTATATTTAGGTGAGCAGGGAATGGTTAAGACAATGATGAAATGCACTGCATCTTTGTTGCAAACTTGGGAGCAAAAGCTAAAAGTGGGAAAAGGTTCAACAGAATTGGAAATTTACAATGACATTCGCATGCTCACGGGAGATATCATTGCCTATACAGCCTTTAGTATCAACTATGAGAAGGGAAAGCAAATGTTTGCAAAAGTGGACGATCTTGTTTTCACTATAACTAAACCTTACAACAATCCATTATTTTGGATACCTGGCTACAGGTTTACATTTCTTTCTCTAGATTGGAAAGCATATTGATGTATTTTACATTGGTTGTTAATATGCAATATTTTTGCTATTACGGATGTTCAATGTTTTATATATCAATGCCTTTGAAATATGGAATTTTGAAAGTTGCCTCTTTTGATTTGCAGATTCCTTCCAACTACAAACAATCGAAAGATTGCTAAATTAAAATTTGAATTAAATGAAGGACTTAAACAACTAGTTCAAGGTCGACAAGATGAGGTGAGAATGGGAAAGTTTCCATATGGAAATGACCTACTAGGATTAATGCTCTTAGCTCTTGATAAAAATAGGGAGAAGGATATGGACATGAGTAAACATGAATTAAGCCTCCAAGCCCTAGTTGATGAGTGCAAGACCTTCTTTTTGGGTGGTTCTGAAACAACATCTTCATCATTAACATGGACCTTGCTTCTATTGGCTGAGTACCAAGAGTGGCAAGAATGCGCTCGAGCTGAAATCCTGGAAGTATGTGGTTGTAATATCAACAATTTGAATGCAACAATGATCACAAAAATGAAAATTGTAAGTGTTTTTGTGTGTGTGTGTGTGTGTGTGTGGATATAATAAGTCTTATTTCAATATTTTATGTACATTAAACTAGAGTTGTTAGTCTAAGATTCTGCCCAAAATAATTGAAAACCTTTGTAAACTTGTGGGAAGAGATGTATATGACTTGAATATAGCTTAATCAATTTGTCAAACAAAACTGATGTACTTTTTTGTCCAACTCTTGGAGCAGGTGGGAATGATATTGAATGAAGTAAGTCGACTATTCCCAGTTTTTCCATTCCTATTAAGGACAACTGCCAAGGACATGCAACTAGGGGATATTTTTGTGCCAAAGGGTATAACTTTGGAGATTCCAGTGCACCAAATCCATCGTGATCCCAAACTTTGGGGAGCTGATGTTTTGGAATTTAACCCCAATAGATTTATTGAGGGCGTGTCACAAGCTTGCCAACATCCCCAAGGGTTTTTGCCATTCTCTTTTGGGCCCCGTTATTGTATTGGTCAAAATTTTGCGAACATGGAGTTAAAAATTGTGGTGGCTATGGTGTTGTCTCAATTTCAACTTTCAGTATCTCCAAATTACAAGCATTGTCCTCGCTTTATGCTCTCTCAAAAACCATTTCATGGTGTGCAACTTATTGTGAAAAGCTTGACAACTCTTTCATAGATACTATAGATGGTGTTACAGCTATATTTTGTTTGTTCATTTTGAAAAGTTTTAATATGTTATTCAAGGCCTTGCACATTACTGTAATTTTCTTTGGATTTGTAGTTGTTGAACATGATTTGCATTCTTCGTTTAACGTCTCAAAATACTTGCTTACAATACTTAAATGTAATTGTAAGCCAGATCTTTCCTTAAGATTATAAAAAGATTGACATTTACACAATCTTGAAAACATATGTCAAATATATCAACAAGTTGGATCTTGAAAATCAATTGCCTTATCTTGACTTTTGGTCAAGGTTTTTTCTGGTCCACCTTGGTCATTGTGGTGTCAATTGCCATTTTTGAATCCAGATGTAATATAAATTCAATTAGAAAGTTAATAGGTGTGGAGTCTTAAGGTGGGCATTCGATTGCTAAAAAACAGGCTGGTTTATTTCATCATTTGAAGAAGGGGCCCAAGACCCACCATCCAAGGACTGGTTTTTTTTCAAAGTTGACCAAAGTAAAATCTTCCATATGAATTTGTATAATTTGTTCCACATCGGAAATTAGGTCTTAAACAAAAGTACTATCTAGTTTATTCTGAATTGAAACAAAAATTGGCACTAAATTCATGACACCAAAATGTTGGGTTTTGATTTGGACTATATATGCACCTGGGTTTAATTTAAGCCTTTCAGTTGACAAGGAGTTCCATTCTAAAATATTATTTGGTCTCTCTTGGATGTCTCAATTGGACCAAATACTCTTCATGATATGAATTGCATTCTCAATAAGAATAAACATAACGATTGGAAATGGCCTTTATGAGCAAGAAAGACCTCAACAATTAGTTTAGAATGAACAATGAATTATAATGTATTACTGCGGAAATCATAAAGTGATGACCTCAAAATAAAGTGGAACTTTTGTTTGAACATACCCTTCCATTTGGTTTTCGCCTTGTTGCACAATATTAAGGACGATATTCAAGTGACGGAAAAACTGAATTGATTTTAAAGCAATTAAGTTCCATTTGAATGAAAAAATTGATTAACATTGCATGCAACTTGAATTGAACTTAAATTCAATTGAAGAGAAATGGAATGCAATTTAGTGCATAAGATATTGAACATTTGCATGTGACTATGATGTTGGAAAGGAAAAAACTCTAAAAATATGCAGATCTGATAAGACATTTTTTTCTTTAAAAAAAAAAAAACTTGGGAATTCACTAGACAAATTTCAATTTGAAATTGTCAACTGAAAAGACACATGAAATCTGAAGTTGCTCTACCTAAACTTAGCTCCGATGAATAATTGTCATTAAAATTATTATTGATTTATGGAAAGATCAATATGCTATCTCCCATTTGGGTTTCACCCTTCTATCAAGTTATTCATGATCATGGTTTAAGTCTTGAAATGATATTCATGTATGAACTGAATATTACAATAGAGAAGACAATGATTTCCTGTTGCATGGACGATTTTGGGTTAATTTTTAACTATTTAGTGCAAGGGTCCACATTTAAGAAACCATACATATAAAACATGTTTCAAGCAACATCCAAATACAATATTGTTTAACATCATGTATAGAAATACACTCAAATATATCATGTTAGGAAATGATGGTTCCAATTGGGTTGATGGTACAACAAAGTCTGAATTGAAAAGTCTTCAAGGGATAAATTGTAGAGATTAACATATCATGGAAGTAAAAGAAACAACCATGTTAAAGCTTTATTGAGGTTTGTTCAAAGCAAAGGCATGCAACATGGGACCATTGCAAGCTTAATAATGAAGTTTGAGATCCCAAAACTTGGGGTTACATACCAAAACTTCCTCACCCACATAGCCAAACTGCAACAACTTGAAGAACACAAACACACCATTTACTCACCATCTTTTGATCTTTTTAATATTGTGTTGAAACCTACATCCACTTTGACAAACAAGAAAATTGTTGCCCCAAGATGGATTTTCTGAATTTAACTATTTAGATGTGCAAATAAAAGTCTTAATTTTGTTTTGCAAACATGGCATAACACAAGCATCACAAGACATTTGCAAATAATATATTCAACCAAAAAGCATCATGCAGGTATGTGGAAACATGCATGATCAACAATTAGACTTCATCCATCATAACATCTTAGGTTTGGGGCTACCAACCACAACTTGTGGTTCTTTTCTGAATGCTTCTTGTTTTGTTTGTGAATTTCTGGCAGTTGCAAGCAAATCAGTCCCTTCTCAATAAGCATGATAACACATGAAGCCTCGGGTCACATGGTGGTATTTCATATAATTTTTGTGGTAACATACACATCATCACTGCCCAGGGGGTCTATGCTTCCATGAGATTCTTAGAATATTTGGTGAAAATTTTGTGTGCTTTTCTAAAGAAAGTGTGCCCTTCCCTAAGCAAGCTAAAACCCAGTCACCAAGAAAGTGCAGACTTTTGGCTTTCTCGATCAAAATTCTCTTGAAATCAAATCTGAAACCCACCTAAGCTGATGATCAATCTATTTGGGCATGTTGCCGCAGGTCCAAAGTTTCTTGCCAATATAAATATACTTGTAATTATTTGAGCAAACAATGTGCTCTCTACCATCAACATAACTCTTAGCTTGCATGGATTCTCCTAAGCATGCCTCCTCTAATCCAAGTTCTGGTGCAGGTCTAAAATCTGCACAAAAGAAATGGACTACAATGTAGCAGTCCACTACTACTCTCCTCCATGTCTTTCTTCCCACTTGATTTATCAATTTTTGATTTTTCTAGCAATGTCTTTTGGACAGCTTGATGCCAGTTTAATGCATAATTTTGGCTGTTGTGTTGGAGTCTAGCAATCCAGGTGGCACAATCGCCTTGTCTTCTCTTTGAGATATCAAATATTAAGCCTCTTTTGGAAGAATACTTGGTTATTGGCTGTGGGTGCCAATGTCTTTTCCTACTCTTGAGTCCCCTGAAGTGAAGAACCTAAACCATGGCCTTTAAATTGCTGATTCACCCTCTTAGGTTTTGTGGTTTCTGCCATCACCAGGCTGTAGTTTTTTCTATTTCCATATCTTAACAATCTTTATGGCCGATTCTTTGAGTAAACATTCTTGTTTCCATTGTTGTTGTTCTTTCTGCATCTTTTATGGTAGTTGTTGGTGTCTTGCTAGACTCCTTTTCACATTTGAGATGTTGAGAGTGTCAGAGCTTCTGAATTCCTCAAGAACAAAAGAGTCGAAGTCTGTTGGAGAGAGCTCATCAGCAATTTCTTTTGGAACATTGAAGCACTCCCTCCTGGAAGCAACCCTTTGGACCCCCAGTTGCAAAATGGAAACAAATGTATGCCCCAACATCCTTCCTTTTCAGTTTATACACATGAGAGTTGAACTTTGGCAAAGCATATGGGAAGCAATTGAGGTGTTATTGGGAACGCCTTAAAGAACAACTTGGAAACCTGAGTAACTTCCAGAGAACATTATGAGGACATATTGGGAACACATTGGGAACAAGTGAGCAAAAATCATAAAAACTCCCCTCACTCCACCCCCTAAAGGAAAAAACAGGGCCCATCACGAGTGCATGCTGAGCCTTCCCATTGGCTGCATGAAATTCCTATTTCGAAAAGCATTCTACTACTTACTGGATCAAGGACTACCAAGTACAGATTCATACTTGTCCCCCACACACACAGAGTGTCAGCTTGTCAGCTGGTGTGCAGCACAGACATCATGTGGCACACCAATGAGTTTTGGGAAGTGAAGAATTTCGACTTTGGAAAGTGTAATTTCTGATTTTTGGCCTGGGCTAATGGCAGGGGCAGAAATTTGGGGAGATGGTGACAGTTTTAGTTTAAGGGGTGGGGTTGGGAAAAAAAAGAAAAGAAACTAATCCTGGTTTGGGGAAATATTGTCCCATTGCCATATACCCAGCACCTATGCAGCTGCTCTAAAGGATGGCTTTCGTTTAGAAGCAAACTCAACTTGTTTTTGTAGCTTGGTACCAGTATAGATGCTGGTTTGGCCGAGGCCTAATTATACCAGGCACAAATACTATGCTTGGTCCCATGGCCTTGCGATATGTGGGCCACAGCATGGGACGGTGTGCCCTCTGAATAGTGTAAGTTTCCAAGTCACTCTAGAAGTAACTGGCTTTGTTGGAAAAGCAGACTGTGATGGGCACACACATCATAATGCTTTCATTATCATCTTTCAGCTGTACTAATGTTGAAAGTTGTGAGTCGTGACCCAATCCATATCACAAGTTAGAGTGGGGTAATGCCATCTGAGAAATTCTGCTACATAAGGTGTCGTCCAGATACACTAAATTTTTTCTGCACATATTTTAGGTGTAGGGTAACACCCCCAGGAGCGGGGCATTACTGAAATAATGATACTCCTGAGGTGGAGCCCAGGGGGTTTTTATTTGAGTAAAGCTCCGATCTGTAGGTGTTGCCTATAAGGCACAGCCAAAATTTAAAAAAAACAGGGGCAGCCTTTTTGTAAAACGAAATGCTCGCCATATTGTTATGTTGCAGGCATTCCGTTTTACAAAATGCTCACCCGTTATTAGGGCTTGAATGATCCGCACCCACCAGTGCACCATCCAAGAAATCCCGTTCTGGGATTTCATGGATGAGATGAAACTGTCTTCGAAGGGGTCAGTGGTCAGTTAAAAAAATTTCCCTTTGAAACTTTTTTTTTCATAATTTGTTTTCCCAGCTTTTTTTCTTTCTTTTTTTTTTTTTTCTGGCCTCCCCTTTTATCTCAATTTTTCTCCAACAAACCTACACCCTAAACCCTACCACCCTTCCTCCTACCAACCCATCTACCTCCCTCATCCTACTGACCCACCCTCCCCAC
>Ga0209208_10009359_pt1 | contig 12889 bp, 8 predicted proteins | sample S1TSphfallax_3_FD_187694 | JGI IMG/M metagenome (GOLD analysis project Ga0209208, IMG submission 187694) | Host-associated microbial communities from peat moss isolated from Minnesota, USA - S1T2_Fd - Sphagnum fallax MG (SPAdes) (version 2) | ecosystem: Host-associated > Plants > Peat moss >...
TTGGTTATTCATCAAGCTCATGGTCAATTTTAAGTTATTATGATTCATCCATCAAGCTCATGGTTAATTTTAGGGTTTAGGTCAATTTTAATTTATTATGATTCATTGATCAAGCTCATGGTCAATTTTAGGTTATTATTGGTGTTCATCCCTCAAGCTCATGGTCAATTTTAGGTTATTATTGGTGTTCCATCAATATCATGATCTATTTAGATTATTAAAGTTCATCCATCAAGCTCATGTTCAACATTAGGGTTATTTTTGTTCATCCATCAATTTTCATGGCTGATTTTGTTTGTTGATGATTCTTTTCTTTTCATTAAGGGTTTCTTACCCACCAAAATTCAGTGCTAATTTGTCAGTTCATGATTTTTTTTAATTCGTTCACCACTAAATTTATTGTCATTTTTTTCACCAAATTCCACAATGAACAAAACACAAATGACATTTTCTTTCTACCATAGCTCATCACTAGTTCTATAAAAATTAAAACATAGAAAGCTTTCTCTTTGCCACCACTCCTCACTAAGCTCCACAAAAAACTAAACACAAAAAATGTTTTTTTTTTCTATTGTAGCTCCTCAACAAGCTCCACAAAAACCAAAACACAAAGAAGATTTGCTTTCTATTGTAGCTCCTCACCAAGCTTTACAAAAAACATAAAAGATGTTTTTTCTTTACCACAACTCTTCACCAAGCTCTACAAAAAATTTGTCATTCTTCTCCAAGCTTCACAAAACCAAAACACAAATAGTGATTTCTTTTTGTCATAGCTCCTCACCACGCTCCAAAAAACAAAAACACGATTTTTCATTATCAATATTATTCATCGCCAAGATTCAAAAAAATACATGTTAATTTGTCATTCCTCACCAAGATTGAAGAAAACATATATTGTAAAGCATTGCTTTACTTCAAAACCTTGCAAAAGAAGAAACAGACTTTTTATTACAAGTTTTCCTAAACTTCAACATCGTTGTGTGCACAAGCAAACAAGGACAACTTCAAGATAAAACACAAGGTGAAATTCAAAAGAGCTCCCATTTTCATACAAAATTGAATTTCATATCATGTTTTTTTCTTTTGCAAGGTTTTAAAGTAAAGCAATGCCTTACATATTTGTCAATTCATATCAAGATTGGCTGAATTTGGTTGTTCTCATATAAATTTTTAACATATATGAACATTTTTAATTTTTAAAATGATTTTGAATATTTGGTACTCATTGGATTCATTTCAAACTTAGCCAAATGGAACTAGATTAAAACTAAGATCCCAACCTTTTAAGAACTGAAATTTAAACTAGAATTAGGGTTTTTAAAAAGGAAAAGTTTTTTTAAAGGATAATCTCACAATAAATTAGGAATATTGTTACACAAATTTATCTAAAAGTTTCAAAATTGACTTAAATTTCATTATCACAATGAGAAGTTAAACAATCTTTATGTTTAAAAAATGGTTCATATTACCCCATTTAGACCATGGATGAAATTCATTTAAGTTCATTTGTTATTATCTTTTTTATTTGTAATGAATGGAATTCATCCATCGTCATCTTTTCTGATCCATAATACTTTTAAAAGGCATTCAAAAAATTCTTTGGATGATGGGGCATATGAAATCTTTTTTGAATTAGCATCACACAAATATAAATAAAAGTAACCTTCACCTTTTAATTACTTTTAGTTTGTTCAACATCACCCTAAGGTATGACCTTATGTTTTATCCTTGTCTTTATTGTAAATCATGTTTTCACTCATATTATGTTATAAATAGATTAAAAATTGGACTTTTTAAAACATATTTCATCACCTTGTTTTAAATTATTGTGTTATATAACTGCACTTAAATTTAAACATGTTTTTATCATAGTTTGTAAATTAGTTCCTAATAATTGTGCATGTTGAAAATTTCTTGCACATGTTATAGTCTTCTTCTTATGGCAAAAATAATTTAGTTAGTTGTCAAGTTCTTGCAATGCAAAATGATGTAGAAAAAAAAACCTTAATACATTATACTGCTAATCTTGAAAGTTTTTTATTTCTTTGTACTTTCATAATTTCATTTTGTTTTCAAGGTGAGTTAATTACAAAGGCTACCAATTGCCGTATAGTTATTGTTATCCACATAGTTACCATTGTTGTTTTCTAATTAAATTTCTTTGCATTACCCCATATAATAACCTACTACACAATACAACATCACAATACAATATGCCCACGACATGAAAATGATATCTTCATTACAAAAAAAAATGGGCACCATACACTAGGTAGTTCATTGAATTTTACTTCATTGAATTTGAATGGTTTTCAACAATTTCAAAGTTGTGAATATGCAAATGAAAATGAAATGAATGAATAATTAATGTATAACCAAAGAATATGGACCATTGTTATTGGTGAAGTGGTAATCTAGACTATTCACAATTGTTATGGCAAGTCATTTGCATCTGTTCATGGTTTTTCCACTTTATGAATGGTAATTAAGTAGCTTGTGCAACATGCAATGCAAATACATAGAGTGTAGGTCAACCATGAAATACACGCATTTAGAATGTACAAGCATGTTAATGTACTTGAATTATTTGGTTCATAATCTTGACTATATCATTTCATTATTCCTTTATATATGGAAGATAAAACATATACAAAAGTCACATTCACAAGATGCATCACTTAATTTTTTTGATCAACTAAAGTGTGATGAAAAAATTCAAGATGATAACCTAATTGGATGATTCACTAACATCAACCGTTGAAAGTTAAAAGCTAATACAACAAGCTTTTGATAGTTGATGATGATGGGGAGTGTGAGTTTTTTTATTTTTGTAATTGTTTGTTTGGTTGCAAGTTATGAGCATGTTGGAGTTTTAGGATTGACAACATGCGAACTTTGTATGATGCCTACTGCAGGTGAGCTTTGTGTGGTGCATTGTGGTTGTGAAGATTTCTCCTAGTTGGATGCGAATGAAAGAGGGAAATGTGAGGAACTTAAAGAAAAAGAATGTTAAGAATTTTGATAGATGCGCAAAGCTAAGCATTCACGATTTTCAATGTTTTTGAAAGGTGGTCAATTTACGGTTTTGGTGATGTTGGAAGTGTTGAAAGGATCATGAATGCCCAAAATGTGGCCACTATAGGTTTTCCAATGGAGGTTGTGTTTGTTTTTTCTACTGTGCCATGTACCTTTTAAGATAATATAGTGTAGAACCACAAATCTAGGTCCATGATCAAGGGGATGATGAAAAGCATTAGAGATTTCATGAATGACAATTATGGCAAAAAAAATATTATGAGTGGGAATTGTTCTAAGGTGGTTTAAATCTTGTTGCTTGAAGGAAGAAAATACCTATAAAACTAGGACCTCTGAATGCATGTTTGATTTCAACATCTAGGCTTTTATTTGGGCATTACAATTTAGGAGTATTGAACTACATTTGTAAAACTTCTTGAAGTTTACCTATTGAGAAATAGAGATCTATAGCTTTCAATTTTCAACTTCATCACTTTTCACTAAAAGTTAATGGTGTTATGTTGCATACGAAATTTCTATTTGAGCATTCCAAAGTGGACAATGATCAAATTTAATGGGTAATTTTGTTTGTTCATTATTCTCATAATACACCCATGGTATTGTTAATTGTACATTATATTTGTTTGTGTAATGTAAAACACAATTTTTTTTCCACGATGCAATTGTTGAATATTAAACTATGAAAGATATTTAAACATCCATGTGTTTGCCAAGGACTTTTTGTTTTATTAGAGGGGTATTCAAAATGTAAATAAAATGTTTTGTGTCCAATTTTTTAAAAAGAAAATCACAAAATTTTAATTTCACATTTGAATTAAATTTCAAAAAAAAACATGGGAAATTATTTCTCAAAAGTGTATAGGGGCAAAAGCACACTAGGGTGTCACAATTTCAACAAATTAGAGTCCTTTCTCAAAATCCTTTTCTAGTGTAGTTGAAAACTAGCTTAAAATATGAATATTCAAATGATATTAAAAGTAACATTTTTTTCCATTTCCAATATCAAATCATGATGTTATAAGAAATATAAAAAATTATCACAAAAGATTTTTTTAATAATTATTTTTAAATGATTTTAAGGCCTTTTAAAATAATTACAGTTTTTGAAATTTTAAAAAGTCCATAACATAATAAATTAAAATCACATTCCATTCATTCAATGGATCTTCAGTTTTTAAAATGTGATTCACCCAATATCCCAAAGTTTCAAACACATAAAATTAACACATTGTAAAATAAAAATTCCATATCCATGAGTTGTAAGTGTGACAAAAAGTGTGGGCAAAATTCAAAAGTCCATTACTTATAAGATATCCATGATTTTGATTTGATTTTTTCATTATTGGAAGGTTGATTATGATTACTTTAGATAAGTGATTGCTTTTTCTATTATTTTAATGATTTTTAAAATTTTATTTTCTTGTATTTAGGGAATATAAGAAAAACTACCATTGTGATGTCCATATAAGGTCATCATAATGTGCAAACACCTATGGCACTTGGATCTAAGTTGAGGAATTTTACCAACATGCTCATTTTTCACTCATGATTGTAAATGCATAAATCATAGTTGATACACTAATTTTTAACAATTATTTATAGTTATAATTTAATCATTAAATTGGTTGTTAGTAAATTAGGCAACAATCTTCTTGTGATTAAGGATTATGTTAATGTTAATTATAAACCTTAGGATACCAACATTGAAAGCATGTATCTAATATTTACAATTAATTCACATTAAATGGGATTTTTTTATGGATTTTATACTTTGAACCCTATAAGCAACTTGGTTTCAAATTAATTAATTTATCCTTGGCACTCATAAATTTGTCTTGAAGAAGATTAATTTAAAACACATAGATGTATCTCCCATAATATAATATTCATTTTTACTTAAAGAACTATTACCAAGATTATATTTGGGCACGTGTGAAAATAATTGATATCAAATAATGGTTAAATTATATGTGTGTCACTTGAAAAGTAGTAAGGCATTTTCCACTTATCCCCCATTTGAAATAAATTTTCAATGCACTTGAGTTAATTCAATAAATTTGCATTGACACATCAATAATCAAAGTACTAATTACAAAATATGACATACTATCAACTCCAAGCAAAAACGTTCGTTGACATATATAATGGGGGCACTTGAGTTAGTCCATATTGTTTCTAAGGTGGATTAATGCAAACCCATTATCACTTGTTATTCAATAAAAAGATATTTATTTATTCTTAACAATTGTGTTCAAAATAAATGGTGACTCTAAGGGTGCATTGCATCAAGTTATATGCATGATGAAGCTTTGGGATTTCACATAAATATATATATTTTTTATTTCCACATAGTAGCCATTAGGTTTGGGACAATGAAAAAGGACAAGCAAATGTAAGGACTTTTGGCAAAGTTGAACAAACCCAAAGACCCTAAGTATGATTGAAGTCGAAAGTATTCATAATTATGTCATACACAATGTGACTACCACATAACCTCTACTAAGGTGAACATGCCAACTATATTCATTTAATCTGTGAGCTTGCCAAAAATTTTGTGCACGTGTATTTTGATTCTTGAATTGTTTAGCTTGGGTAGTTTTGGACATGTATTTAAGTTTGAACATCAATGCAAAATTTTCTACTTGATATTAAATTAGAGATTGGAATTTCAAATTTAATGTTTTTGATGTGAAAGTTCAATTTGATGAACCCAAATTAGGCATAGCAACTTATGGAGTTTGTTTGTTTAAAATTGTATGATGGCCATTTTATAAGTGGATTGAGCTTTGAGTTGAATTTGATTCGAAATTTGTATAGATTTAAAAACCTTATTTGATGCATTGCAATGCATTATTATTTATACTGCATTTGAATGAAGTACATAATTACATGTCACATTTCAATTTTTGATTTGGTAAATTGAGATGTTGAGGAATAAAGGGCCCATGAGCACAAACGACAATTATTCCATGCGTGATAGTTTGAGACAAGGTTGATGAAATCACATTATAACCATTAGTTACCCAACCACTTGGCACATGATGTTTCTCCATTTGTAGAACGATTGTAGATGTTGGTGAAGCAAAAATTATCCCTTGGCACACATGTGGATATGGACCTATTCTATATATATTATCCCCTTTTAGCACATGTTTTCACTCTTGTTTTTTTGTGGGTTATGGAAACCACATTAAGGCCAACTTGGAGGAGATATAAAACAATGTCATGTGACTCTGGATTTTAAATTGGTGCACATTTTTTTAACCAATAGAGTCATGCTTCCAATAATTATCATATTATATAGTTGCAAATTTGAAAAATGGTGGGGTGCTAAAGTAAAAAAATTAGGTTTATTATTAGGTCATTTTGAAAGCTTCATTGGTGCTTGTTAATATGATTGGAAACCTCGCAATTTATCATGATGAACACTTATCTCAGTTGTTCAAGTTGAATAAAAAAAATTGGTTCCCCAAGCACAACTTTATGTTTTTTAGGCAAAAAAGCAAGCGTGGTAAAGTAAGTCAAAATATTGATGAGGACTGAATTAATTTTTTTCGGGTGAAATATTAAATTGTGCCCATAATTATATGACATCTTTCACTTTACCTAGTTTTGCCACAATGAGTATAATTCATGACCCATATTTCAAGGTCAAAAGCAATTGCAATGAGTTTGATGCCAAGTTTAACATCATAAATCCCACATTAGGCTAAAGGAGTCTTTTAATATAAAATCTAAAACAACATTTGTAAATTTTGAACAATGCGAAACTCAATTTATGGTTGTTAAAATTGAGATTTAAGAATCATAATTGATGATTTTTTGTGTTAAATCCAAAATTTGAAAGCCTTAATGTATTTCAATGGGGTTAATCATTGGACATTTAGAAAAAAGAAATGGGAAAAATTCAGGATAGGGTATTCCATCTTCAAATGTGAATTTTTTAAAATCAAAATTGAAATTTGAAAAATAATTTGATGTGAATTTCCATATTGTATCAAATTATGTATTTGCACACATGTTTTTCTTATTGATGACATCGCTAGCAAAGATTGGAAGGTGGTATTCAAAAGGAACAAGAGGTGAGGAAAATAATTGCATGTGTGGGAAACCTGATTTTAGAGGCTACTATAAAAAAACACCCATTGTTGCCATCCAATAAACATTTTCCCTATAATGAAGCTTGTGTTATTGAAATTAATGAAGAAATTGACATAGCCTTGGTGGAGAACTTGCAAGTTATGATTAACCATCCACTTCCAACCCAAGATCCAAATTTATATTAACATCTTAGTTTTTATTTTTCACGTGGCCATATTGAGCCATTTGAACCTATTTACTAAAGTTTCATTTTGCAAGCCCACCATACATGATGCTTCTTAATTTGACATTATTTTATTTGGAACAAGCTTTAATGGTCCAAATATATTTTCCTTGCAAATTCAACATGGTTTTTGGCTAATGTTTTTGTTGTTATGAGTAATAGTAGACTTGTTGTGGGCCTAGGCTTTTATCATTGGCTTTACATGACAATGGACACATAATGACTTGCAAGGGGCATATATATGTCAATTAATGTTATTGATTTTATATAATATTATCGCATGGTCATGAACAAGCAATTTTTTTCTTACATAGGTATGGGTGTCTAGTGTATATTTATGTAAGCATTATAAGGCACATTTGGGTACTATTTGAAATATGAAACAAAACCTTTCATGGCCTTTGTTTGTTGGTTAAAATTCACAAGACCAATTGGACAATTATAACAAACAATTCAATCCATCATTTTTGGATTTGGAAAATCCTTCATATTTTCATCATTGACACAAAAAATATATATGTTAGAGAATTTCTATAATGAGGTCTTGATTTTTTTCTTTGTTCATGTAATTTTTGAAAGATTATTTGTAATGCATGTTCATTTCCTAATTGAAGACTTAGTAATGTTTCAAACATTTCATCTCCACTTCATTCTTCAATTGAAATTTCATTTTCATTCATAAACAACAAATGTTTCATTAAGAGATGTAATTTCATTGATAGGACTTTGAACAATTTTCTTCAAGCCTTATTTCCAAACCACAATATGTTGAAAAAGCCAATAATAATAATTTGTTAAACCAAAATTATTAGATTCAAGTGTAAATTGGTTATTATCAATGTTTAATGTTATTTGTGATTCAAAAATTATTTAAAAAGTGTTGAAAGTTTTGGTTGAACTTCTAAAATAATATTCCTAATGTATTATGGGAACATTTGGATAAATTTGAAATTATTTTAATGAATATGGAATATCAAAAAGGACTTCAAGACCATATATAACCAATGTTCAAAATATTGATTTCATCCTTAAACATTGATAAGGAGGTCATTTCCATTTTATCATAGCTAGTGTGCAAAGAAAATATGATGTAATTATTGAGTTTTTAAATTAATTAAATGTAAATATGGTGCTAATAATTAATTTTCAAAATATTTTGAAATAATATGTTAGGAACATGTCATTATTTCATAACATAAAAAATATGCTTTTGCTTCAAGTGCTTCCTAAAATATATATGGAATCACTTTCCCATTATTACAAAAAATGAGTATATTTCAGTAACCCAATTCATTAGGGGGGCTTTAAAAGTGAACTAGAGCATCATATCTTTATTTCATTTCACCTTGAATCAAACTTGATTCAAGCTATAGTTTTCATGTTCGTTTGTAATCAAAATAGTTCATTAAGTTTTTCTTGGTATTATTAAAATTATTATTTCAATCTTGGATAAAATTTTGCAATTAATCATTAATTATCATTTTTCAATTTTAATGTGTACAACTATTAATGACTTATTACAACCTTTTAATGTATCAATTAATTACAATATGACTTATTACATGATTATTTAAACCAATTTAAATTAAATTAAGTAATAGTTCTTACATATCATTTGGACAAAATGTTATATTTTATTTTGGGCCTTCTCTTGAAAAAATGGTATATCATTTTAAGAAAAAAAACAAAGATGAAAACCCAATCTTCATAATGTAAAATAAAATATTCAATTTTAATATATTATTTATATTTTGTTTCATAATTAACATCTACTAAATAACAAACTAAAAATTAAATTAAGTTATTTCATTTCATTTCATTTTAGGGACATAATATAATTTTAACCTTGTAATGTAGTACTCAAACCTAATGAAATTTTTATTCTTAATTAAAATGAATGGTTAGAATTTTGGAAATTAAAATATTTACATTCTATTTATGTTAACCATAAACTATTCTCCAAACAAAATGAAAATTTTAAAACTTCATTATAAAAATATTTATTTACAAATCATGCCATTAAATCTTTTTTTTGTGGCAAAAAGTTTTTTGAATTCTTGTGAAACAATGAAATCCAAATGTGTTTTCATTCAAATGATTTGAAATTTGGTACATGTTTATTTACTATGAATGTGTAGACTTTTGAAAAAAATTCAAAAATGAGTTTTCATTTGTTCCATTTGAACAAAGTATGAGAAAAAAAATAGACTTCAAATTTTGATATATAAAACAATTTGACATAATGCTGATAGGGTTTGATGTTAGGTTGTCATAAACCCATCTTATAATGTTAAATGGTAATTGATTGGCAAAAACAATGGATTGTTTCTATGGAGACCAAGATCAAACCCTTTATACCAACAACTATATGTTGATTGTATCAAATACATCTATTTTAAAAGAAGAACAATAATATAATATAAAATGATGAATCTATATATATTATTACTTTACTTTAATCACATTGTCACTTGTCAATTTCCTATCTGATCACATATTATTGAATTCACTTGTCCATGCCAACCCATTGTCAATCTGTAAGAACAATGATGAATTAATTAAGTTTTAAAGTAGATTAATGAATTAATGAAAATTTCACCCAAATGACTAATGAAACTCTTGGTGCACTAGACACACATTCGTATTTGTGAAAGGAATTTAAAAAAAGTTTCAAGTGATTAGAAAATGACATTTTAATGGGAAGATTTTGAAGTACAATTTCACATAATGATATATTGCAAAAGAAATTTTAGGTCATAAGAATTAAATCAAACATAAAAGTCAATTTGTAAAGCATGATTATTGGAATATTTTATCATAAAGGAATCTAGTCTTTGGCTTGAGTGGCTCCTATTAACTAATTTACACCCATTTGTAGTTTGTAGACAAGTTTCTATTATTTCTTTTTACTCTTGTAGTTTAAGAATGTTGAAAGATGCAAGCAATATAAATAAATATAAACATTTACACATCCAAAACTCACTCTTCACTCCAAGATGCATGATGTGTATATGGCAATGACACAAATTTAAGATGCCAAAAATAAAGAGATACAAAGGGAAAATGACACCATGACCAACACCGCACACATAAACATAGAAGAGGAAAGTAGTGGCACCTAAGTGAATGTGTTTATAGGAAGCATGGAGGAGCAAACAACAACACCATGACCAACAAGCATCACATGCATAAGCACAAAGGAATAAAAAACAACATTTCAACCAATGCCACATGTGTAAGCATAAAGAAACAAATAACAACACCTTGTTGGCCACATGCACAAGTGTGCAAAGGAGGAGAAAGCCACACCACAATGAGCATTGCATGCATAAGCATAAAGGAATAGAAATAACATCATGAATAGCACCAAACATAGAAGAAGAGAAAATAAGAAAAAAGTTATGGGGCCTAGTGGAAGTTGGGCTTTTATTACACTAAGAAGTTATTCTTAACAAGACACAAAGTAGATGTTTAACCACCTTAAATCCTACCTTAAACACCAAATGATAGCCAATAGCCATTTAACTAAGTATTTTATGTCCTTAAACCCTTAAAGTTTAGTTAATACCACAATTGGAGCATATTAATATATGCTACTAAAGGTTCCATATTTGGTGGATATTAAAATTTTCAGTTTTTTATACCTAGTTTTTAAAACATTGATACCCAATTGTCTTGTTATTAATTGGATATTTCACTATCTTTTAGTCATCAAGAATTTTTTAATACCTAGGTTGAAACCTTAACTTGGGGACTTTTTAAATCCCCGCCCAATAATAATTACAAGTTACAAACACATTTCATTCAAGGGTTCTGAGTATATTCCCTTAAATATAAATTTGTAATGGAATGTTGTGTGTGAAATGCCCAAAATGAAATAAAAAATTTAATTTCTTGTAACAAGATCTTTGATACCTAGTTTTTTTACTTATAAGTTACTTCTTGAATATGTATTCATATTCCTAAGAATGAATATATATATTTTTAGTTTAAGGCTACTCAAAGAGGCCTATCACCGAAAATATAAATAGCCTTTGAACCCACCTGCACAAGAAATTAATACCATGGGTAAATAGGTGCCCAACTTTTATGAATGGATGTTACCTCAAGCAAAACTTAATTATTGCTACAATTTAAAAAAATACTCTTAAATGACAATGAAAGGAGGCAACATGCACCTGACATGTTTTCAAGATTTTTTTAATTTTGGGAAGATTTTAAAGGTTGGCTTATGTTCATTCCATTCCATTTAGTTATTTTTTAATTTTTTTTGTTAATTAACTTAAATTTGGTCACTGAAAATTGGGGGCATTTTAAGAACATCTTTAGTAATAGATGTAATATGCTATAATTGAATTTTTTGGATGAATTTTGGTAGTCAAATTTAGTGGATTCATTACAAAACTACTTTAGGCTTGAAAAGATGCACATATTTCAAGGCTTCAGAAAGCTTTGAATTTTTTTGTATGACAACATGTGAGGAGTTGAGTTTTCCTTTTTCTAGGATAAATGGACAAAATTCATTGCAAAGAAAAAAAACTAATATTAGAGTGGACCACTAATGAAAACCCAAACCCAACAACAACAAAGATGAGATCAACTACCAAATAATATTATCACTATTAGGTGGTTGGTAGCCCCACTTGATCTTTCTACCATCACATGCACAAATGGCATGATGGGGACACCAAATTCTATCAAATGCTTTTAGAAATTTTCTCTACTCTTATGGGTGTTTCTGTACAACTAGGTATAAAACTACCATGTTGCCATTCAAGCTTACCAAAATTTAGTAAGTGTTCCCACATTACCTTCCTAAGTTTATCATCATGCAATTTATTGTGTTGAAAGTATGATACATTAATGTATAATACAAATTATATACATTAATACATGCATTCATCAAAGTTTGAACCCAAAATTTAATAGAAATGCACCAAAGTGTTAACCACCACATGACTTCAAGATTTTATCCTAGTTTGGAGAAAGAAAAATTATTGAGCGAAAAATACTTATGTTTGCTGTACTCTGGCCAGTATTGCAGCAGCCATAAGCAAGCCTGGTCATAGTCATAGTAGGCGTCGCAGAGCAGCTCCTAGAGCCATTCAAATTTTTTAAAGAAAAGGTGTATGTTCAAATGTTACAAATGAAAGCATGATCTTGAAACTTATTTGATAATATATTCAAAAAAATTAATTATAATTTATAAAAATGATTTAAAGGGTTTTAAAACAACTTAAAATAACATGTTATGAATAAATCAATAAATTGAAACAATTGTGTTTTCTTTATATCAACCTACAATCTTTGAAAATGTGATTAAATTCAATATGAATTCAAGAATGCCTTCATTAAGTTTTTAACAAAATTATTTTCATTTTGTAAAATATATATCCATTTTTTGAAGAGTTTCTAATTTTTATTTTCCCCAATATGATTAGGTTCAAAGTTTTTTTTCCATCATTTTTGTGATGTGCTCAAATTAAAATGATCCATGAAGAGGTTTAACCACATTTGGTTATAGACAAG
>Ga0209208_10009360_pt1 | contig 12888 bp, 9 predicted proteins | sample S1TSphfallax_3_FD_187694 | JGI IMG/M metagenome (GOLD analysis project Ga0209208, IMG submission 187694) | Host-associated microbial communities from peat moss isolated from Minnesota, USA - S1T2_Fd - Sphagnum fallax MG (SPAdes) (version 2) | ecosystem: Host-associated > Plants > Peat moss >...
CTTTCGAGTCTCTACTTTCCGCAACTACCTTTTTGGTGAACCCTCAAGTGGGTTCACCCCGGGACTTGGGAGTGCGTCATACCCCCTATGTCAAGCACCGAAACATTAGCCTCATCAAATTCTGAAAGGGGGACGCAAGCTGCTATGTGCAAATCTTGCTGACCCCGCGCCTGCCAGTGCCGCTCGCAGTCGTGGTCCCGCTACTGCTGACGCTGCTGATATGTCAGCCGGGCACGGGCCTCCGCCTGCTACTCGCGGTTACGGTGTCGCTCCTGTTGCCGCTCCTAGTCTGTCAGTCGGGCACGGGCCTCTACATGCTGCTTGCGATCGCGGTCTCGCTACTGCTGCCACTCTTGGTCTGTCAACCAAGCACGGGCCTCTGTATGCTACTTGCGATCACGGTCCCACTGTTACTGCCGGGTTGCGGTGGACATGCGGTCCAAATAGTTCCACTGGCAGTCAGCAACAAATAGCCTGTTCCTGGAGGCGGCATTCACAGCAGACGTAGTGTTTTGCAGGATGTGCATGAAGAGCTGTAGGGAGGTGAACTGCATCGTCACCGATGGCTGAGCGGTGGTAGCCAGGGGCCCTGAATGGACTTGGAAGGTCCAGCCCCCGATGGGAAAAAGGAAGTGTTGGTCAGCTGGTTCTACTACCAGCAATATGGTAATACAATCTGTAGGATCTCTTTAGCCTTTTGCTCCAAGGCTTGAATCTGCTGGTGCATTAGCTGCAACTGCCGGAATTCTCATTTTTGCAAAAGTGCATCGTTAGGTGGACTGGAGAGGTCTGCAGCCTTAGAGGAGAGGAGATCTACCAGGAGGCTCAAAAGCTTCCAGAGCCCCCGATCAAAACCTGATCTCCCCGGCCTACCCTTCTCCCGTGCCCAGCCCGCCCGTGCTGGCCCACCTTCATTCAGAATCCGCTGCCACCGTCCTGCCTACAGCGCTGAACTCGCGGGAACACAAAACCCCCTTCCCAAGCCCTGTCACTGACTGATTGATAGACCAAGTGAATTAATATATTTGAGATTTTTTTTTTCCCCTTCCTCACCCATAAACATAAAAAAGTGCATTGTATAAAATGAAAGATTATTTAATCCTCACCACTTAGACAAATCATTATCATTTGCCGATCAAAGTGGTCAAGTCCTTTTGACGGCACAATTGGTGATCAAAATATCATATGTATTCCTATTTATTGAGGCAAAGGGAATATTTGATTGTTAACTTCAAGCAAAAAGTAGTGTACATGCCATTTTATTGTTGTGCAGTAGAAATGTTTTAAGAAAACTAACACAACATTATTGAGTGCAACCAAGTTGCAATTCACAATAACTTGTTTCATTGATCCATAGATATCGTTAACACTTTTACAATAATGCCAAAAGATTTCAAAATAAGGTACACATCTTTGAAGTTATCCCTTTACCTATCATCTTTCATGATATAGTATCAAGATTTTTTTGCCTTATCAAACTCAATTATCATCATTTTTCTTGCTATCACTTCATTAATTTTATTGTTTTATTTTAACTTATTGTCATTGATTTTGAATGACATTGTGGATTTTATGGATGTTTTGGACTAAATTATTTATCTACATACCTAGGTTAGAACAATTAAAATACACTAAGCTATTATAGGCTATTACTTGTATGTGGATGATGAGGGAAGAGAGTTTGTAGTGGCACATATAAGTCACAACAATGAATTTGTCAACTCAAAATATAGCTCTTGTAAAAGCGAATGTCATGTTGTAATATGGGACATTGTAGCTTATTTCAAGTGTTATTTATACAATAACCCATTCACGTTTGTCACATATCATCAAGCTTACATGATGGGGATTTATCAATGTTGCAAATTTTCAATGTGTTCACATGACAATGTTTAGAATAAATTATGAGATCATTAAAATAATTTGGATTACTCAAAGGTTTTCAAAAAACATTGTAACCAATGTTTTCACTATTCTTTTTCATTTTAATAAAGATTTAGGATGCTTTCAAATGGACATAATCATGTAAAATAACATGAAAAAAATTAAATTTTTTTGCCATTGTAAAAATCATGAATTTTTTATCCATTGCCAAGTCTTATAACCAATTGCAATTGCCCACATCATATTAGCAAGCAGTCTCACTATTTTTTAAATGATCACCCAAAGTGGTAGGGTTGGTTCCTACTATCCTATTTGCACCCATTATGTTGGTATCCCCCCACTATTTTTTAAGTGATCATTCAATGTGGTAGGGTTGGTTCCTATTATCCTATTTGCACCCATTATGTCAGTATCCCTTCATTACTTTTGAAGTGATCATCCAAAGTGGTAGGTTTGATTCCTATTATCCTATTTGCACCCATTATGTTGGTATTGCCAATCAAAATGTAAATGATTTGAGTTGAAATCTAGATGCACTAATGAACATGATGATATAAGAACCAAGTAACATGGAATGTTTTCATGATACAATGTAGACAAAAAATGGTAGCAATTTGATAGTTTTCATTGTAACACATTTTATATGTGTTTATGTAAATGTTTGGATAAGATTTTTTTGGTGGAAATGTGCAACCAAGGGTGGATGACATCCTAAAATCTCATAATGTTATGAAATTGGTGCACATATGAACAATTCAATTGTCAATTGAAATACATTTTTAAATTGCAAGGATGTGTAACAAACACTACAATGTAACAAAAACATTAAAAAATACTAGTTTTAATAGAATTTGTCCATGGAACTTTGCACATACAAAGAAACAATCCTAATGAATAATCTTCCACATAAAAAGTTTTTTTTTTTGTTTTAAAGTTATGAAGTTTAGATTAGATGATACATACATGTTTGGTAATACATTATGTTATTATATTATTGATGATTATAATCTTCTTAGGTTGCAAATGTTCTTCAATTAAAGTTATAGTTTGAATCTTAATTGTAAATTTAATGAAAAATGGTATATTGTTATCAAATATGGTGATTTAAACAACCTTTATAGAATCATTGGTGCACACATACATAAAGACATAATTATGAATCAATTGTGTATATTCATGGTTTGTATAATTTGTCTTATTTTTAAAGCTTAAAGTCATTGAATGTGATTTCTAAAAGAATTTGAAGTGGGTGAAAGTTTACATGTTATTACTTTTGATACAATGTGTATTTTTAATTTTGGCACAAAATGTGTACACCATACCATGGAAACACCTATGGTGAAATTGATGATGAAATGGTGTAAAGGTGGCATTTTTTTTTTCATGCATCTTAACAATTGAAGTTCATGTCACCACCCCAACAAGAAAGAAACAACATGCTTGACAACCTTAATGTTAATGTAGACTTCAATGGACCTAAAGATGTGCATGAATATACAATAGTGTTGGATTATTTCCACATTGGGGATATGTCAGAGTTCTAGGGTGATATCTAAGAAGAGAAATTAGATCTTATAAAAAAACCAAAAGGTTCAAGTGGGAGGCAAACCATTTACTCCAAGTATGGGAACATGCATGAGTGAGGATCTAGGGGAAACACCCTTTTTTAACAAGTTACAAAATACGAGACTAAAAATATAGGGTTCCATATATTTATTGTTGGATAAAAAGTATAATTGAATTAGTTATATAATAAGATTATGTTCATTCTAAAAACCAAGGCTTAATTAATATATGGTACGCATTAATCCCCAATTTTTTTTACATGGTATATATATACACACACTAAAATATTTTCAATATTATTTATTAATACATTCAATTGATAGCAATAAGTTTAATTAGTAAGTTAGTAACTATAATTATAAATTAACTAATTTTTGAAATTGGAGGAATGTGAAAGAATTCATGAAATGAAAAATCAAAATCACCGATGACAATTGAATCATTTTGAAAAAACTTAAATTTTAGTGAAAGTTTTGCTTAATTAAAAGAAATGTTAAGTACATATGGCATGTCAAAAAAAAACCTTTATCACATTATTTTACTATGTTTGATTGCATCTGCGTCACTTCTCACAACTTCAAATATTAAAACCAAAAAATGTAATTATAATGTAAATTATTAAAATATAATGCAATTTTTCAAATATAATTTTAAGGTAGCTTAAATATGTGCTTTGAAAAAATAAATAACAATACGGTGAAAAAAATAATTCATTGTTTGATGTGGGTAGTGTAAAATTTTAAGATTTAATGTCCTTCCAAGGGTGAGGATTGTGCCTCCAACACAATGAACATGATTAGTGTGACATGCCCACCAAGAGTTAATGCATTTTGATGTACAATGTATTCATTATTTATTGTTAAGGTAAATTTTACCTCATGGTGAAGAATGCACATGAAGATGCAACAATCTAAGGCACAATATAAGGTGTGTAATAAGGAATGTGCTTCTTTTAATATCCCTCTTCCACATTTGCATCTTTTTCCTATTGGGCTACCAATGGAATGAAATTTTTTGATGCACCATTACCATTGATAATACACTATAATCAATATGTGCTAACAAAGGTGGAACCATTGTTAACACATGCATTGAACTAATACCATTTCCAAACATGTTTATTAAGCTTATATCCCTTCCTAGATCAAATGTTTAGTTGGTTTGGTGCAAGAATTGAAATGTTTACCAATGAAAGCAAGGAATTCTTGGAAATTTTCAAGCTTTGTGGGAACAAGTTCTAATAGATCAACTTACAATGTCAAGTGACCACCTAGAGGTAGATGGCTTGGCCAAAAAAATAAAATTCAAGCAATTACAAAAGGTTTTTTAAAATATGATTTCCAAAAAGGACCATTAGATGATTGGGGTTTTCAAATACCTTGGTTATTAGGTTTAGTAAACAAGCATCACCTGCCTCCCTTTCACTATATTCAAAATTTTCTTTTCCCTAAACAAAGGGCAAATATACCTAAATCAATCCATAGAGAGGTTGTGGTGGTATTTCTTTCGACATTTCCAAGCATTTGCATGCATTAATGTGAATAATGATCAAAGCTTTGCAAGGAAATCATGATAATGGTTTTTAAAATCCTTGATATTGATTAGCATAAAGACATACTAAAATATGCCATTATATGTGGAGGAGGGTATTGTCCGCAAATTCAAAGATATAATCAAAGTTTTGTATATATCTACAACAAACAATGCATGTGCAATGACAAATGTTAAAACATGATGTGTCATCTTGAGAATCAAAGAAATGTTGTCTTTAGGAGTCTTGATTTTGGAGTTTTGAAAAGTTCAAATGGCATGGTGTGGAAGGACCATGTGTCATGTCATCTTCCACACATTAATGGGAAGTTATACTCAAACCTTGCAATGTTATCTACAAGTTTTTAGTGCATGTTGTGTGGGACTTCTAGTGCTAATGCCACCATGTTGGTATGTGATCAATGCTCCAAGGGTAGGCACATGAAGTGCCTAATGGGACGTTTGAAAAAGGTTCTTCAAAGAAATTGATTGTGTCTAAATGCATTACATAAATAGGTTGAACTTGTAATTAGAATGAAACAATCAAGATTATTTTGTCAGGGCATTTTGAATGTGATTAAATTTTGGCTAAGGAATAAGGGGATTACAACTAGGTGATTAACAATGGGATTTATATTTGCACCTAGCCTATTGAATTCAGCATCTTAGAACCATTTGGCATTCACCCTTAGTAATCTCATAGTGCAAACTTCCAAACTTGGATCAGTTTTCTTATGTGACTCAAGAAAGAAGGAATTATCCTTAGATAGGGGGTGACTATGTGTATGTGTTGTAATCAAAGGAATATGTGTTTATTGTTGTAAACAAAAAGAGACGTAAGTTCCTCAAAATGGGAGTCCACCACCATAGTTATGATTATTTGAGCATGGCCCAAAAGGTCAATAAATGTGCCCAATTGAATACTTGATTTTGAAGAATTTCACCCTCTTAACTACATCTAAAGCTTTTAAGTTCTAGCCTTCTAAGCTAGATCTAAATTACCAAGTACCTATTTCTCAGCATAAGGTAAGAAGCTACTTCTGGCATTAAGGTGTTGTAAACAATGGTGTTGTAAACCCAAGTGATTTTGTAATTTTTGACCAACAGCATGGCCCAACAAAGCCAAAACTGCAATTTAAAGTGGCATAACAAACTAAAATGTTTTGAGCTGTGAATTATGTACAATGGAAGAAGCTGTCCAATTGGGGTTTAGTATTCATTGACATATACTCCACCAAGTGGAGAGTACTCAACTAGCCTATGAACTTTGCTAAAACAAGGGGTGTGTCACACTGTGGCCTTGCCATTTACATTAAATCATATCTTAAGGCAAAAGAAGACTTTTGGAAACTCAAACATTTCACCATGCAGAAATATAATCTTCAAAAAACCCTCCAAAAGAAACCAAAATCCTTCAAGATATCATAACTCTATAACTAATCTCAAGTTTCCAACAAGCCAAAATATCAGTTTACAAAAATCCTCATATAAAAATAGACCTAACACCTAGGGGCCAAAATTCCTTAAGCTACTATACTCTATACTGAATCTAAACACAATAGCATTCCCTTGGTAAGCAAGGCCAACAAAACTTTGATTATCCAAAGCAAATTCAATTTCCTCTTGAATATCTAGATTAATAAGGAGAGAACACACAACTGAGAAGTTCCCACTGGTACATGCAAGTACCATCCTAAAATTACAAAACCATAGAATTCACCAGAAAATCCATAGACTTTTTTTAATTATTCATTTTTCGGGGGCCTGTAACAAACAACCAGAGGGTTGCTGCTGATCGATCACCTCTGCAATGATCTACCTCAATTGCATCAACCTAGGTAAGAGTGAAAGCTTGAAGAGAGAAGCAAAACATTCAGATGCTGGAAATCTGTGACCCAATAACCCTTTTCAGTAGCCTTAGCTAATCATGAGGAAGAAAGACTCAGCCCAGTGTAGTCTCAGATTGCATCTGCAATTCTCTGAGATATATTCGGGGTACGTCCAAAATACACTTATCAATTTCAAAGTTTTTGTGCAGAATGCCAATGTCATATTAGACTGCAACATTATTTGGACCCTACTTACAGCTCAAAACAACCATGATTCTACACCACAGTTTTTTCTGCTGCTGTATGCAAATTCAATCAATCATCAAAAGCACCCCATACAACAGCATTGTCTATAGAATGCCAAAGCTAAACGAGTCACCAGGGCAGTAGAAAAAATTAGGGTTTTCAGTCAAGATCCAGAAGCAGCAGCCACAGCAGCAGGAGCTGCTACAAGTCACCTGGGTAAGCAGCAGAAGGAACTCTATGGGTCTTAAGTTGAGCTCTGGAAGCAGCAGCAGCTGTTGTAAATGGGCATTTTGCTTTTCATGCCAACTGCATGCACCAGGAGCAGGAAAAAGGCGAATTGACTCAGCTCTTAATGGTAGCCCTCTCTTGCACCCCACCATCTACAGCAACAGTAGATGATGGCACTGAGAACAACCAGAGCAGCAGCGGCGGCAATAACAATGACAATAAGTTTGGGCTTTTTCTTATGTGTGCTCGATGTAACTGCAGGTGCTGGACCAGGAGTTGGGGCTGAAGAAGGCCCTGAAACAGGTCCTCCTATTGGTGCAAGTCCTCCACAAATTGGGACGCTGAAACTATGTGCCAATTTTGCTGTGATTGTACTTGGGTCGTAGCAGATGGCTGTCCCACCCACTTTCAGGGTTTTCATGCTTGAAAGAGTTTCTGTGGAGAAGGGGAGGGGACCAGATAGCTCTGTGTTGTTCGAGAAGTCTACATATGTGAGTGGGAGCTTACCCAGTTCTGTTGGAACGGTGCCATTCAGTTGGTTGTAGCTGAGATCCAATTTTGTAAGTGCAGTCAAGCTGCCAATGGATGATGGTATTGCACCAGAGATGAGATTACCAGCAAGCTGAATGCTGATAAGAGTTGTTGGCCATGTGGTAGGGAGCTTTCCTGGCAGGCTGGAATTTGTGATTGTGAGATATTCAAGGCTATCCATGTTTGACACAATGACATCCAAGCCAGAATCAGTAGTAATGGGAGCATCAATCACCGTGAGGTTCTTCAGGGCATGCAATCGTCCCAGCCACCATCCAAAGAGTCCTGTAAAGCTGTCCACAATGAAGAGATCCTGTAGTGAAGATGCAAATCCAACTGACGGTGCAGCTGAAGGTGCTGGCACACCACAGTCAACAAAGCTCAAATGGGTCAAGCTCGCTGTTGCAATAGCTTCAAAATCTGTGGGGCTGAGTGTAGCAGTTGCAGGACAATTCTGTACCGAGAGCGTTGTCAACAAATGGCTTGTAGGATCACATGTTAGCACTGCTGGTGATTCAACCTCACAAGCATTTGGTCCTACAGTCATCCCCAGATCCTTCAATGCTGTCAATTGTTTAGCATTCAGTGCACCACCAGCTGCCACTGCCGGTCCAGCTGCCACAGGTCCTGCTGTTACGGGTGCTGGAGAAGCCAAGGGCCCAGCACTTGTGGGTACTGGAGCAGTCTTGGCTGGTGCAGCAGCAGCTACTGGTGGAACAGCTACAGGTGGAAGGACTGGTGCAGTCTTTGGAGCTGCTGCTACAACTGGCGCAACCTTCGGAGCTTCTACTACAGCTGGCGGGATCTTTGGAGCTGCAGCTACAACTGGGGCTACCACAGGTGGAGGGATAACTGGAGCTTTCACTGGAGCAGGCTTTACAGCTACAGGGGCCAGAACAGGAGGAACAGCCGGCACAGCCTCCGCTTGCGTCCCTACATGAACTAGCATGATACAAACTGCTGAAAACAGCAGCACTTGCACCGCAAGATTCCTTCCCAAAACTCGACGCATATGAGATAATGTAGTCATCATGTTGTGGATCCGGACTTGATGAAGAAATCTTCTGAGAACCTAAGCAAAGAACTTGGGGAAGCGAGAATGTGAGCTTCAGAAGCTGCTACCGCTCACGATTCCAAACCACCTGCCGCGATGGCTCTTGCGTTCCTCGCGACTGTTCTCCACCCACCATGAAATCTCACGGTCTCCGAAAGCTTCAATATTGTGAGACTTGAGTTGCGGCCCTCCAGACTTCCACGGAGATGACGCATGCGCTCTTGAAGCAGGTAGAGGACGCCGTTGTGAAGCTGCGTTGGAGAGAGTGCAAAGTACATCTCATCAGTCTATTTGAAGAACAAGAAATCAAAGCTAAATGCAGATCTTTCTAACCCTCTCCCGGGATCTTCCTTGCGAGAAGAAAAGACAAGAGAAGCCGGGGTCCCCAACATCTATATCTACTGTTGCACTAGAAGAAGACTTGCATGAAACAACAGAAGAAGAGTTAGTTCCACCAAAAGCCTGTACATTTAGTATGGTTGAAGAGCAAGAACCAGCAAGAAGAGGGAGGGAAGGATTGACCTCACAAGACAACAGACAAACAGCAAAGGGCGGGCGAAAGGCCAGAGAGTGAAGAAGGAAGTTCTTGTGAACGCACCTGCTCTACTTGAACATTCACTCAAAGTCGAGGATGCACATAAGATGAAGCTACATGCCGATGGAAGCAACAGAAGAGAACCTTTCCGAACCAGTTGTAGCCCAAAAACCACGCAGCTACACTCGTCGATTCAGAGAATAATAATATTTCTTTACTGCAGTTCAAGCGGAAACAAACTCCCCGGACATCTACAACACAACCAGCTGCAAATACTTTGCTCCCCCAATGCCAGAGAATAGAGAGTCCAAAAAAAAAACACATACACACACACACAGGCACAAAATCGTCGAGTATCCGACACACCGAGACTAAGACCCGAGGAACAAAAGAGCTTCTTCACCAAAAATCACAAACCAAAGTGTAGCAGCTTAGTAGCTAGCTACAAGATCTTAAAAAACACAACTACTAGTCCGTTGTCTCCAACGGCCAGCCTCGGTTATCCCGTGAAAGGATTATAGGACTAGGCCGATGCGACAATGGCGGTCGGAGGCAAGAACGAGAGGTAAAGGGCGCAGGAGAGTGGGAGAAAAGGAAAGGAGAGACAGAGACAGCGAGAGAGGAGAGTGATTGGAGTTGGCAGCTGCAGGACTGCCAGTGAGAGACGAAGAAGACAGAAGAGAGATGTACAGCTGCAATCAGACAAGTGCTGTTGCAATCAGTTCTCTAGGCAACAGGCCCTAATTCAAGGGACCGGCACTTGCAGACTTTCATCCTCCTGGCCTTCATCCACACCTTTTCATCCACCTACCCTTTCATTCCACACACTAAGTTTTCCATCCACACACTAGGTTTTCCATCTACACATTTTTTCAGCTCTATGGGTACCTTCTTTTCCTTCACACGCTCCTCAATCCACATGCCCTTCATCCACACACTTTCTCATCTATATACGTCCTTCACATACCTTTCATCCACACGCCTTCATCCACTTATTTTTCATCCACATACCCTTTCATTCCACACACCAAGTTTTCCATCTACATATTTTTTCAACTCTCAGGTACCTTTTCCTTCACATGCTCTCCAATCCACATGCCATTCATCCACACACTTTCTCGTCTATATACTTGTCCTCCACATACCTTTCATCCACAAGCCTTCATCCACTTACTTTTCATCCACACACCCTTTCATTCCATACACAAAGTTTTCCATCCACACACTAGGTTTTCCATTTACATATTTTTTCAACTCTATAGGTACCTTTTCCTTCACATGCCTTTCACCCCTTCATCCACACACTTTCTTAATCTACATACCTGTCCTTCACATACCTTTCATCCACATACCTTTCCCTTTTGCATACCCTACACTTCCTCCACATTTTTTTCATTCACATACCTTTCATTTATGTATATCTTTTCATCCACTTTTCCTACCCACTCCAACTATACCCACATGTTGCATGCATCACATGAGTCCCAGATTTTTTACAAATGAACCTACTCCTTCTCTATCTCTTTTTCTCACAAATATTTTTTGGCTTCAATATAGACTAGCCTAGTGGGAAATGAAATCAACTACCTACTCTCAAAAAAAAAAGACCTAAAATTTTGCAAACCTTGATTGGATCAAAAAACTGATCTAAGCTTTGGCAACACTTGAGGTGACCTAGTCATTTCCCTAGGCTAACTAGGTATCCCATCCTAGGGTAGAGGAAGGGCCTTTTCTTACTAATATGTACTAGACTAGGTATATGAGTAGAGGACAGCTGAAACAGCTCCTTTCTGCACCTTCAATAATAGAGCAACTTGTTTGTCCTTAAGCTATCAGGTCAATTGGTGGTGGGCTGATGGCCTCTGGTAGGTAGTAGTGTGCACTGATAATTGGGCTCTTATAATGCAACAAAAAATTTATTTCCACTTATATGTTGTGTCCTCCCCCCACCCCACCACCACCTCCCACCTCCCACCTCCCAAGGTCCATTATCATGGTCACACAACAACATACATGGCTAGCCTCAATGAGGAGAGCCATCTAGATGGACACCGTTTATCTCATTACAATACAACCGACTTCCAAACCCTTTTTCTAGCAATCATTTATTTCAGAATATTTTGTTTGAAGGCAAAGTTAGGATGGTCATTACAATGTAATCAACAACCCTAAATGATACAACCCAGCAAAACTTTATTAATAATCACACCGGAGATTTGGAAAATGTACAAAGGAATAAGAAAACCGGAAAAAGGAGAATTTACAAGATCTCTATGTAGCTCAAACTAGATGTCAAAACTCGATCACTTGTAGTAGGTTGGCCATGGTGATGGGAGGTGTGTCCTAAAGGGATGGATGTCAAAACATAGTTAGACCTACATCTATCACCTGACTTAAGATGGAAGATGTTTGCATCCTTTGCAAAGTGATTGAAATTTTTTTACAAAAAAAAATAACTAAGATAAAAAGATGAAGGCCTTATGATTTTTTCAAGTTTCAAATGGCATTGGCATGATCATAATCATGTAAAACCACATTGGCCTATTTATGTAAACATCCAAATATCCCAATTGTTAAAGGGAGGATTGATTAATAGGGTGTCAATCGTAAAAGTTTTTTCTTTGTCTTGAGTTGCATCAAAGGCAACAAATTTTGAGTGAAATAAATCCATTCACATTGGGTCAACAATGACAACATCAATTAAGGTACATCTTTGGTGAAAACAATGTTGACTCTTCAACAAGAGGAGTGTCATCTACAATGGATGAAAATAAACAAAAAAGGAAATGGCTAAATGTAGAACATAAGGCCCTAAAGTGGGTTAAGACAAAAACTGCCCCTTCGAAGGGATTACCTTAACAAGCTCCCATGGCAAATGGGATGACTCTAACACCCATGATTATGATGATTGTAAAATAAAGGAAACTCAAAAACATAAAATGCACAAACAAAAGGGATGTATTCAAACCGTGTGATGTATGCACATGATGCACGAAGTTTTTGATATATGACCCCTTTTGACAACGAATTGAGCGCATTTGGCACATCCAATTGAAAAACAACCCCATCAAGGTGAAGGTCTAGGGTTCACCTAATGTCATGGACTACTATTTCATAACCACCCTTAATTGCAACATTTAACTAGTTTGAAAATAAATGTGTTGCAAAAGCATCACCAGATTAAAAACATAAAACACGATTTGTGAATTGATATAATGTTTCCCACACTACAATGGGACAAATTCCACCTAAAATCTTGGTCATGGCTAAAAAGCAAGCCACCCCAAAAATATGTGTAATTCAAGGTGGAATATGCCTTGTGCAATATGAAAGTAAAGCTAAAACCGTTAAAAAAATCCAATCATTGAATTCTTTGGGTGAAAACAATCTTGAAGGTGTTCAAAACCCCTCACAAAAGGACCATTTGTTGATAATTACGACATGCGTTGGAATGTTAACTTGAAGGAATCAAAAAAAAACTTGAA
>Ga0209208_10009361_pt1 | contig 12887 bp, 8 predicted proteins | sample S1TSphfallax_3_FD_187694 | JGI IMG/M metagenome (GOLD analysis project Ga0209208, IMG submission 187694) | Host-associated microbial communities from peat moss isolated from Minnesota, USA - S1T2_Fd - Sphagnum fallax MG (SPAdes) (version 2) | ecosystem: Host-associated > Plants > Peat moss >...
GGCTTGTCCCAACACCAAAGGGTGTCCCAGAAAGAGAACTAACCACTTGGGTGGTTTGTTTTGATGCAGATTCAAGCTTGATCAACTAATACCTCTTCCTAGTCTAATCCCTGGGCTCCCAAATCGACCCTCTACCCCTTTCTAGAGTTGGAAGCAGGGAGCGTGCCTCCAAGTCTCAACTTCCGCAATTTGACTTTATGAAACCCTCAAGTTGGTTTCACCCCGTGACTTGGGAGCGCGTCAATTTCTCTCCTTATTTTCTACTTTTTGGGAGACATCCCATTTCACCTTCCATTGTTGCTCAAATGGACCAGGTTGTGGATTTGGACTCCCTAGCCACTTAGCTAAGGTTATTGCAAAGAGGGCTACTCTATTTAGGATAACGCCCATGGCCATGGAGAACTTGTCCATTGCATAGCATCGAGACACCTTACGATATGCACACATGAGGTGGTAGTTATAAACTTAAGATGAGACAATTTGATGTTGGTGATTTTGTGTATCTCTAACACCAACCTAATGATACTCTAGACACTTCTTCTGGTCGCACTATTTTGAGGATTAAGGTGATCAGGCCTTCAAGGGTGTTGGAATTACAAAGAGCTGACGGACGCATAATTTGAAATCACTCCAAAAATTGTGTGCCCTGCCACTTGCCAAACTTGATCCTACCATCATCACGTCGACTTGGATTCTTCCATTTGACTATCCATGTTAGGTATGTTAGAAAATAGATGATGCTGATTAGATGTTGCTTTGTGATAATTGTAATGGTGGATACCATTTATTTTACCTCAAGCCATAGCTCATTTAAGTTCCTGCCTGCATTTGGTATTGTTCATCATGTTCTTTTGCAACACCTTGATTACTCAGACCATGCCACGCTTTTCTCGGCTTAGGTCTGGGGGGGGAATACACGAGACTTTCATTTCAGCCTCCTCTTGTGCATTGTATATATATGTGTGCATGCATTCCTTTTTGGTTGATTAGTTTCTACCTTTGACTAGTTTTAGTCTTTTTGTTTAGTAGAGTTTATTATGGATTTACACCTTTATGACATTGTACGTCACAACACTACACGTCACGACAATTTCTCAAAATTTAATATCTCTTGCACCTTAACTTTTAAAAGCTAAGTTTGAACTCCAATTTTTAATTTACTCAAAATAAAAAAATTCATTCAATGTTACTAAATTTCCATAGGCCAAAATTACTCAAAGTTCAATATTTCATACTTTTTGAAGTCTTTCCAACAATACCAAGAATCCCATGGGAGGTGATATGGTTTGAGAGATTTGAGCTTGAGAAAAAAAAAAAAAAAACCTTACTTAACAATTTAAGACCATTATAGATAACAATTGGGAACATGAGAACAATATTTTTATTTTCATTTTTTAATAATAAAAAAACTTATATACATATATATATATATATAATCTTAATGTTAACACTTCATCAAAAAGAGCACAAACAATTGCATATGGGCGTCACATCCACAACATGTATAACATAATGTTTAATTTGATTAGATAGTTTTTAAAAATCATAATGAACATACTTAATTCTGGTGATAATCAAATCAAACATAAGTAGTCATTTTAAACTAGTAGCTTTGATTTTATAATCAATTTAGTCACGGCGCTACTAGCATAAAGACTATGGTTTTGTAATAATGTAGGATAGATATAACTAAGTGAAATCCCCTTGTATGTTTGTTGATATCCTCAAGTACAAGCATGCTAAAGTAGACCAATTGGTGATTCTTACTCAAATTTAAGTAAAAGTCGGTGAAAAGTAGATTTTGCACTTTTGAGTTTTAAGCCTTTTACCAATGGTATAAATTTTGGGATGTACTTACTATACTATATAAATCATATTTGGTCATCCCCAATCTATGTTATTATTTGAGCTATTTTATTTATTTATTGCAAGTTAAAATTTGATACTTTTTCCAAATTAAACTATTCAAATGATATGTTATTAATATTTGAGCCATCATGCATATTGATACACATTTTTTGGAACTTGAATATCTCAATTATGACAATGTTAAACCTTTTAAAAATATTTTTTTCTTTATGTAGGTTTGAAGCATGAAAAATCTACTTTTCAATATGAATTATAAATTCATTTTGTGTTTGTATAACATGGTAATATGTGTTTAAAAAAAATTTGAAATAGCCACAACAATGAATAAAAAAAAATGAAAGGTCATGATTATAATTTATGTTTATTTTGTGTAGAATAGGACAACAACACCAAATAAAGAAAAGTTAGTGAAAGTAGGTGGGAAAAAAATTAAACACAACATCTTAAGCGTTAAAAAACTTTCTCATGTTATACGACATATGATCATGTAGTTTAAATGTTAATTTTCAAAAAATATGATCTACTTTTTAACCTACAAAGTTGACAATTTTGTTTTTGTGCGTCTAGATATTTTTTTGACCTTCTTTCACATGCTTATGTCCCCTTCAAATTGGTAAAATTTCTTGATGTCATTTTTTAAAAACTTAAATTTACCTTTTTTATTTAAGCTATGGTTCAAATGTATTCAAATGCCAAGGATAATGCAAGTCCTTTTTACTAGGATGCTAATTGGATTTGGGACATTTGACATGTTGATGTCCCATGCAATGTCCCTAGGATGTCCTTTTGGGATGTGGGGTTGGCAACCTTGTTTTTAATAACTTCCAAACATTAGCTTGAAGTAACCAAACTGAGTTTGTTGAAAGAAGAATATATGTATGAAATGTGTATGTATTGTGAACAAGAAAAGCAACTAGGTCATTGTGCTTGGTTGTAAAAAAGTAGGTGTAGAATAGGTGGGTTGGTAGTGAAATTTAATAATGTGTGTGTCGTTGCACCTTACAATTATTGTCTAGTTATTGTAATGCACAAATAAATTCACACAAAGGAGTTGAATAATTTTTTTATTTATTAAAATGTTTTTGACATATATATGTAATATTATAATTATATAATTTCAGCTTATATATGTATATTTTTCACAATTATATTTACAAGAACTACCTTAACCACACAAAAGTAGGCATGTGGTGTTTGCATCCTTTGTAATGTTTAATGGTCACCATTTCCACAAACACATGAGCCTTTTTCAAGGCACAACAAATTATAACACCATAGAGACCCACCTTTTTTCTTGAAATCAATGCATTTGAGGAAAAAATAAAGTTGTTTCTTTAGATTAACATTAATGGCCATGTCACTTGCCTCCATTCAAACTTATGATTAACACATTTCAAAAGACATTGTGATAGTTTCACTTTTAGGTTTCCAGAACTTTCAATGTTGGGGTAATTATACATTCAGGTGGACCAAAAATGGCACATGTGGTGTTTATAGATTACAAGGAAAATGACTTTTGACAAGGCATCAATTTAAAAAACATATATTATAATAAAATTAAAAATATATATATTTAAAAAATTATATTTGGCATAAAAATGAACTATAATAATTTCCTTTTCTATAAAAGAGATGTGCACATTTTTTTGATTTCAACAAGTTAATATGAATTCTTGTGCAAATTGGTAGTTTTGTGAAATCCATTTATTAAATTGAATATCAAAGTTTGCATGTTCAACTTTTATTTTAGCATAACAATAACACCATGTTCATATTAGAAAAAGATACCATATTTTGCATTAATAAATGGTCTAATTGGAGTCCATAAATGTTTTTTTATCGACTATGATTGGAGATGTTGTATTGCTTGACAAATTTGATGATTAAACCCCTGTTGTTATGCACTATTAGTGACAATCAATTGATCAATTGATGAAAAAAAAAAAATTGTGAAAAAAAATTTCCATTAAAACAAAAGTATTGAATGATATTGCATTTAACTTGAATTGAATTGAATTCCACTTCAATTCAATTCAACAATTGGACTAAGATTCAATTGCATTGAAAATAACAGGATGCAACTTGATGAATAAGGTATTGAAAATCTGTTCATGAATATGGTGTTGAACATAATATTGAGATATAAAAAAAAACCTTTCTATGCGTCTTTATTAGGGAAGGGGCTAAACAAATTCCAATATAGAATCATTCAAGTCCCAACTTATGACTTATGGAATTTAAAGTTGTCCTACTTCAAAATAAGTTTGATGAATCATCGTCATTGAAATTTTGAACCATAAATAACAATGTTTGTGTTTTTATTTATGAAGATGTATTAGTTCTATTCTTCATATAACTAAAGGGACAAGTGAGAAGGAATGTATAAGAAATTATAATGAATGTAATCATGATAGGTTGGAAAATGATATGTGCTATTATGTTTGTAATGCCACATGTGTTTATGTGTTGTATTTGAAATCATACCTTGAGCCAGGCAAGGTTTTGACAACCAATTATCTTATAGCTTGCATAAAAAGATAGACCTTAGATTGAGTATGGCTATTATGGATTGTTTGTGCCCAAAAACGATGTAGGGCATAACATATCATTAAAATTTCATTTGGAGAAAAAGAGACAAAATTGGTTTCTAACATGGTTGGTTTTGGTTGGATAAAAGGGTTCTAACTAGAGACATTATATACTAGTTGTGGTATGGTAAATCAAAAACTTTCACAAGAATTATTTCAATGTTCTGTCACCTAGGACAAAATCTAATGGGAAATTTACAAAATCAAAGAAAACTAAGATTGCCATCCTACAAGCATGATGGAATGTCTCTACGCCTTTCCTTTGGAGGTGATCATCTAGAATGCAATCCTATTTAACTATCATAATTATGGGGGGGAAGGTGAGGGGGAGGAGAAACTGAAAGGACTTCAAGACCCTTTAAGATTAAATGATTTGCTTACTAATTACGTTGTAACATCAAAAAATGATAAATTTAAATGTGTAGATTCATCACTTATATGAGTATTCTCAAATGCCATATACATGCAACCAAATAAATAAAACTATATATTCATTCCAGTGTTTTGTCAAATTTCTAATGTTGTGTCGTATGTGAGCATCCCAAGGGCGATTTAGCATTGAATGGTGACATGTTTCTAGAGCCTGTCCAGAAAAAAATTCAATTCTTTTTTTGAAAATCTGGGGGCAGGGGGCACCCCCTTTCAACTTTTGGGATCCCCAGCCCCCCCTTTTTTTTTCCTTGCATATTTCTCCCAAATTTTGATTAGGATGTCATTTATCACAAACTCACTCCTATGCAAATCTAGATTTGAAGTGTTTGTTGGTCTTTGTGTGGGAAATTGCCTTTCACCTGGAGGACAACTTATGTGGCCACAACTCTTTGACAATGAAGACATGAGAAAAAATAAAATCATTAAAGCAATAAAAGGTGGAATAATTAAAATGTAAATGGCAAAGATGTCGTTCACATCATTTGCACAAACAAAGGGTGCTTTCGTTTTTGGGACGGTAGGTGCCATCTAGGTGCGGGTGGAACACACCAACCCCCAAGCCTTGATAATTTGGAATAAAATGTAGTCTTCACCATCACATAATCACAAACTTGAATTTGCCATTGAAGCCTTGCCAAGAGGATGATATAGTTATACTCTAGTTACTTCTTTGAAAAGCAAAAACTAGTCATATGGTAACTAGTTCTTCTACAGTACAATTTTCTCTTGGCAATTTTGTTTATCTTCTCATTTTTTCCTCCAGCCTTGAACCCATCCATTCCAAAAACTGCATTGAAATTATGGTTCACAAGTTTGCCTCACATTCATCCATAGAAAGTCCTGGATTTTGTATGGAACTTTGAGAAATTAATTTTCATACGAAATGTGCCCGTTTTGGGAGGAACTTCATTCACAAAAAAAGGTTAGGCCTTCAGGAAAATCTGTCTTAAACCTCTACTAAGTGTTCATCCAGTAGTAGAACATTCCATAGTTGAAGGCCATCTAATCCATGGGGAGCTCCTTTTTGCCACACTCCTTGTAAACCCATCCAATTGCCAGTGCCCACAACTTAATGACTTGGCTTTGTGAACAAACCGTGAAGCTGATATAATAGAGTTATCAATAAAGTCAGGCGATCAGGGGGCGAGAACGACCGGTTTTCGCATAATAGGGCATCAAACGCGTAAATGGGAATGAAAACTGTACAAAAGGAAATAACTTGGACCCAGACTAGTTTTTCCACCAATTTTGGTGGTAAACTGAGTTTCATCCTGTGTTTCCTTTTTCTTGAGCGCCTGCATTGTTGCTACATATATTTCCACTGCTCTTACCCGTACAACTATTAAAATTACTCTCGAACCCTGTGCATTAAACGCATTTCATACCCAGGTTTAATAAAATTTCCTTACTTTGCGGATACCACTGAAAGAGGGGATAGGGGGTGAAAAAGAGGGTGACTTTTAGCATAACTCTAATGTGATGAAACTTTGACCTAGGTTTTGGAGCCAGAGAAAGCTTCAGCAGACTACAAGGAAACATGACCTTGTTGATGAGCAGGGGTTTTTAAAAAACAAAATTCAAATTTGTAATTTAAAAAAAGAGCTAACGAATTTTCCTAAAACCATAAACAAAATTAGATGAATTTACACCAAGAAAAGAAAAATTCCACAATGTTCCCAATTGTTTTATGTCAAAAAAGCAATACAATTTGTGGACAAAATTAACACTGTTGATGAGCATTTCTTACTTTGAAGCTTGGAGATTGGAGTTACACGTATGGGATATATTTATGACCAATTAGCAAATCTTTGGAATTCTAGTCTCCTCAGGAAACCACACTTGGATGGTTTGCTCTTTTTCAAAGAAAGTCCCTATGGGTATAGGTCGGGTATATGGACCCTTGATCCGTGTATCTCAAAAAATCAAAGAACTAATTTGATTAACCCACTAGTTCTTTGATTATTTTTTTGGGGGTAAAACTGGAAACTGGAAGTATTATATGCTGAATTTTTTTAAATTAAAAAAAACCAAAAGAATTGGTTTTGACCCATAATAAACACACGGTTTCCATGAGAACCGGTCAAAGAACCTACCCTGAACTGTTGGTTCTTTCAGGAGTCCTGTTGACTGAAAAACCCATAACCAAAAGGTTATTTTATTCTGAGTTTTTAAAGGAGAAAAAATCCCCACAATCTTGTTTGATTTTGAAAAATGTTAAAAAACCCAGACCCCGAAGACTATAACAGAATCCAAAGAACGCCCCCTCCAACACTGGAAATTGCAATGGAAACAAGTGTACAGGATCCCACACCAAGGACAGCTATAATGAATGGGACCAGCCCTAAAATAAGACAAAAGAGATTGGGGCCACTGATGACCTTACCAAGTCCAACCAACTCGTCACAAAATATGCTATATAGCTAACACAAAATTTGTGGACATACACAAACTCGAAAGAAGACGTGTGTACTCACTATTTTGCCCTCTTTATCTTCCATAGAGTGGGACCAAACCAAGCTCTACAAAGAAAGGCTATAACCTTTATTTAAAAAAAAGAAAAAGAAAAGGCAAAATGTTGGTCTCATAATCATGAGAGACTAAATTAAGCAAACATGCACCTATGTTGTTGTTGCAAAATTGGAAATTCTCATATTATATTCCATCTATTAACTTAGTGGCTTTTACCATGTGTCCATTGCACATATGTTTTTGTGTCTCATTTGTGCATGATTGTCCAACTTATCTGAGGTGAAACCTAACATGAAAAAAAGAGCATTATGGTTAAGTCCTTTCCTTGTAGAATTACAAAGTATGGTTTTCACTAGAGCAGGAAGGCTTGAATCATGACATATGTATGAGGTGAACTTTGTGGTTTCATTGATTATAATATAGAATATGTGATGTTTATTATGATATATATTACATTAACATTACAATTTGAACATTTTCTATGACATTTATTACGCTCTTGTCAAACTAATGTTAGTATAATATGGCCACAACAACACCCGTATTTTATTTTATTAACGTGTGCGGTGGTTCCTTGATTTTGGACCAAACTGTCACTTGGGGTTAGACAAGGTATATAAGTAAAATTAAATTTTAAAAAAGCCCACCCACTACTACCTGTTTGCAAATCAATTTTTTGTGTTGTGCTCATCCTTATCTTTGACCCAACAAAAATTTACAAATCAAGTAATTGCTTAGAATCTACTAGATCTTTCATGAAACCCAAGGGTTTTTTATGTTTTTTAAATACTAGAAGCGGTGGTTCTTTGATTCTTAATTTTTTTTTAATGCTCAGAAATAGCAAGACTTCATCCATTATGATTTTTTAATACTCAGGAATGATTAGTTTTTTGATTCTGATATTTTCCAAATATCAAGAATTGATGATTATTAAAAAAATCAAAGAACCATCCAACATCACTGGTATTCGCCAATGTTGTGCATGTATATGATTTTTTATATACACATTGGGTAAATGTGTATCATAAATATATACACTTCAGATGTAAGTGTAATTTTTAAGAAAGATTTATATGATTCTACACATTGTATAAAACAATGGAAACAAATACATTAACACAACAAAATATAACATATCTAGTATTGCATCTTCACTTTGTTATCCTCTCAAAGAAAAGTTGTGAAAGTAGAGTTAGTTCAAGAAAGAAAGAAGAAAAAGGAAAAAGATGGAAATAGTTATTAAAGAAGACAAAATTATGTATGTAGAAATGATATCTTGCAAAGCTTCTTTCAATGTGATCTTATGAATTTTTCCATATTCCTCCTCATTATCCAAAGGTTATTTGTAACTCTAATTAGTGGTGTTGTTGTCATCTTACAACTATTCGAATTGTTTAAAAGTTCAACAATGACATATTTTAGATGAGCTTTTTACTAAAATGATTTTTTACTTTTTTTGGTCATGTTGTATTCTTTTGGGGTGTGATTGTCTTGTAATTCCTTTCGTTTTGGACTTGTAAAATAAAATTCTAGATTTTAGGTCAATTCCCCATGGGTGGAACCAAATTAATAAAAGCCAATACAACAAGTGTAACCAAGGCTTGGTTTTTCCTATTGTATTATTTAAAAAATTACTAATGTTGCAAACTTTTAGGGTGAAAACACATTAAGCCCCTTAAAATTGTAATCACAAATATAATTATTTTGCAATTTGAATTGTTGGTAACATATGCATATCATATCTTGGATTATTTTTACTTGTTTTAAGTATATTTGATTATTTTTATAATCTAATCAATTATTTTGAAAATTTCAACAAACATTGAAAATTTTGAATGTATGGAATATATTTGTGATCAAATATTACTTGTCACATAGTTTGAAATTTTGAATATGTATTTAAAAAGTAAGGTTGTCAATGGAATTCTTAGATGATTTTTTTTTTTATTCATGATATTGATGTACATGAATTAAGAACTTTAAAACTTTTGGATGAAATTCCATTTAAAAAATGTGTTTCTTTGCATTTTTTTAGTAATGAATGCATAATAATATTCTCCTTTTAGGAAAAGAACATTACCATATCAAAAAGGAGGAGATTTATAGATGGGCGTTGCATTATTGTTTCAATTTCTTTTTGTTTGGTAATGTTTCATGAATTACAAACATAAGGCCTTATGGCTATTGAAAAAATTGTAAGTTATATATTCTATGTACATTGATTTTATTCAATCATCTTCATCTAATTGTTGGATCAAAATTAATTTTGATTTATAATGAATTTTAAGTTCCAAAATGTTATGAAAATTCTTAAGTTTTTTGCTTGTGTTTAGGTTAGCCAAAGGATGCCATCAAAAATTTATCTTATTGCATATTATAATGTTTGTTATACATCATCTTTTTTGAACAAAAGTGGTTCCCCCTTAATGTGCTTTCACCCTTTAATATGTTTCTGTCGCAATGTTTAAAATACATTATGAAAATATATGATATAATTTGAAATGAATATAATGAAAATAAAATGTTCAAAAACCCTTTTAAAACATTGCAACCAATATTTTTAAGCATTATAAGAACTCTTACTTTTGAGGAAATTCATTGAACATATATTTACATAATAATGTATTGCAACAAATTTTTTAGGTCATACAAAACTTTGAAGATTTTTTTCAACTTATTTTAAAAATTCCAAAATAAGCATTGACCAAAGTCACAAGGTTAACTTTTGATAATGTGAAGAGATTCTTATGCTAATCCTTTTCACAAACTATTTTTGCAAGTTTAAGTGGTGACATTGTGGTCATGTTACAACTTTTAACATTGTTGCAAATTTCATCAACAACTTCAAAATCTCTTGTCATTTTTCTTTCATTTTGGTCTTGCTTTCTTGTTCTAGAAACCCACAATCATGAATAAAAAGTTTGAAATGCAATATCCTCCTTTTTTTGCCAACTAGAATCTACAAAAATAATGAGCAATGCATTTCATTGTAATTTACACAAACTCAATAAAAAATAACTTACAAAACATAATGTAAATCTCAGCATATACACAACATGAAATGAAAGTGTAAAAACTTCCACATGTAAATCTTACATGATTTTACATGGTGTGTAAAACAACTATTTTACATTTACATATGCAACACTTTTCATTGTAACATATGAAGCCACAAAATCTATCTTACATAGGTGTCAATAGCATTATGTTGTAGCACATGCTTTTAGTTCTTTATTCACATGGTTCCTAGCCTTTGTTTCTTTTTGGTCTTTTGTTTAGGAGATAGTCCAATAAGACAGTTTGTGTTAGTAAAGGTCCATTCACACTTGGTGTCAGGGACTCTAGTGTTGAGTCCACTAACACCATACTAGTCATTTAGGACTAACACCTACTTACCATGAACATTTTATGTTAACATTCACTTAACATTAAGCTATCGACCATTTAACATTGGGTACCACCTAAGATGCCACCTAGATCTATATTTAACAGACTTAACATCAAGTGTGAATGCACCACAATTGTTGGCTGTGAGGTCTAATAATTGGTACTGTGCTGAAGACCTAGATTGAGGGGTTGGGCAAACCTAATTGTGCTATATTTCCATATCAATCTGAGGTTTGTACCATACTTGCAAAGAAGGGTCTGTTCTAGTCAATATTTAATTGTTGAAATCCTGCCAAACTATCTAATAAAAGCACCAATCCAGAGAGGAAGAACAAAACCAGAGGGTTTAAGGCTGACTTGATCCTAAAAAGTCAGATGTCAAAGACTAAGGTCTGGCAGTGAAGATCCTAACCCCTCTATCAATGCTTGTATCAAGTCATGAGTGGGAAATTGGAATTGGCTCTGCTTTTTGTCTTGGTTACTTTTCTTCGTCAAGAATTTTCAGTTACATTGCAAGGGATGCAAGCATTCTCTATCTTAAGTTGAGCGGTAGCTAGTGATAGATTTAGTTAATTCCCAACTTTCACTCCTTCATGACACACCCCATCGCCATGGCCAACTTATTATAGGTGATTGATTGTTGAGAGGAAGAGATTGTGACATCTAGTTTGTGCTAACTTGATGTCTTTTAAATTCTCCCTTTTTTTTTCAAATACCTTTGTACATTTTCCAAATCAGTGGTGTGTTTATAAGTAAAGTTTTGCAAGGTTTTGATGAACGGGCATTTAATTAGTTGTTTTACAAACAATCTTTCTTGACACTTGTAGCCACAACCCTTTACTTGAATTGTTCATGTATATGATTCATGAACAAACAATCTTCTAGATATTTCTATATTTGAGTTCCAATAACTAGTCAAAAATATGACAGGATAGATTATCCTATTTGCTCTTTATACACATACATAGATGGATGACTGAAAGTTTGTATTTACATATCTGATTTATAGCCAGATTTGGTTAAATCTTCCTATGGATGGTTGCCATTTTGATTATACCAAAAAACATGTCCAGAAAACATTAAAGAAGAGGTGAGTGTGAAGGTAGGGAAGAAGGCTTCAGACACCATCATTATTATGGTCTGGATTACCCATGAGAAGAGCATGAAAGTTGTTATTTACCATAATAGAGTGCGGGATGTTCCATGCTCCAACTAGTACTTGACATCGGGAACAACATGTGAATAGTTTATAAGGATAATGAGAAAGTAGAATGAGGTTGGGAGTGGGAAAATAATACTTAATGTGAGCATATTATACTCGTTTGAAATGGGGTCCCTCTGGGAATTTCTTCCCTCAGGTATCAAGTTTTGTAAGGTAGTGCAAGGAGATGACTACGTGTTGAGTGGATGATCAATAGGGTACCACTCTTATCATTGTTGTTGACTTTATGAAATGTGATCCCACCACCTCTACTTTGCACAACTTCCTCATCAAATGGCTTTTCTATGCTGGCATTGCTGCTTAGGCAAAGTGTTTTTTAATTTATTTTTTATTTGATTTTTTTCAGTTTTGTGTACTTGAGTGGTGATCATCCATAAGACTATGTAGCCAAATTTGGCTATAAAAACAATGAATGGAAAAGAATTTAAGTATCCTTTTATATTGTTGGCAATCTATTGGAACCTGATGTAGAATCAGGCAAAATCAGAAACTCCAGGAAACACTCAATTTTCTCATTTTTGGAAAAACATTTGCTGAATAGAAACACTGATTTAAGGCCTTGCAATTGTTTTCAGCCATGATATTAACTTTTTGTTTTTTGGCTAATGACCCATCTCAGATTGCACCTTGCAAAATGTGAGGTTTATAAGAAAAATTATCAAAATTTGGCAGGACTAGCCCTTTTTTCTGGTGCAAGAATTTGCACAAATGCAAAAAAAATTTAAAATAATTTCTGTCCCATATTTAGCAGGTTTTTGGAGTGAAAATTTGCACTGTAGCTATGAAAGTTTTTGGAAAATTTTGTTGTTTCAAAAAAAAAGAAGTGTAAATTCGATTTTATATTATTTTGCTAGAATTTGGAAAATTTTGCCAAACTTTTGAAACCACAAAATATTGAAAAAAAAAAAAAAAAAAAAAAA
>Ga0209208_10009362_pt1 | contig 12887 bp, 13 predicted proteins | sample S1TSphfallax_3_FD_187694 | JGI IMG/M metagenome (GOLD analysis project Ga0209208, IMG submission 187694) | Host-associated microbial communities from peat moss isolated from Minnesota, USA - S1T2_Fd - Sphagnum fallax MG (SPAdes) (version 2) | ecosystem: Host-associated > Plants > Peat moss >...
TTTCAAAAGTCCATGGAATATTATAAAAGAAAGATTTTTGGGTTGCTCTTTTGCATGCATGTTAGGAAAATGGACTTCCAATTGGGTTTTAGATCAAATGGAAAAAATGTTCAAGGAATCAAGAAAAAACCTTTATAAGTCATTTAAACCCACACAAAAAGCCTTTATTTTGGACTAATAGGATGATAATTTATTGTAACACATTGGTTCATTCATTCTTGCACCCACCCATATTATTTAGTTCAATATTTAATATGGACATGTTATTTGACTTTGTTATAACTATATTTAAAAACCACATGTTTAAAGTAGGTTTAAGTAGAATTCATCAAAATACAAGCAAAGCTTACAACTTACAAAACAAGTTGCAAGTAGATAAAATATTAGATTTTCCTATTTTTAATGTAGTAAAATGTGCTTGTACACTTCCAACTTTTCATATTATAACCAAAATACATCAAACTTCTAATTAAAAGTAAGAAAAAACACAATATTCATCAATTATTTTTGGGACTACTTGTTATTTCATTTTACTAAATTAAAATTTATCAAGTTTTGTATTCAACTAACCATAAAACTCAATGGAGGCACAAATGAATGGCATTTAAACATGAATCAAAATATAACAAAATCCCATGTTTTGTTGAAAAAAATCAAAACAACAAATAAAATTTGTGGTATATCAAAATAGAATCTATGGTTTTTTTACTAGCAAGTACATATAGCTCCTCCTATTTTCCCCAAAACTCTTTGTTTATGAATCTCCCCTTGTATTCCAGAACTCTCCCCTTTTGAATTGTCCCAAGTCACATCACCGTGATTAAAAAAAATACGAATCCCAAATTCAAACTAACAAAGTTCCTTGATTGGTCCCTACCCCTTTAACAACACAAGTTATATGGCAAGGCTAAATAAATAAATATTTTTTGTTTTCAAAATGTATTAACAATAGCTAATTGTATCAAAACCTTACATTTGAAAAATGAGAAGTTGAATTATTAATTTAAATGAATAAAGGACTTTATGCAACAAATCAATATTTAAGCGTATCTTTCAATATTACAGTCATTAAAATCCTTCAAATTTTTCCTTTGTATCAATGGCATCACATTACATTCCATGACAAAAAAAGACACACAATTGAACATTGTAATGAATATGTTGAATCCATAATCATATAATATGGATTGTGGTACAATTTTTGTAACATTTCAAAAGTCTAATATGTTATGGGTAACTCAAAATCCATTCATGAAAAATGGTATGACGTGATCATATCATTTATAAAAAGAAATTGGACTTTGTTTCATCATATTTTTGTGCCATGGCCAATATTTGATAATCCGACAAGCTATGACATGATTATGTAGTCACCCCTAATGTGCTTTCACCCAAGTATAATCACTTGTTCATCTATTATGTCAAGTAGCTAAGCCCTAGACAACTATTTCATGGGTAGGTAGGATCAATTGCTTGTGTATTCTCTTGGACATCTACATGATGTGTGGGCAAAATCATTTCTTCATCTATTGTTTCCTAGCTGACTATTGGATAACTTTTTAATGGGTAAGCATAATTATTTGCTTCGACTTGGCAACTTCTTAAATAGCTACGTTTTCATAGGTAGCCATTGGATACGTACTTGGTGTGTTGAATGTTCACCTAAGGTTTTAGGTAACTACTTGTTCAATGACTACTTTGTTATTACTTGTTAAAATAATTAGTTATTGGACTATCTAGTGATTCTTACTCATTTGATATTGAACACTTGTTAAACTATGCTTCATCCTTACAAATTTTGATTTTTTAATAATTAGGCATCATAATGTATTGATCAAGGTTTTCATGTTCAATTTGGTTGAATTTTTACATGTGATTGTGAAGGAACATGGGGAACATAGGGATTGCAAAGTTGGCCTATGAACATTTGAGAAATTGAAGTCATTTTATGTCAAATGATTGAAGGAAAGGAAGATGGTGTTAAAAGGGGTACACATGAAATGTTATGATTGTAGTTGTGGCATTTGTACCAATGTTGGCAATGTGCTTTGTATGGTAAAACAATTTGTACATTCTGTGGTTTTAACATTAATGTTGTGCCATTTAGATGATGTAATTAAATCCACTAGCCATTGTGTTTGAATGGGGATTGTGAAGGTTGTGGCGTAGATATGTTCATCACTTGTTTTTTATAAAAGGATTCAAACCAAACATCATTCATGTAATGGAAATGTTAATACAAAGTTCTACATGGTAAGATTCAAGCTAATAAATACAACTTTGTATTGTGAATTGTACAAGGAGATAGGAGCAAATGTATTCTTGGATTACCTTTGACCAAGATTGAAAAAAATAATTTATTACAATTATGTGTATCATTTTCCAAATGAACAATATCATATTTGTATGGCTTTATTCAAAAACATTTAATACTATCTATAATTGACTTTGTAAATGTCACACCTAGGACTACCATGAAATTCAAGAGATGCATTTGACATTCTTTTCAAATTACCATTATTATACAGATTTGCTACAAATGGAATCCAAATCAAGTACATGGTGTGAAAATGGAGAAAAAATCCTACTAACCAAATTATTATTATATTTTTCATGACAAAAACCATTATTTTATTTTTGTTCAACATTATTTTGAATTACATTGAGTTCACTTTATTGCTAAATATATGCCTTTTTTGGATTAATGGATCTATAATGCAATTAAAATCATAGCAATTGTGGTACATAACATGTGTGTAGTTCATCATCATACTACCTTCAATTTTTTTTAATGCATATTTGTTCATTACAAATCTCATGGTGTTTTGAAGTCATATGTATCAATCAAAAATAATAACTTCCAAGATACTTCTTAATGGGTGATATGCTTTGATATGGTCATTCTTTTGTTCTAGTACATTCATTTTTTAGGAATTAATGATTGGGTTGGGACGATATTAAAACAAAAGATCTAAAATGAACAATCAATTTCAATATAACTATAGTTCAGAAGGGGAACACATAATGTAAAGTTTGGGGACCACATGCATCCATTTTGAAGGGGGGTATTAACTTTTGAATTTTTATTTTTTCCCACCTTATTATTATTTAATTATTTAATATGCACATATTTTAGCCACCCTATACTTATTTATAATTCTTTTATCCAACTAATTTTGGTACCTATATCAATTTAAAATTTTAGAATTAAAAAAATTGTAGTTGATAAGTGTATGTGTGCATATATAACAAACCATGTATTTGGGGTGTATGTATGTATATAGTAACGAAAATGCCATTTACAAATTTTATTGGTTACAAATTCATCCAAAGAAGCTACATAAAGACATTCTATCTAATATATATATTTTCCTTCTCATAATTCATGGTGACAATAGATACAATGGAGTCAAAGTCCACCCAATTAATATTAGTCACATCATATGTAAATTTGATATTACCATGTGATTTACTAAACCAATTTAATAACACCATTATAATTGAGCCCCCAGTTATGATTTTAATTGCAACATTAGATTTATTCATTAAGTTAATAGGTTGTTTTGAAAGTCCCCATCCATTTCCAACTTTCTTCTAGATTTTTTGCACTCTCCCTAGCCCACCATGTTCCACGACTTGTGGCATTACATATATGAGTGGGTTTTCCTACCCTAGAATTCTTACTAACTTGTCATTTTGAACCAATTTGGCTATTATCATCTAACACAAAGTACACCCCACAATCACTACCCAAGCCTAAAAAACATATACTACTAAATGATTTAGCTATCAAATAAACATATGAATTATTGAGATACATGGATTTCCTCAAACATGTTAACGTATCTTTAGAAAGAAAAAGGATTTGCATTAAGTTGGTTTACCAATGTGGATTTGAAGATCTTATTTTCTTCATATTCCACAATAGGGTAAATTGCATTTTCAATACATCCACCATCAACTAGAAACTAGTTTTTTGTTTCATTTAACATATCTAAAATTGCATCTTGTGTCTTTGATTTTATAATGGCCACATCACCCAATTCATTAACAATTAGATCAACCTCCAAATGCGTAACACTGGGTGGTGGAACATGTCATATTTCTTCATTAAAACAATTTCAAAGCATTTCACAATCACCATTTTAACGTGTAGTGGCTCTTTTAAGAAGAATATAAACAAGATGGCTACTTGCTAGAAAATTTAATTTTAATTTTTTTTTGTCCACTTAAATGTCATAAAACCAAAATTAATTTAATTTATTGACCTTACTTAATCAACATTACTTAATAACTAATTGAACCTACTAACATCTAATACCCTAAATCTTTAATGCACATGCATTATTAAAAAAAAATTATATCAAATATTTACATATACCCTTAATTAGTTTGGTTAAAAAATATAAATAACCCTATATTTTAACTAATGAACTTATAATTTGTATCCCACAACTAGTATATTGCACCTTATATTTTTTATTCACATATTTTCTAATTTTTATGAATAGTGTCCCCCCTCCCGGCTATGGTTACATGGTTTAAGCTTCAAGATGTAATAGACATTGTTGCATTTTGTAAAACAAATCAAAATGAAAAGTACACAACATACATTAAGGCTAGGTGAGAAGTTAATCTATACTTCCATTTGATTAAGCCAAATTAGGCCAAAGGATGTGGACTACATGGCATATTGGAGTTGTGAGACAACACTAGGATCTCAATCTATGCACTTAGTTGCTTTAGTGGATTATGTTGATATTACCTTCTTGAAACATCCAAAATTAACTTCTTTTTGTCCAAGGTGTATGGATGACAACTTTGAATTTGTAAACAAAAAATGTGTCATGCCTTGGACACTAATATGACTACATGGCCATTTAACATAACACAAGGTAACCTCCTAATTAGATTATTAAATTTTGAATGACACACCCCTAGGTTTGTCAATTGGTATCTAGAGAAAACAAAATTGCCAATTCACAAATTTGCAATGGCGTGTAAACTTAAGGAACATTCCCTAACTCCTAAGAGAGAAACAAGGGTAGGAGTTTTGAGATGGGATGAGGAAAATTTCACAAGAGAAAATCAAGGTGAAATCAATTTACACAAATCAAAAAAGAGCACAATCAATGTAATCAATGTGAGTTGAAACCAAAATGGTGCATAGACGAGCCACGCATAAACCAACTCACAAAAAACATCACGATCTAAAATTGAAAAGTGACCACCACCTCTTCACCTATAGTATACTTTGTGATTAGTGGTGATGGTTAAATCAAAATGACAAAATATTTTAGGATTCCCAAAAGGGAGTCCAAAATATTCATGATTTTGTTAAATTATCAGTCTTGTAACTTTGTGAGTTTATAATTTTCACATATGAGTTCTAATTGAAGAACTTTAAAATACAAAGTTGTAAGCCTAAAAAATACCTTTCCAATGGCATATCACATGCTCAATTAACGATGTCATTTGACCCATACTTTCAGTTTTTAATGGTTGGGAGTAAAATTAAGATTTCACTTCTAACCTTCTTTTTGCCATAATTAGTAGCTCATAACTCAAAATAGAGGATGCAAGCCCACTCTTTCATTTATGTTTCAAGACCTTTCCAATCGTGTGTTAAAAATCCAATTTGAGCCATGTTTATTACTTGCACTTTTGTTTCAAAAATTTGGGACTTCATACGACTTGAAGGAAAGATAACACAAGGTTATGAATGCATTGCCAAATGCTTCAACCTACATATATTTTTCACAAATTGAATACTAAGCAAATGATTTTTCACTGTTAAAAGGCCAAGGTCTTGCAATTTTATTTTTGTTTCATGTGGAATTTTAAAGAAAAGATCTATTGGGTGAAAACACATTATGATGACCTCCTTTTGAGCACTTTTGGGTCTAATATTATAGTATTTGCAATATAATTGTTCCCAAAATGTGGTACATTTATTTTTGAGTTTAACTATTGGTCTTTAGGCCTTATAATTTTGACTTTCACAAAGTTAATGTTATTTAGTATTATTTTAAAATATAAATATTTTAAATAATGTAAATTAAATAAAAAGACCTATGGGTGCATTCATGTATACATAGATATAATAAAACCCAATAATCATTTTAGACTACAACAATATTTAATTTCATTAACCATTCAAATAAGCATTTAAAATGAATTTTATGCATATACCCATTTCCCAATGCATGTCAATTTCATTTGAAAATGATTGTTTGTGAAATTACCACATATTAATATCACCTTGAGAAAAAAAGAATTTGACACACAAAAATTGATCAAACTTATTACATGATTCATAAACACAGTTCAAATTACGTGAAATAAATATTACAAACTTCATAAAAACTAAAATTTATTTGAATCATTTAAAAATATATATTTAATATTTTAATACATTTATGCATGTTTTTCATACAAATATATTCCAACCCACCATAATATAATATAATATATTTATTTATGTTTCTATTTTCTTGCTTGGGTTATGCTCTACCATAATATGAAAAAACATTGTGAAACTTTTTTATTTCGACTTGGTTTAAGCTCAAAAACACATTACCTAAGAAAGTAATACAATGTGACTACATAGAAAGGGTAGTCATAATGTGCTTTCTTTCGCCATGTTACTCCAAAAATATTAGATATAACACTCACCAAAAAAAAGTGAGAAGGAGAAGGAAAATATGAAAATCCTAGCTTTAAAACCCCACATTGAAAGGTTGATGTCCCACTTTTATTGTAAAAGGTCTTTCTTCACACAAGCACCAAAAGATAAGCACAAATCAATAGTGATATGGGAGGTGGGTTTGCAAAAGGTGAAAATTCATTATGTGTCAAAGTGTGAGTTTCATATTTTTAACATGAGAAAAGGACAAGGTATATTTCAAATGTACAAAGATTTTGTAAACATTAAAAAGGCAAATTTAAAAGGTTGCAAAGCAAACAATACACAAGTTTGTTTTAAAAGATAGCAATAATGTTGTAAAGCTAGGTATATTTCATAGCAAACAATGGAAGGAATGTTTCACATTATAATCAAAGAATTTCAAAGAAATGATCAAATATGGGTAAAAGTTTTCATACATATTCCTATTACCACTTTTAAAAAATCTCTCGTCAACATGCTTTTGAATGCATTATACCCAAATAATTTCAAAGGAACGGCCTTGGATTTGATAGGTCTTATCCAAGGAAGGACCGGGAATTTGGTAGTCAAGAAGTTTGAACTTTTAAGAATGTTCTCTAAACCTAAAATCAACAAGTCTACTAGTGATTTTATAATAAGTTGAAAACTTGAACCCGATGGTTCTTGTGAAGATCAAGATCCAGCCAACACTGGTTATAATATGCTTAGTAGTGAGCAGAGAGCTACCACTTGACTTCAAATTAAGGAGGCTTGCATCTTTTGGAGTGCAATAGGATTCATGTTGCTTGAGAAAATTGATCATGATTGAGAGAAGGACCTTTTAAACATTTGAACTTTTAAAGAGTTTCCATCACAAGGTTGACACAAACCTAAGATGTCTTTCCATACTCAGAAGTTTTTGTTACTTGTGACTGAAAAAAATTCATTGAACACAGGTTTGTAGAATATCTGCAATTAGGGGCCAAAAGTGAATCCCATACCTTTTGCTGCATGAAATGAACCTGCAACAAGGAACAGGCTCCACCTTGTCAGCCTGCAAGGTAGAGCACAAAGTTACAAGCAATGCCTTCAGCAGCTAAGGCTACAGACTCAAAACATGTGTCCTCCTAGAATTATCCTCACATTCTTTACATCCGATTAAAGGTCTATTAGGAGGGCAAAAACCATGGGACATGGTCATGGGATCCAAGGGTTCACACCGCACAAGAAACAATAACACCTGAGACATTGACATGCTGCATCATCATCATTCTGCATCACATGGAAAAGAACCCACACAAAGATAACCTGAGTCACAGCACTCAATAATATTGCTTGGGTGCAAAATGTAAATTGCATTGTAGGTTCTTGCAGACCACTCCATGATAAAGTCAGACCCCTGCTTTTACCAACTTCAGCTCTGCTTCACATATTGAGAACTATTATACACCTGGCCAATTGAGAGCTGACCAGCCAATCTAAAAGCCTATCAGGGACAGGGTAAGAGTCACGTCTACCAGAGGGAAAACAAATTGTGAGCAAAACTGAGCACAGAGCCCACACATTTAAGGAATTATCTGGAACCCAACAAAATTTAGCAGTTCTTATCACCTAAGCTTAATGCAAGCCCTTAAAATCTATGACTGGGAAGGTTAACTCTTTACTCTGCTTGTCAATTGCAACACACCTCCACGTACTATGATATGACATCAATCCCATGCACTACTTCCACCGCCATAACCCCCATAGCTGCTGCCACCACCACCACCATAACCGCCACCTCCTCCATGACCACCACCACCTCCTCTGCCACCTTCTCTGCGGTAGTCACGGCCTCCAAACTTGGACCCTCCCCCAGACCGCCTATTCCTGCCCCCTCCTCCATAACTTGCCCTGGTAGCATAATTTAGGAGCCAGCCTGGAACTTCTTGATTGGACTCCTGCATAAGCTCAGACAAAGGTCTAGCTAATGATGAATCTTTCTCATTAAAGAATGCAGTGGCTAACCCACTCTTTCCTGCCCGTCCAGTACGACCAATGCGATGCACATAGTCATCAATGTCACTGGGCAAGTCAAAATTCACCACATGGGCAACATGAGGAATATCCAACCCTCGAGCTGCCACATCTGTTGCTACCAGTATGGGTGTTACTCCTGTCCTGAAAGATCTGAGTGCATGCTCCCGCTCCTGCAAGTCAGATGCAAAGCTTTCAAACCCATGCAGACTCTCAGCCAAGATATCTATGAGATTGCAGAGGCAATTCCATGGCAACAGTTTCAAGGTATCTGTTCTGTCAGTTACAACAAACCAAAACTAATGTGAAAAGAATTAGTGCTGTTGTAAACTTAGTAGTGTCACTCACAAGGTGTCAGACCATCACTTTAATCTGAATCTCAAACAACTTTCCACACTGCAATGAGACAGTGTAGATTGACAAAGTGAGGTACCCTACTGAAGAAGGCTAAGACAATTTGCACTGAGCATATTCTTTCCATGACAAGGGCAGGATTTTGCTACATTTTCAAATATCACTAGAACAGCTTTGCAAGCACAGACTCTTTACAGAAAACTCAGACCCATATTACAAAGTAGGACAAAAATACTATTCTCTTCTCCAAGTTGCATCATACACAAACCGAAAAATATAGTCAAGTTATTTCAACACATATAGACTGCAAGAGGATGCAAAGAGCGTTGAGATGAGAACTGTACCGATTGTGATCGGTCACCATGAATGGTGGTGGCTGGAAAACCCATCCGGCATAACCAATCCTCCAAAGCATCAGCTCCTTTTTTGGTTTCCACAAATACAAGCGTCAAGGAATGCTGGGAATCACCAGAGACAATGGAACTGGATGAGCACCTTCAAAAGGCCTTTGCTCAAGGGGCAATGCAAATACACTTCTATGAGATTGCAGAAACATCTCCACAACAACACTTTGAAGGTAATGCAACAAACATATAATAGTGAGATATGCCAGCCTTTACCTGCATACACCACACACAAATAAAGTTATATGATGGAATCAGAGTACCTGGCCAGGTGGAGCAGTAGCTGATTGAGCATGGATTAGGTCCATAAGCAGGCTCCGCTTGTCAGCATCTTGCACATACTCAACGCGCTGCACTATAAGTTCAGTGCTAGATCCCACTCTCCCAACTGCAAGAAAAATGTAGTTTGAAAGAAAGTCTGATGCCAATCTCTGCAATCATGGCCAAGGGTTCACATCAGGGAGGAATTATGCCATCCAACAAGTACTTTAAACCTACACCAGCTTCTCTTCCAATCCTGGGGAAGATAAGTTACTCCTCCTGTTATGTAATAGTGCATATGAAGAAAGATGCTACCAATGGTCACAACGACTGTAAGACTTCAGGCACAAACCTTGACCTGTTGAAGAGAGCAGGTGAGAGTGTACGAAAAACCCTAATACCAAAATATCCTCATTGTTCAGTAAACCCACACTGCACTTGACTTGCCAAAGGAGAAGAGTATTTGGGAAAAGCTACCTGAATTTCCCTTGGAAAAGTTGCACTAAAAAGCATGGTCTGACGCACACCAGCAGGTGGCATATCTGTTTGTTCAACAATTTTGCGAATTTGAGGTTCAAACCCCATGTCCAACATACGGTCTGCCTCATCCAAGGCCAAATAGCGGACCATTGACAATGAGACTCTGGCTCTTTCCAACAAATCACTTAATCGTCCAGGAGTTGCAACCAAGATATCTACACCTCTTTCCATGTCTCGTAGCTGTAAACATACACCAATCATCACTCATTTTCCCATATCATAAAGTGCAAAAGACATAAGCTCGGTATTTTTTCAGTTTCAGACATTAAAAAGCAATAAACATGATACAAAAAGTGGATAGGACGAAACCTGCTGATGAACAGGAGCACCTCCATATGCAACTACAACCCTGATGCCTGTCTGATAGGCAAATTTTTTTGCCTCATCATGTATCTGCAGACAAGCACTTTTCTCTTGTGATTCCACTACAAATTGTGTCAAATTTAACAACCCCAAAAGCTGAGATCACAGAAAATGCCCCAAAGGAGATGGCATATGTGGTGAACTGGAAGCAGTCACAGCCACTGACTAGCATCTCATGGCCTATGGGAGCACTCAAAACTCACAACTACTTATCAATTTGTTCTCACCCAACCTCCATAGATGAAGCAACTGCATGCTCAATCCAAACTACAGAAAAATGATGAGACAATGCAAAAATGCACTTTCTGAACAACTGCACATTTGCAGCTTGGTAATAAAGAGGCCCATATTGCCTAGATCAATGCCTTCATTTTCAAAAAGCCAAGGATCAATAAGTTGTTGGCTTCATGTCATGCTCAAGATTGCCAAAAACCTTAACAGGGTAGTGCACAGGTCACAGAAACAGTCCAAATCCACCTTAACGGCAACAACAACCAAAACAGGAATAATATGTTTCTCTTGCACCAGTCCATAGTTTGACAGATATCTGACCACACCACTTGAAAATGAATCTATCTGTTGGGATCAAGAAAGACATGCTCGGCAGCACCAATTATGAGGTCAAGAGATGAGAACTAATTTAGCAGCAAACCTGACAAGAAAGTTCCCGAGTGGGTGATAGGATTAAAGCCAGTGGAAGAGCTTTCCGACCACCTCGAGGACGACCAGGTGGTGTGTTCCTCATGATCCCTGCAATGATGGGAAAACAGAAAGCAGCTGTTTTGCCTGACCCAGTTTGTGCACAAGCCATCAAATCCCTTCCAGCCAGAGAGATTGGGATGGCATGCTTCTGCACAGGAGTGGGTTTCACATACTTGCATCTCCGAATGTTCTCATTTAATGCATGTCCCAAATCTATCTCTGCAAATGTGTTCACTGACTGGGGCACATTTTCTCCACTGGTCTCAACTGGAATATCCTCATAAGCATCAAAATTGATGCCAGTATTCTCCTGATCAAAGATAGCAACCTCTACTGTCACCTCCTCATTGGCAAATGGATTCACCTCTCGATCTCTTCCTCCACCCCAACCACCACCCCTACCAGTCCCACCTCGGCCCCACGATCTTCCACCACCATTTCCCCAGCTAGCACCAGGCCCTGCTATCACTGTTGGTGCCCAACCACTCCCATTACTTGTCTGCCGATCATCACCCCATGCTGCTGGTGCTGCTCCAGCAGCCTGAGGAGCTGCCCAAGCACCTCCTTGTCTTGAGCCCAGAGGTCCATTGGCACCCAAAACTCCAGGCCCACCTCCAGAGTTTGGCAGTACACCTCCCAACACTACATCGGCAACAGGAATTGCAGGTGCTGCATCGTGTGTCCGATTCCTTAGGTGAGGGGGAACGTATGATGATGTCCTGGCTGGACGGTCTGCTGTCACTGTTGCTGCTGTCGTTGGACCTCCTCCCTGCTTCTCTGCCACCATCTTAGGTGGCGACTCTGCCCATGCTAATGGCATATCTCTTGTATCTCTCCCTCGTTTGTTTTTTTTTTGTATCTCTCTCTTTGTCTCTGTGTGTATCTCTGCTCCTGGATTTTGTTCTCCACTGTTGATGTACTGAACAAACCAACCAACCCTTGCCTTAGTAAGGTAAGAAACAACCCTTCACTTGGTTTGCTGGATCGTGCACCCTGACCACTAGAAAACAAAGACAGAGGGTCTACATCCATATCCCTCCACAATTGAACCCCGAAAACCCTAACCAACTGCTGCAATTTCTGTCTACACATCACTCTGACCTCTAAAATCAGGAGCCACCCAGTGTCTTCCATCCACTGGAAGGAAACCTCAGTTCTACTTCTTCAACTCTTTTGCAGTCAAGCAAGGTTCAACATACCTTCTTGCGAAGTTCAAGCTCCGCTGAAGACGTTCGAATAAAAGCAGCCCAGTGTTCCAAAAGCCCTCTTCACTCCTAAAAATCTCTTCCTCTTTTTCTGTCACAGAAAGAAAAAAAATGCCAAAACCCGCATCAAAACTACCATCAAGACTGCGAGTTACCCGTCATAAACCGAACATAAGCTCATCAAATGGTCAGCACGAGAAACAAAGCTCAAAAAGAGACAAAAGGACCCCACGCTCGCTCGGTTACCACACCGTCCCCCCCCTCAAAGAAGACATGGGAAACCGAAGACGACGACAACGGCGCCGTCTCTCTTCCTCCTCTTCAAACTCATCCATCTGTCTAACCTTCCCCGCTTTCTTAGAGGGAAAAAAGAAACGGCGATGACAAAAAACCACT
>Ga0209208_10009363_pt1 | contig 12887 bp, 8 predicted proteins | sample S1TSphfallax_3_FD_187694 | JGI IMG/M metagenome (GOLD analysis project Ga0209208, IMG submission 187694) | Host-associated microbial communities from peat moss isolated from Minnesota, USA - S1T2_Fd - Sphagnum fallax MG (SPAdes) (version 2) | ecosystem: Host-associated > Plants > Peat moss >...
TTATTTGACCAAAGAGACATGTTCTCTTAAATGAACAACAAATAACAACTTCTGATTTTTTACCATGTGCAACTATTGTAAATTCCAAAGTAATGGATATTGTCACATGGCATGTGAAGGATAATGACTTAGATAAAAAAATTATGTAGCTACAAACATGTGTTTTGGACCTATGGCTATAGAAGAAGGATATGAAGTTGGAGAGGGGATAGTTTGGGATGGTTTGTATCTAGGGGTTTGAAATGCTTGGAAAAACAAATGAATATCAAAAAATCACAACAATTCTAGTCGCAATTATGGTTATCTAATTGGATTTGTAGTTACCTTATGATGACTTTCGGGATCAACTTATGATTGCTGAGAATATTCTAGGGTTCAATAGTTCACAATTTAATGATTGGCAAGTGATGAACTAAAAAGGTGTCATGTCTTTCAAAACTTTGCAACATGTTCTCCAATGGATATCACAATTAAGTTCACAACCCTATTGGTGCCATTCATGCCAAAATGAGGTAGAATTTATCTTTTGAAACTACATTAAGCACTCTAATGCCAATTTTTATTTCATTCTTGTTGATGCAACAATTTCAATTGTCACATCACATGTTTTTCAAAACATTGAAGCACCACTCTTGCAACATTTTTATTCTTCTACATAGTTAAAGTTACAACAACTATTGGAGTTCATGCACAAGGTTGTGCAAGTATGACATGTAAATGGTTATCTCCCCCCTTTTGTTGTTGCCCTATTTTCGTAATCCTTGTGTTAGAAACTTGAATGTATACATAGGAGGACATATAATTTCTCCACAATTTCTGTCAATATGCAAGACCCCCTAAATTTTTCCCTCTCAAGAGTATATTCCAATGACATTGATTTTTCATTGGAAACTAGTTTAGGTAGGACATATATAGGTGCATAATGTTTAATCCTATCATATTAAAATCCATTTTTTCTCATTTTTGCACATTCCAACACGAAATGTGTCATTCTAACACATTTTAAGTTGAAATCTATAAAAACAATATGTAGGAGAGGTGAATCGTTGCATTAATGTTGTTGGATAGGGTAGAAGACACCAAAGCAATGATGAGTATGAAGGTTATGGAGGCAGAAAACCTCAGGAAAAGTTTTATGCAAATCGTATAAGCTATGGCGAGAAAGCGTATGGAGCAAGATGACAACATGAATAGGAGGGCAGCTACATGCCAAATGAAGGATATGAGGAGATCAAGGTCTAGGAATATATGCAGGTTAAAGATGTGCCCAAAATCAAACTTGGGATTTTTGTTTCCTTTTTTCTAAGGGAAGGATACAAAAGGAGGAGCATGCATCATACATGGAGGACCAAGGTTACAAATAACCACAAAAGGTTGTACCAACAACAAGAGGGCTATGGAGAGGATGGGTAGGAAGGAAAAGGCAAAAGATAGTTATTATGCCATCATTGTTGATGCAAACTTTTGTTGCCATTCACAATGTGTTATGTCCATTAATTGGTAGGCATTAGTATTATTTTTTTCAACCCATACTTGAAATAAATCTAATTATCACACTTTTGATTTCATCCAGGCCTTGTTTAAGCTTGTGGCAATATGTGAGCCTTACCATCGACAACAAGTGCTTACAATCTACTAGTAGTGGAATTGTACCACACTAATGATTTCAATTAGGTAATTATTGTATATGTTTCGTGTTCACAATATTATGTGATAAGCTTTCTTTTTGTTCAGGTTATCACTAATGTTTGATAATCAAATCTCAGTCAAACAAATGGAAACAATCAAGTCTATGAAATTAAGCATGTTTCATGGTTAGGGTGGATGTAGGCTATCATTTATCAACAAAAGGCATTGGATATCAATGAACGGGAACTTGGACTTGACCATCTAGATACTATGAAAAGTTATGGTGATTTAAGAATGTTTTACTACCAACTGCAATATATTGAATTAACATTCAAATAAATGCCCATAATCATTTTATCTTAATGCAAACTTAGACTTTCTATGATTTTTTCCTCTGTAAACACCTAAATAGCAATTTGAGGAAAAACTAATTTGTTCATGTCTTTATTTGTAATCCCAAGATGGTAAATTCTAATTTGCAACAAAACTCATAATGGTTGGAAGAAAGATACATAAAGTTTGATTGCAAATTTCGAGCTTTGCAATGAAATTTAGAAACCCCTCTTGTATGTTGCAAGAGAAAATTTTGTTGCAAGAAAAGACTCCAATCTATACAAAAGATAACTTTATTGCAATAAAATATTATGGTCTCTCTAATCTCTACAAGAGAGATGGTGAAAATTTTCATAGAAGCATCTAATGTCTTGATAGCTTAAAAAAAATACATACAAAAAGATTAAAACTCTAAGCATATTGTTTAATTTTTAAAATAAAAGGTGAATGTAGAAAAAAATTAAAAAGTCTACAAGAAATAAATGTTTGTGTGCATGTTGAACTAATTCAATAAATGGTTTGAGGGATTTAGGGTTTAACATCAAGTACTATACTCCATAAATTGTAAAATATTTCTTGAAGCCTCAAGAGAAACCCTATAAAATATCAAGAATCCTTGATATAAGTAAGAAGACTCTAACCCATGTTTCTTTGAGATGACACATAATTACTAAAATGATAAAGTATTATTGCAACTTATTTTTCGAATCATCAACAATTCAATTTCCAATGAGTCACATTTTATGTATTTTAGTTTCTTAATCAAATTAATACTATTTTTAAAGCTTTGTTCAAATAAGATTCATAACACACATATTTGTTGTTATGATGTATTATGTTATTTTTGGGTACTAACTGCATTTTGTTTATGACCAACCTTTCATACCTTCTACCACTAAAATTTTTTTGGCACTAAAACGTCACTAAGTACACTAAGTGGTGACTAGTGGTGCGCCATATTGATCCTCTGCTGAAGCTAGTTAACTATAGTGATGCATGATCACTGAGCTCACAATAGTTAGTTAACTATAGTGGTGCATATATGCGCCAACACATTATAGGTAGTTAACTACAGGCAGGACTGGGACTTTACATACCTAATACACATATATCAATTCATCCATGTCCCTCACAGTACCACACTCACAAACGCATCATGAATCCTCCTTGGTCCTTGGGATTCCTGTGAGAAACACCGTTTTTTACTGCACTTACATTCTTTAAGTATGAAGAATGTGCATGACGGAGTCCGTCACGCACTCCGTCACGGTGTTGTCAGTTTAAAAAGCTCGTTTTTTGTTGGGTTGATTATTATTGGTAGATTGAACAATACAATAATATTATTGATTTATTTGACTATTAAAATATCGAAGATATTCATATCAATCGGTATTTCTCTTCATATTTGATCTAATATGAGCAGGCAATCAATTATTGATTAATTTATATATATTAGTGAATCAATAGGATATTCATCCAACTCCTGTTATGATTGTCGAAGATATTGATCAAATGGTATTGCTCTTCATATCTGATCTAATATTATGAGCAAACAATCAATTATTGATTATTTTATTTTTATTGAATCAATAGGATATTCATCCAACTCTTGATTGTCGTAGATATTGATCGTCCCTTACTAGACCACCATCACCCACTGAGATCCACGTCCCTTGCGAAACCATCATCACCCGCTAAGCCCGCCCTTGCTCATTTTGCAAAGTTGGTGCTGGACTGCACATCATAGCTTGGTCTGAAGATGATGTCATCGAATCCGGAAGCATCACTGTTGTTGATATCACTGCTGAAGGTGAAGTGGCACCACCCGTACATGTCGAGATCGATGACGAAGAGGCGCAACTTGAGGTTGACGATGCTGAACGTGGAGACATCGTGGCGGTTCGGATCAAAAACTTCATCAACGCTGGCATTTTCCCAGCTATCATCAAGGGCGCTGCGTTTAAGGATCTAAAAAAGACGACGTCTTTCCTTAATTAATGCGACGTGCGCCTGATTGACAAGGATAAGGTCGAGTGGTTCATCTGCTTGCTGGACCCATGTTTCAATGTCAACAAGGCAATTGTCATTAAGTGCACAAAGACGGGAGCGTCGAACGCTTGCACCCACCTCGACAAGAAACACTGCATAACCTCATCCAAGACAATGGCAATTAACAAAAAGCTAGTAGATATCAAGAAGCAGCTCGATCTATTCGACCCGGCTTTCAAAAAAGACCCAAAGCGCTGGTTTGAAGTGCAGTTGGGAACCTGGTCCGCCGAGCAGTCGATCTCGTACAACACGTTCACGACCCATAGATGGCAACTGATCAATCATTAGCTACCTGTCGGGGAAGGTGGAATGAAGTCAATCAACATTCGTAAGCTTCACATCGAGCTGTACACCACGTGTAAGAAGATCATCATTATGTCACTCGCTGAGGCGCGCTCATTCTTTATGATCAAGTACCTGTCGTTGTACCTGGACCTGATAAATAACAAGATGAACAACCATAAGTACTTGGCATTATGAGTGTGCTTCAATACGTCGACCAGGTTCAATATTGGCTACAATCTCGCCGTCCACCGATTTGCACCGACTACCGATGAGCGTCAAGCGGAACATTTGTCTACAATCTTGCACGAATGGTCTTCAGGCGTCCTCGAGGAGTTCAGCATTAAAGTGATGCTCGATGTGTTGACAAGCACTTCAAATTCGGGATCCGATGTAAAACATACCTTAGACATTCTGGTTGATGTTTGGTGGGAATGGTGTATATCACATCTAATCCACTTGGCACTCACGGAAGCGTTTGGCACCTCGATCGACCCTAACAATAGTAAGAATGTGGACGCGTGTTGCTTCTTCCAGAGGATCAAGAAGGTCATTGAAGCTGTGAACAAGTCTGAGTACCTGTAGGGAGCCTTCAAGGAAGCCATGCTTGAACTCTTGGAGACGTACCTTAAACTACTTAACTCGTCACAGCACCGATGGTCATCCACAGCGCTTGTACTGGAGTGAATTCTAATAACATGGGAACCTCTCTTGTAGGCGTATCGCAAACTCAATCGACCAGTTCCATTGACCGACATGGACCACACACTGTGCATCAAGTGTTATTCAATGATTGAGCCGGTTCGGGTCGTTCAGATCAAGGCACAAGCTATGCAAACATTTGTCATTGTCGATGTGTACGTCATGTTATACTCGTTGTACACAATTGTCCTCGATGTAAGCAAGCCGCTCGAGTTGATAATACCGGTACGTCATCAACTCGGTTCTGAAGACCCCGATCCAGTGTCGCGATCACATGACATATTACAATCGGCCACCCGTGAAGCACGGAAGCTTCTTGGCAACGCAATGTCTGAACGCTACTTCAAACGATACCATTCGATATTGGCACTTCGTCAGCCCAAGAAGATCTACGGCAACAACCTTGGGCGGCCCATGCTACTGAAGAATATCTTGGAAGAAATTGATTTCAAGTTCTCGTACTTAATCAACGCATAGAGTATGTTGTACTCGCCAATGACGTCTGGAAAGATCCTAGCGAAGTTGATCAATGCAACTAACATTGATAGGCTTAATATTCCTGTTGGCTGGACACAAGAGAGCCTACATAAACAGAATTTTGTGTTCGTGAACCAGTTCATATGGAACAAAATCAAATGTTTAGCGGAGACCGTTGCAGCGCTGATTGTGCTCAAGAAGCAACAAATGGCAAGGAGTACCCCAACTCGGTGACATGAGAGACCGGCAAAGCGCGTCAAGACATTAGAGTTGCTGTCAGCAGCTTTTGATATTGTGGTTAATGATGACAAGAAGGATGTTAATGGGAGTGGCGAGTGCTTTGAGATGACGGCACAGATGGTGAATGCCGAAGTTCAAATCCTCAAAGGAATTGGCGCTGAAACCAATATCGAGTTGTGGCCGGAATCAACTGAGCTGTGCAAGTGGTGGGCTCGTCAAACAAGCATGCCATGTCTCATGCAGGCTGCTCTAGCGATCCTGGCCAACAAGCCATCCTTGGGTGGACTCGAATGCGACCTAGGCAGCCTGTCAGACGTCCTAGCTCCAAAACGATCATCGCTGCGTGCCGGCTTGGTAGAGATCAATATGTTCCTCAAGATCAACAAGCACCTCATCCCGACAAACCCGGCCGAGGTGGCCCCGCTTGACAAGAAAATGAATTGGGAAAACAACATTCCAAAGCGGCCAGTAATGGCACTATATGATGGAGGCGAAGAAGAAGAGAAGGAAGAAGAAGACACTGACGATGACAATGACAATTCTCCTTTCTGAAAAGATTGTATAAGTTCAATAAAAGGCGTTTGCCGTCCAAGGGTAGTTAACTTTAGTGGTGCATGATCACTGAGCTCACAATAGTTAATTAACTATAGTGGTGGTCAGAGGCTGGACCTTATAGGCATAGTTAACTTAGTGGTTGTCACAACCCGAAGATGAAAAAAATAGTTAAAGTAGTTAACTACCGTAATGGTAGAAGGTCTGCAACCTTTCTTTGAAAGAGAGGTTTTGGGATTCAAAGCCACTAGTGCACTATCAACCTTATTGCATTTGAACTTGTAAAATTTTCATTTAATTCAAATTTTGATTAAAGTTTTCAAAAAAATTATTGATTTTTTTTTATCAATATTAAATATAGTGAAATCAACACATCTTTTCACCAATCCATTATCACTGGTAGTGCAAATCAATGCGAAGCCCAAGTTTATTTTTAAGGTGGGGTTTTTGAGGTACTCATCTACACACATATTCGGTAGGGTAGGTAGTAGGGTTAGTTGTAAGGTGTAGGGATTTTAAAGGTTTAAAAGTGTCTTATTTTATTTTATTTTTAAAAATTGAATTAATTTATGGAGGAATAAATTTGGGAATAAAGTGTGGTAATTTGAATGTGAAATATATAGGTTTGTGGTTTCTCTAATATGTTTGTGTTGTGCCAAAATGTGATTGTTGTTTGCGTGCATTAATCCAAATATGGTCTATATGTGTTTGATATAATGTAATAGGTTCTAAAAAACTAGTTTAAAATTGTATTGACTCATTAAATTTTGTAATGCTAACAATTCAATCGTTCTCATTAACATGTTAATATTAAAATCTCCAATTATTATTGTTGGATAATTTTTTGGAATTTGTTGCAAGTTGGTCTGTAAAAATTAATAAAATGATGTATTGACAATGTTGGTGGTTTATAAATTATAATTATATGTACTACTTGAAGTGTATTCTCATTAAATGTTGCAAAGATGAGTTTAGCTCCAGAATGCGTCATAGTTGTCAATTTTGACAAAATCATAAAGAATCATAGTGTTGATCATAACAAGAAATAATATGAAATTTTCTAATATTATAGTATAAATGTTTGGATCAATATGTATATTTTAAATTTTTGTTTCATTTAAACAAAATATATGAAATGCAAGTATGTTTTAATCTATTAAAAGGTCCAAAAAATGTAATTTTAATGAATGAATGTTTTAAAGATTGTATAATTATAGTTTCTTTTCAAAACTTTTGAAGTGAAATGAACAATAATTCATACTTTGCATCTATCCTAAGACAAGTAATTTCTTTTTGCACAATTGGATTTACATGGAAATTGTTTATAAATAACAAGGATAATAAATATAAATTGTTCTTACATTTTGTCTTGGATAAAGCTGTGTTTTTTAAGCCATGTTTTGTGACATCTAACGGGTCAAATGCTAGATGATCACAAGTTAAACCCTATGTGATTGAATTGGGAACTGTATTCTTGTGATTATTTATGAAGGATTACCAACTATTTATATTTTTGTTATTTTCATTCTATCGGTGCCCAACTTTTTTGAAGATTTTGAATATCATCATACATAGGTGTATATTGAAGCCTTTTGTTTAAACTAATACAAGGATTTTCAAAATCAATCCATATTGTTTGTTGAAAACTTATGTATAATCTTAAAACATTCCATTTACACCATTGACAAGCCCATCCAATGTTGAGTAATTACCTACACATAATTTGACTAATATGTTTTTCTTCAATAATAGTTCAATATGTAATACGCCTATTTCATTTGGTAGTTGAAATAACTTGAAATGGGTTAGACATGTATCAAATAAGATGTTTTGTGCAAAGAATTAAATGTTTGACTAAGTGTTCTATCAATAAATTATTATTATGTGCATTCGGTTTTACGTTTATATAAAATAAATACAATAAAACATTGTCTAATGGTGTTGGTTTTAGACAAATATTGTTTATATATGATATGTCTTCAATAGTTTGTGTTATAGTTTGAAATTTATTGAAAACATGAATGAAATCAATATCGTTTTGTCACATAACTTGATGTAATTCATAACATTTTACATGTTGATGCCAACAATTTGTGCCAAGAATATTAAACCCATCTAATTTTTTGTGGACATCTTTTCAAAATGTACAAGAAAGACAAAGAGTGAATGCCTTCATTTGACAAACTAAATAATTGTTTCTCTATGCCTAGTAAGTTTCACACACCCTTCAATGGTAGGTTTTTGTGCACTAGAAGGAATACTTGGGAAAAAAACATTCCTCCTTTCAATTCAATTTTGCATTTGATGTTCTATATATATGCCATCCTCAACAAGGAAATGTTTCTTAATTATGAATATGTAATTGATAATAATTACCCAAGAGTTAAACAAACTATAAAAAACATGAGACTTCTATGACCAATTATATGAAAATGTAATTGTGCATATGGTATTTATCCTCACAACCCATCCAAGGTTGAAGCTTCGACAAGTACATAGATAGGACTAGATCTAGTTTAATCTTCACCCTTGTTGATTTGTTCCATGTGTGCATACGAAAAATGAAAGATGCATGATGTGTTTTACAAAGTACCACTTGGGAAAAATATAAATATATTTTAATTTGTGTTGAAGACAACTAGTTTTACCATAAAGAAAATTGTACTTAAGTCGTTAACAACTCATATGTTTCTTGGCTTGGAACACACACCTCCCCCATGTCAATATTAACCACATAGATGTGTGTTGTAATTATAATGTGACAATAGCCATTGAGATAATAGTGTAGAAAAATAAATCTATTCCATCATGTTGTAGGCCCTATCCTTCACCAAAACCATGTCTATTAGTATTTTGGGAAGTTAGTTCTGACCTTGTGATTCATTTATGTTTGTACAAGGTTGCCTTTCTCGATTCCCTAAAGGATCCCCATCTTGTGTACCAATATTGAAAGAGATTTCATTATCATGTTGGTCTTCAAGATGACTTTGCCACATGTAGACCATGACATTAGATAATAGAAAAATACAATGAAGTAAACCATACAACATGAATACACATCAAATTGATTGCATGAAAATTTGGGAAAGAAAAAAGGAAATTATTATTATCTAAAACCTAATTTATATATGAGATTTACACGCGCATTTGTTCATATTCTCTAAAATACCTAAAATGAACATGACCTTCCCTAAAATGACCAATTTCATTTATTCATCGAACTTGATGTATATTCCAAGCTCCAACATACTCATATACAACATGTTGTAAAATAGGTAAAAATATAATCATAAATGATTCACACTAAAGTCATCAATGTCTAAAATTCTTACATCCTCCTTTGCTTTAAAAAACAATTTTGAATAAGAACATCATTCACTCCCATGAATGTTGCCACCAATGTTCTATGTGCTTGTGACATAATTGAATAATGGTTTATATCAAAATGACTGGGTGTTCAAAAGTTCATCAACATGTTAACCATGATGCCAAATTTGTTAATCATATTCATCAAAGTTATTCACATCATGAACATAACAAGGTCAAGTAAACAAGTGGATAATAACACTCCATAAAGAAACAAGGTTATACATGTTAACAATATTATCCATCCATTCACTCATTTGATTTTTGGTTGAAGACTTAGTCACATATGAATTTATGGTTCCTATTCGCATAATTTTTGAATGTGGTGCTTGAAGAATACATTTTATCCAACAAAATCAAAACCAATCCTAAGCGGATGCCCAAATGTGTCCATAACAATTTTGTGACAAGAAAATATCCCCACCCTTTTTTTTGGTAAGAACAACTTTTGCCTATAGTAAATAATGGGATTCACCATCAATTCCAACATGGACTCAAAACCCATACATCACCAACTTGTTGTAGGTTACACCTTAAACGACATTAAAGTATTGTGACTTTGCTTGTAAAGCTTAGGATCGCAAAAAAAACTCCTCTTGCAAGTTTTCTTAATCACTTGCTAAAAAACACTTGAGTTAAATTTGCATTTCCTTGTGCCTTGTCACCTCGCCACAAAGGGGCAAAATGAAACACCGTTGGGGTAGTAAGAGGAGCAAATGCCAAATACCACATTGTATAGGTCCTATGTTAACTTATCTAATGGAAAACAAAATGCCATTTGTACATCATGTCATAGAACAATGGGGATGTGGTTGTATAATCAAGGATGACAAAGGCCTAAATGAAAGGACCCAAAGACATCCAATGATGAAACCCATGTCCAAGTTAATGTGTGTGGGGTGGGAACAAGGGAGGGTATTGAATTGTGATGATCACAAAGGGTTTGGATTAAATGAATTAGATGTTTGACAAGAACATTAATGACGAGTTAACCTTCAACTTGTAAATTAGCATCCACATGTGGGGTAAAAAACTTTAGGTGAAAGTTGAAAACCTGTTGAAAAGATGGGAGTAGGTTTAGGGGTCTAATCATGGCCAATTGTAGGGACCAATAGAGTGGGAGGGGGAAAATGTCCTACCTATGCATGATCAAAGGGGTTTGGGAAAGTGCAATGTTGGGCCCCACATTTACACAAGGGTTGGAGGCTAGTAAGGGGAACTAATAAGTGGTGTGTGATTGTTAAAATGGGAGGGGTAATTAATGGGTGGTTTGTGATTTGCATGGGGGATGAGGTGAAAGATAGGTCTGTAGTGGTGCATGATAAAACAAATGGGCGATGGGAATTATAAGGTTCGATGAGATGTAATGAGTTGGAGAGCATGGGACATTTGGTGCCCATGAGATAGGAGGTTTACTATGAACATAGGCCCCATTTAAAAAAAATGCCTATCATTACAAGGCAAACCTAAATCTACAAAGTCAATCACACAATATTAAATGAAATGAAAAGAAAAAGATAGGAAACTTTCCAAGGAGTCCTTTGTTAGGGCATTATGCCAAGGCTAAACCCTAACTTCGTTATAGGCATGGGTGTCATGATCACTATTTTACTAGATTCAATAGGACCTAAACACTTTAATACCAAAATATTACAAGTTTCACTCCTTGTTCTTTGTTTTACAAGATCCAAAACAAGGAACACCACACAAAAGTTTCCTAATTTTGTGGTGGAAAGCTAGTTATGTTTTCATTCACTTGGAGGAGGCATTATAACACTCGTGGATGATTGGTTGGTTGGGTGCCTTACTGAGGTTTGTAATTTATCTTACATTAACATGTACTTGTTTTAGAAGGACCCTCTAATACCAAATGTTACTACTTTCAATTGCTTTTCTTTGTTTCTTGGGTCCCACAACCTACCAATGTTGAAGACTAGATAGAAAAGGGGAGAAAAAATGTTATAATAAAAAGGTCTTCTAAATATGTTCATGAGTGAATTGGTTACCTGAATAGAATGGCTTTGTAAGCAAGACAATCCACTTTTGTGGCTTTGTCCTCTTTTATTATTATTATTATTAAAAAATAAAAATAGATGCTTATCCCAAAACCCAAAATCTTGTTTTTTTCTTCTTGTAAACATGAGTAAAGTTACACCTCTTCTTCAAACTAAGATGAGGTTAATGATGGGGTAAATCAATCTATTTAGATTAACCAAGCAATGAAAGAAAATTCTTGCAAAAAGGTTTTGTTGGTGTTTCGAAACTTGTGGAGGTTGTGGAAAAACGAAAGCCTATAGGGTAACACATAGCCTAAGCACCAAAAATTTAGAGTCTTTCTTTCTTTTGCTCTTCTTTTCTTCTTGTCCATTTGCAATAGGTTTCCAAAGAGTTTGGCTTCACTCACTCTCTTTCTCTCATCCACTCTGGTCTATCTACTACTTAAAGTTCGCTCAAGACAAACAAAAACCTAACAAACCAAAATAAACCAAAAAAATAGTATTGCGATGTTGCTATATTTCCTTTTTCTTGAGCTCCTCCATGGCTGCTTACATATATTTTCACTACTCTTCAGTATGTGTTTTGTTTTTGGCATCATGTTTACCATAGAGTGTGTGAGCAATCACAATGGTGGGATAAACATATAACATGCTTGATGCATTTTTGGGTTGAATCAAAGTTTATCTAATTTTTAATGCAAGAGTGTTTGTTAAGTGATGGCAAATTGTCATCACTTAACAAACAATAACTTGTATTGTTAAAATGGAATAAGAAAAGTTAAAATGGTATTGGGTGGGCTATTCTTATCACACCAATACACGCAATTACCCAACAATTGATGACACAAAACAGTCATCCATGAGATTGCGGACTTTATCCATAAGGTGGGATGAAAGGACCGCTCTCAAGACGTAATAAGTTTTGTCAGTAAATGATTTTTAGTCGATGAGAAGAAAAGTTGCAATGAATTTTGGGTTACGGAACAGAAATCATCCATAAGAACCGGTTTTTCATCCACAATGTGGGTCGTGAGGGTGGGCAGAGAGAAGAAGGGAGAGAGAGAAGGGAGGTGTGTGGCGATGGCGGAGGACGGATCCGACGCATTATTGCGAGGATGGTCGGCGCGAGTGGAGGAGCTTGTCGATCAGCAAGATCATGATGGCGCTGTGAATCTACTAGAGGAAGTGATTGCCAAGCTGAGTCTCGGGGAAAATGCGGCTTCAAATTTGGGCCTGGCGGCAGCGCTGCAGGACCTGGGA
>Ga0209208_10009364_pt1 | contig 12886 bp, 8 predicted proteins | sample S1TSphfallax_3_FD_187694 | JGI IMG/M metagenome (GOLD analysis project Ga0209208, IMG submission 187694) | Host-associated microbial communities from peat moss isolated from Minnesota, USA - S1T2_Fd - Sphagnum fallax MG (SPAdes) (version 2) | ecosystem: Host-associated > Plants > Peat moss >...
CTTCTCAAAATGCACTGTCCATGTTGTAATCCTCTTGGGGAAGTGTTTATGCAATTCTTGAACTAAATTTCAGAACTTTCTTCCTCAAAATGTGCCAATTTTTTTGGAAATTCTTAAAAATGTTCCCTTGGCCATGTTGCTTGGGACTTTTGGGGGGGGCGGGGGTGATGATTTAGCTTTCTTCTTTTGAAATTGCCATAATTAGCTAATAGGTTTTAGTGGTTTGCCAACATGCAATAGGATTCCTAGAATTGCTACATCTCTATTTGTCTCATAGCCAGATTTGGCTAAATCCTCTTATCGCTGATCGACATTTTTGGAGCAACATGAGAAAATTGATAAAAAAAATTTTAAAATAAAAAAATAAAAAATGGTACTGAGTGTGTACTCACAAAAAAAAATTTAAAGAAAAAAAGAATACTTCTTCCTCCTTTTACTAAAGCTCTTTTAGCCACATTTTAAGCATGTTTTGAAGCACCATGCTTCCTCTTGGCTCTTGCCCTCCTCCCCTGTTCCCTAGCTTGGAGACAATGGGGATCACATTCTTTTTCCTGGATGCTACCTCCAGGAATATGCAAAGAATCATACCCGGAATCCCAAAAGCAAACACACACACACACACAAAAAAATAATTCCGCCTATGTTATATTATTGAAGCCAGCCTTTTTTTACTGGCGAAATTTCGCCAAAAAGCGAAATTAAATATAAAAAATGCGAAAAAAAAAGTCATTATTGAGGTTTTGAGTTGCCAAAAGTGAAACCAATAAAAAGTTTAAATTTTTCTCAGATTCCTACATTTGGTTTCATTGTGTAGCCAAAAATATAGAACGATGATTAAATACTTATACTTCATATCTGGTTTATAGCCATATTTGGGTTTATAGCCATGGTTGGGTGATCCCTGCCCGGGATAAAAAAACTTTCATACAAATGTTTTTTAGTAAATTAGTTTTTGAATTGTTTCACTCATTTTAGTGTCAATGTTTTTTGGTTGTTGTTGATTTATAAAAATGCAGGTATGCATGGTATTATCTTTCTTTCCATGGTGGGTACTGCCTTTGGTCTTGTAAAAAAAAAACATTTAATCAATTTTTTATCCTTTTTTGTTTAAGTATCAGTCTTTTGGTTGTTGATCTGGACATTTTTTTAAAATTAGGAGCATGTATGTAATGGTATGATTATCTTACATGTTGGTGCTACCTGCCCGAGGTTTAAAACTTTCATACAATATTTTAGTGTCATCTTTTGTTGTTGTTGTTGTTGTTGTTGTTGATTTTTGAAAAAAACAATTACATGTATGTATTAAAAACACTGTTTTTTTTTCCCCAGGATTTTGGAGAATTTTTCAATTTCAAATTTTTCTGATTTTATTTTTCTCAAGAAAAGGAATTTGCAACAGAAATAATATTTCTTCCACATTTTGTGCAAATTTTAGCACCAAAAAAATGAATGGCATGTATGGTATGATATTCCTTCCATGTTAGGTGGTACCTACCTGCCCAAGATTTTTTTTTCCTTTAAAAAAAAAAATCACAAAAAAAGCAGACAGAACAGAGAAGGGCATGATGATGAGTGTGGGAAAAGAGTTGGTGTAATTAATAAAGAAAACCAGGAAACCCACCCGCCAAAAGAAAAAGGGGAAAAAAGTAGCCAATTTTTGTCAGGGTATATCTTACAAGCACCCTGGAATCTTGGGCCAATTTCCATATCCTTCATGTACAACCTTTCTCTCTTTGGAAACTCACTCACTCACTCACTGCCCAATTCCTCCTCCTCCTCCTCCTCTTCCTCACTTTCTCACCCATCTCCAGCTACAACAACAACAATACTAGAATCCATGGAGACACCATCACAGCCATGGCAATCACACCGACACCAACAACAACAACAACAACATTGACTCATTCATATAAAAAGGTTTGTAAAAAACTCTCTCTCTCTGTCTGTCTCTCTGTGTAGTTCTCTCTTGACCCCAATTGTTTTTGTTTTTCTTTTGGGGTGCGAAGTTGGCTAGCTAGCTCCTCCAGGCACCCAATTTCCCTCTTTTGGGTTTTCCTTTTTTTTTGGGGATTTTTTTCTCTCTCTCTCTCTCTCCTTCCTTTTGGGTTTTTCTTTTCAATTTTGCTGCTGGGGTAGTTTTTTGCACTCTGTTGTATGTCATGTTTATGCCATGAAAGAAAGCCCACTTTTTGGCTTTGCTTTCAATTTTTGCTGTTGTGTAGTTTTGTAGTTTTTCTTTTGCTACTCTGTTTGTCATCTTATGCCATGCCATGAATGAATGAGACACCAAGTTTATTTTTCTTCTTTTTTGGGGGGTTGAGGGTTTGATCTTTTAGATGTTGAGTCCAGATAATGTGTTTCAATCCAGGCAAAGGGTCTTGTTGTTCTTGTCTATGTCACATCAGTGAGGGAATCAGTCAATGTTGTAAAGTCTGAGAACAGCAGCACACACACACACACACACACACAAGTTTGGAATTGGAATTGTTTGATTGGGAAGGCAAGGAAGAAGCGATCAATGAATTTAAGTAAATTGGAAAAAAACAAAAACCCAAACAAAAAGATCCCATGGAAATCTCTCTACAAATTCTGTTGATTTAGCTCTGTCTAATCTGATGAGAGAGTCTTGAATTTCAGTGACCCCAGTACTAGGACTGAATTTTTGACACAACAAAAATCAATAACCAGATGGACAATTGTGCAATTCAGACCCAAATGGAGTTTTTCTGGGATAGTATTCAAGCTAATGAGTGTCCATGTTTTTGTGTGCAAATGGATGTGTGTCTTACTTGTGCAATTTTTCACAAGGGAGGGATTGACAGGAGGAGAGCAAAGTGAGAGAGAGAGAGCCATGTCATACTTTGTTCCACCCTGCAACTATGGCATGGTGGAATATGACCTCAGCCGATCAGGACAATGTCATCAGCTCAACTTTCCTTTCCTGGAGCGCCTTCATCTCAAGACCATCATTTATCTCTCACATGATGAGCCTTCTCAACCTTTGTACACATCTTACCTCTTCCCCCACACCCACTCTGATTTATTTTTCTAATCGCTACTACAAACCCCAAAAAACAAAAAAAAACTTATTATGTTAGGGTAAGATTCTAATGTGTAGTAGTTAAGCACAACCTGCTGGATTTCACTGATGGATCTTTTTGCTACAAGAACATTGAGTTGATGGATCTATTTTATTGTTTGCTAGCTCAACATTGCATTGATGGATCTCATTGTTTGCTAGCTGAACATTGGGTTGATGGATCTATCTCATTGTTTGCAAGCTGAAAGTTGAACTTATAAGATTACTTGGAGCCAAATTGTGGGCTGGGGTGATGATGGGGGGTGATGGGTAGTCTAAGTTTTTTGAATGATCAAGGGATCACTCTACGACGACCATCACGAGCTGATGAGGACACCAACGGAATAACAGATGCCCATCCCATGTCTGAGTCTGAGGTCCTCTCTGCCTTACAGGTGACTCTTCAGACCTTTATGTATTCAAAACTCGTTCCATCTTTTTACTCATGTTAAAAAACTGCATTTGAAAAAATCACAAAAATGTGAGGAATTTGTTGCTGAAAATATTACTCTCAAAATTGTGTGTCTGAAAATTGCAGGTGTAGTAGACAGAGAGAGAGAGAGATATATGTCTATACTGGGCAACTTGCAGTATGATCTTAAATCTTGCTCAACATAAATACAGCAATTGTTTTGTGAATCCCATCACAAAAGCCAAAACTGCATCATCATCTTTCACTCACCCATCTCCACAAAATTGGCACTTCAGTGACGTGCACTAAGCAAATGTCTTAAGCTTTGTGTGTGTGTGTGTGTGTATGGCAGGTGATCTTGTCACCACAATACTATCCTCTACATGTAATGTGCAGTTTTGGACGCCATCGCACTGGTATGTTTACAGAGGAACAACCTTGAAAACCCTGAAAGCCATTTTAAATGATCCCCCCACAAAAAAAGAGTTAAAAAATACTGGCAGTTTCTCAACATTTTCTTGCAGTTTTTGTGGAAGTAAGAGTTAGAGTGAAGCTCAGAAGAATAAATTTAAGGATTTGGGCGGGGCGGGCGGGGCAGGGGAATGCAGAGGGGGCCAGAAACTCAATCTGCTGATGGCAATGCATGGGTGATTTGGAGCAGGCACTGTGATTGCATGTCTGAGGAAGCTGCAGAGGTGGAACTTGACAGCAATAATGGAGGAGTATAGGCGTTACACTGGCAGCAAGGTTCGTCTTCTCAATGAACAGGTACAGATTTTTTTCTGCTGCCTCCAGTATTACTACAGGCTACAGATCACTGGACCTTTGTTTCAGGTTCTTGTCCTACAAGGAATAGAGTAGTTAGTACCCATCAATCAACATTAGAGTTTCCAAGAACCTACCTGGCTCATACTTCCCAAGGACCCACTCCTGCAAGCTTTGCAAGTACACACTTATGCTTTCAAGGACCCGCTTATCATATTGCTTCCAGTTATTGTTATTCTTGTCAAGTATATCTCACTCAACATCTTATTGGTTTTTTGGTGGGTTTCTTTTTTGCACTGCAGTTCATTGAGCTGTTTGATACAGATCTTGTACGAATTCCAATGGACCGACCAGCATGGTTGTGAAGTGAACCCACAGGAGGATATAAAAATCATGCAGATTTCAGGACCCAAATTTTTTTTTTAAAAACGACCCCATGAACTTCTTACTGGACTATTAAGACCACTCAGAAATCTTTGCAATTAATTCTGCCACTAAGCCAAACCCATGATGTGGGTGTCTCTTGTAAGTGCTTCTAGAGAATGTGGTAGGTGTGAAATTAACTGAACATTGCCTACATGTTCTTTGTAAAATAATCAACAGTGAACGATACCAATCTAAACATACAACAATATCATTCTATGTAAAACAAGCAACACTACCAATCCCAACATACAATAATATCACACTAACAAAGATTTACCACCCTCATTGACGAGGTTGAGCATATCTATGAGATTGCAGAGACCACTGCACAATGACACTTTGTAAGAAACCATTGTGAGTGTGGTCACAACACAACCTATGAGTAAGGAACATGTGTTGTCCAACTACCCTCTTAAGTTCTCTCTCTCTCTCTCTCTCTCTCTCAAGTCTACCTTATATTTCCTTTTCAGCACTCTCACCTTCTATCCCATTGATCTTACACTCAATACAATCTCACCATCACTGCACAAGGCTCAAAGCCAGGATAGCTACTTTTGGTATTGGGGGGGCATCCAGGAGGATTTTGGGACAAACCCTTCTCAATCCCCCACTTCTATCATACAAAAGTCAAAATGAAAGAAGTTTTTTGAAATCCCTTCTTTCCCACATTCTCAAAATAGATTCATAACTAGCCAAATCTTAAGGGTCCAGCATCAGACACAAGAGTTACCCTTTTCTTTTTAATGTTTTGACCCAATCAAGCAGAAAGAGAAACCATAATTGTACATGTAAGAAAGCTAACCGCCAATTTCAATGTTTTGACCCAATCAAGCAAAATGAGAAACTGCAATTGTACATGTAAGAAAGCTAACCTCATGAAAGAATCACTTCTAACCCACCAAACAAAACCCACCCTGGAAAACATACCTAATACCTTACTTTTGGCCTGTTACTGGGCATCTCTCTTGAATCCCTACTGTCCATCAGCCATCCCTTCCCACCAGTCATGACCTTGCATCACCATTGGTCATCCTCATCACCTTTTTCATTATCCTCCCTTTTGCCTTCTCTTCCAATTGATCCCAAGCCAACCCTTCTTCATCCTCATCCTTCTGCAAGGTGTGTTCAATAACAAGGCCTGCGGTTAAGCTTACAGTGTAACTGGCAGAAATCTGGCAGTTAGTAGCTATCTAGATCATGTACAAAATCTTATTGTTTCAACCTTCCAGTTTTGGGCTACATCAAGATCATGAGACTTTGACACATCCAGGAACACCTACAGTGATTCATAGAGAAGACATTGTTCATTATAGTTCAATGTAGAACATACCACATAATCATTTCACTATTTGCACACTACTAGATTGAGTGCCATCAGATAAACTGGCTAAAGCAATTCTTTAAAACCCTACACATGATTTCCAGAATGGCAGAAAGTAAATTTGTTTGCTAACCAAATCTTCACCTACAGCCTCACCCTGCCTAGGCTTAAACAGTAGGAGTGACAGAGAAAGAAAGCATTTGTAAATTGCTTGATTCAGAAGATAAATCTTTACCACATCTCCCTCTACAACAGATTCTTCCTTGGAATCATCATCCTCCGATTCAGATACAATTTCAACATCTGATGGTTCAAGCCTTAATCAAACTCTTCAGACTTATCTGATTTGGAATCACTGGCTTCCATATTGAGAAACTCCCAGCCACCATCTTCAATGAATTTTTCCAGGTCCTAGCAGCAAACACATCCAAGTGGAATATCAGACTCAAGAAGAATTCTACTTGAAAAGCAAGTGAAAAGGTATATGACCAAAAGCAAAGAGCAATGATAGGAGGATCAACCTCAAGAATCAATATCATTTGAGCTAATGACAAGAAATGGTGTCTCAATGAGCTCAACTAAACAGTTTGCTGTAGGCACAATAAAAGCAGAAGATTTGTTCGGTACACCATGAAATCCAAGATCTCAAAAAGGAATGTCAAATTCCAAGTCTAGTTCCCACAACAGAGCGTGATCCCAAAGTTCTGCCATCCTCTTTACAAAGACTCTGAATTCCTTGTTGATTTCATTGTGCCTATCTCTCTCTCACTGCTCTTCTTCAATTTCATCTGGGTCTATCATTGACCTCCTATTTCCACCCAGAGATTGGACCACCTCCATCACCTGCTCACACCCAAACATGACATTTGTCACCACAAATTTGCGACATCAGTCAAAGTAACAGGTCAACAACAGTAAGTGACCACCCTGGTAGTATAATGACTTCATGATCTAATGAATTTGAGGCCTTGTAACAGAAACAAGATTCTAGAGGTGAGCCTAATTGCTGCAGAAATATTTTGCAATGTTCTTTTATCAGTGATCAAGCATTTGTATTGCGACTGAGAATTGTGCTATACTCATTGAGAGAAGAAGCAACTAGCTAGTCAAGGAGTAAATTGCAGCTACCCAGTTGAGAAACAAAGATCATGCTCCCCAAGGAAGGTCACCCCCCTCAACATAAAATTGAGCATTATGCATCTTCTTTGTGCCAATCATGAAGGCGGAAGTGGATGAGCATAATCATCTCCTTCTCTGCTGGTTGGAAAAGGGCATGCTTTATGTTCCAGTAGATCATATCTGGCATTTCTTCTTGCCTCATGGTGGTGTAATGGAACCTGTTTACATGAGCCTCCAATGTCCCACTCATCTTCCTTCCCTGTCCTCCAAAAGCAGGATGGATCCATAGACCTGACAGCCTGCAAGAGAATCCACACTTGTGAGGTTGCTTCTACATGCAGCAACCCAAAGATTTGCAAGGTCCTTACACTGAGTAACAGAGCTGCCAAGTGACTAAAGTTTCCATTATAAGGATACTAACCTGCTAATGGCAACACAGACACAAAACCTATAAAATGAGACACTACCATGGGCTCACAAGTACATCAGATATCATCTGCACTGGTAGACACACATCGGCCGACAAAATGTAAGAATCAAATTCCAGGTGCTCACACGCTGTAGAGACATTTTCCAGTAAAGAGACCAATAGGCTATACCGTATTGGCCCCCTTTGCCAGTTTGCAACTTCTCTCTCGGAGTTTCCTCTCTTACTTACAACAACGCCGAAATCATCACAGAAAACAGAGAAATTGCTTTTGCTAACCCAAGTAGGTTCAAAAGTGCATGAGTTTGTTCACACATCACAGAGATGGAACATGCAACGGATGGCAAGAAGCAAGCAAAGTATGTGCAGTGGAAAATGACACAAGGAGAGAGAGACGACGACATGTCAAGAACATACCGCGTGGAAGAAGCGCCGCAGCAATCAAAGAGAGGAAAAAACCGAAGCATAGAAGAAGCTCCTTCTGCTCCTCATGTCATTGCTGAAAAGAAGCAAAACCCTAATAAACCCTAATAGTCTTCATGCAACACCGGACAGAGCTTGAGAGGAGAAAGAAAGAGTGGAGAGTGTTTCTCCTCTTCTGCTTGTGTTGCGGGGGGCGATGGATGCCGTGATGAGGTCGGTGGTGGTGAGGAAGAAAGGGATGCGCAACTGGTGGCAAGGGTTTCAAGCTTTATCGCACCACTCATCTCCATCTGCATGGAGATTTCAGCAACAAGAAGAAAATCGCGGAAGAACGGTTTGTTCATCGACTTCTGTTTCTTCTTCTTCTTCGGCATTGTCCTCAGGTATCGCATTCTTTAGCTCCACTCCAGAGCACCAAGTTTCCAGTCTCAAGCCCAAGGTTGAGATGTTGCAAGGACTAGGCCTTAGAGAGGAAGAGATCGAGAAGCTGGTACCACGGATCCACGGATACAGCGTCGACAACGTGAGAGAGAAAGTGTCGTTTCTAGAAAACTCGGCGGGAGTTGGAAGGAAGAGCCTCATCAAGATCATTTCATCGGATCCTGCAGTTTTCGGTCGCAGTATCGAGCACAGCTTGAAGCCGAAGGTGGAGTTTCTGAAGGACCTAGGGTTGAAAGATGAAGACCTTGGCCGCGTCGTCCCTTTCGTTGTCGATCGCAGCCTTCAAGGTATGTTGCAAAAGATTGCGTTCCTGGAAAGCTCTGGTTTGAAGAGGGATCGGATTGGAAGCGTGATTGCAGCTTTCCCTCGCATCTTTACCTACAACCTTGAGAACAATCTCAAGAAGAAAACGGCTTTCCTGGAGAGCGAAGCCACAGGAGGCGAAAGCATAGCTCAATTGCTCACAAAACATCCGGCTGTTCTGGGAAGATCTCTCGGCAATCTGTCAAGGAGAGCGGATTTTTTACGCAGCAAAGGCTTGAAGGCGTCGTTACTAGTCAGAGGTCCATGCGCAGATGTTAGTACCCGTCGCTTGAAGGCAGGTGTAGATCGTCTTGTCGGGTTTGGTTTTCGGATGACCGATGCCGCAAGCCAGATGCTGAAGAAACAACCTAATGTCTTGTTCAGGACTGCTGAAAGCATCGGTAAGAGACGGGATTTTCTTGCAGAAGCGTTGCAATGTTCCATTGAAGAAGCTGAGCAGATTGTTCTCAGGCAACCAAGCATTTTGAACCAGAGTGAGAAAGGCATTGTCAGCAAGCTTGAGTTTCTGGTCGACAACATGGGCTACTCCAAGAAAGAGATGATGAAGTACCCTCAGTTTCTTACCTCCAGTCTGGAGGCCAAAATCAAACCTCGCCATCGTGTTTTGGAATCTCTCAAGTCATTGGATTTATTGAAGAAGAAAGATGCAAATTTACTCTCCATTCTCTTGAAGATGTCAGAGAAAGAGTTTGTGCAAAAATTTGTTCAGGGAAGCCCAGAGGCAGCTGCTTTATACAAGGGTAGTATGTTATTGAGCTGAGACTTTTCCCTGAAATTGATGGTGAAGAGATTCTCATTCAAACCTGTGGTTTTTTTTGTCCATTGGATAGGTGCAGCAGAGTAGGACCATGACTGAGGGTTTTGAAATGTAAAGTTCATTTCTTTTCTCTCTTGTTTCTCCAAGGTGTGCATGTGAGTCAGTCTATGACGACAAAGGTTATGGCAAGCTGGTTGCTTGAGTATGGCCTACCATTTATGCCAACAGATAATCTGCAGCACCTTCACGACACATCTGCACATCCTCAATCAAGCTTGACTCCATGTTTGCACTAGCCATTCTGCAAAATTTTAGTCCCTCTCATCCTGCTCTCTATTGTTATCTCTCACTCTCTCTTCCTTTCTCAGGCTGGAGCAATGTCAAGTTTAGGACTCAGGTTTTAGGAGGTTTAGGGTTTATCATCCCCATTACAAAGCTTCAATTCTTGAGCAATATTTGTTGAGATGTTCAGTTTTGATGTTGTCATAATGCAGTGAAGAGAAGTAGTGCAAGGCAGAAGTGACAAGTATCATTAGTCTGGGTTGAAATTCTGGGAAGTATCAGCATTAATGCATTTTTCTTGTTCTACTTTCACTGGTTGTCAATTGCGTGTTACATTCTTATGCACATGTTGAACTCCTCCTAACTTCCAACTAGTGATGCAGAATACAAGCAAATGAGAGTGTCAGCAATGTGTTTTTGTGCTCTACTTAGCTGGTTCTGCATCTTGTTTCTCTCTTATTTTGCTCTTTCCCTGCTTGGTTCTATTTTGGTTTTTTTTCCTCTTTGTGTTTCTCTCTTTGTTTCCTCTTTCTTCTTGCTTTGCTTGGTCATCTCCTTCTCTTTTACATTTGTCGAGGTAAGTCAGCCAGCATCATGGCCAAGTGTCTTCCTGTTACAGATGAACTTGTGACAGAAGCTCAGGATGTTGGTTAATGGATATTGACCTCCACACTCATCTGGGAGCTGACAAACATATGCAGGATGTTGTGGTACTGGGTCAGTACCATTAGTTGTTTTTTTGAAGGTGCACAAGTGTCTGACTGCTATATTGTTCCAATTGCTCCTCAATCTTTTGCCTGTCTTTTAGGGTTTAAAATCTTGTTGTTGGTTGTCCCTGGTCTCAATCTTTTGCCTGTCTTTTAGGGTTTAAGGTCTTGTTTTTGGTTGTCCCTGGTCTCAATCTTTTGTCTGTCTTTTAGGGTTTAAGATCTTGTTTTTGGTTGTCCCTGGTCTCAATTTTTAAACTGGATTCAGTTTTTTAACCCAATTCTTATTCCAGAAATCAGACTCAATTCTGGTTTGGATTTTACTAACTGAAACCAGAACTGACAATTCTATCCGGCCAAACTGGGTACCCAACCAACACTAGTCACATCCCTTCATTAGGCTTAAGTTCTGATCAAGGCTGGAAGACAGGAGTCAAGCTAGGCTTAAAATTAAACTATGCACAGATATACCAATAATGATGCAAGGTGCTTCAAACAAGGCAAGGTGTTCATAATCATATCAAGCCAGCACACCAATGAGGGTTTCCTTTACTAGATCCTTCTCATCAAAGTGGGGTCTCATTGTTGACATGAAGTTCCAACTCCTAAAAGGATCCTTACCCAAAGCAATAAAATAAAGGTCAGCTTTCTTGCACATGTTTCAATTGGACCAACAAGTGATTTGTCAAGCATATTTTTTGATTGCTTCTCCTTATCTTTTTGCAAAAGGTTTTAGATGAAGATGTTCATCATGTTGATGAGCTCTCGAGGTTAGGGGATGTCCATGTAGCATTTGGGATTTTTTTTAATGTTTTGCTCAAAAGCCTTTTTATCTATTCCATTGTTTCGCCCTTTTCCCAAGGTTTCAAAACTAACTCACCACTTTTAATTTGGTTCTGTTGGGAGTTTTTGTAAAGCTTTTGGGCAAGAATTATTTTGAATGCCCTAAATTTCACTAGTCCGACAGCAAGTTTGTCTCCCCATTTATAGTGGAAGGTTATGCTTCATTTCTACAAAGGACATTGCTCCAACTACCTATCTAGGGAATTAGGCTTTTGTTGCCTCATCATTATCTCTAAATTTTTGTTGAACTCTTGCCCATTTTTTTTAGAGGTGATAAAAAAGAATTGTCCCAACCCTAGCTTTGGGTTCATGATTAAAGCAAAGTCTTACAAAGGTGCAAGCCAAAAATGAAACCTAATAATCACATTTCATGCTCCGAAAGTTTAACAAAGTGTGAGGGAATGAACCCTCACACTCCCAAATGAGCACAACAAGACAACATTAGATTTTTTATTATAGAATATTGTCTTTGATTGGACTCCTCCAATTGAAACAAGCCTGAAATTTCAAATGCTTGCATGGGATCTCATAGTTCCATAAAAGTGAAAAAAAACAACCAACAATGGGAAAAATGGGAGAGCTGAATTAAATTCATTAGGTTGGAGTGGATTGAAACAAAATGAAATAAATTGAATTTCATCCAATTCATTATGGTAGATTGGACTGAAATGAATGCAATTAAAGGGAAATAAGTTGAATCAAATTGAATTGGATTGGATTAAAATGGATTGAAAATTGATTGATCCATCAATTCATTAATGCAGGAAGCACGAGTGATAAAGAGACTCAAGACACTTGTCAAGAGTGAAATAGAAAAAGCCAAACGGGAAAGTTTGGGTTGTGCATATATGAACAAGACAAAATAGAAACAAAATTTAAGTGGATTTTTTTTTTTGGTGAATCATGATTTTGTTGTGAAAGAAATGTCAGAAAAAGAATGAGATTCTCCCAAATTCAATCCATAATCCACAATTCTGAACGAAAGACAAGGAAGAAAACCAATCATGGGAAAATTGGGAAAAATTGAATTGAAGTGAATTCATGGATTGTAATGAATACAGTTCAATTCATTTGGATAGAGCTTAGAACTAGAATCGCCAAACTCATGTTTTTGTTTGCTAAACGAAGTGGTTACATTTTGGCTGATTTCTATTAGTGCAAGACTCTAGAGGTGAACATAGATCCATCCACAACGAAACACAAACAAAACAATACAAACAATTGTTGAAACTAAAGTCCTCTGGATTTGTGTGTGCGTTGACTTCAAGGAAAGAAAATTTGGGCTTCTTCTGTGCATGCTACATCACCTCATTATTGCCCCAGTCAAATTTCTATTTTTACCTATGTTCACAACCTAATTTGCCTAGACTACTAGGTACCTACTTACCCACCCCAATTACCCTTCTGGTCTTTGATCTTGGGCATTGCTGTTCTTTTTTTTTTCCCCTCACAAAATTTTGTAAACAATTGAGAATTTGGAAAATTTTGTTATTCCAGTGAAAGCAATTCAACTAATTTTGCTAATTTCTGGGAAAGAAATTCACCAAATTCTCCATATCA